>OJEO01000175.1_pt1 | contig 29595 bp, 28 predicted proteins | sample 1593621 | NCBI WGS metagenome assembly OJEO01 (sample SAMN05416875, study PRJEB24817) | seawater metagenome | isolation source: Sea water | place: Canada:Atlantic | collected 2013-11
TCTACACGTAAGGAGTCGTCGGCAGCGTCAGATGTGTATAAGAGACAGGTTTGTAATAGCTTTCTGCATCATCGGGACGATCGTTGTATTCAGCTATATAACCATTCGCTAAATAGCCGTCAACAGGAGATATTTTTAACAATTCATTTGCATAACTACGCGCTTTCTTTTCGCTTCCGCCAATTATACCCGGCAGCTGAATATAAAACTCTACTAACGCCCAACGGACTTCAATATGCTTTGGGTCTAGCTTAGCAGCAATCTCAAAATTTTCTTTAATATCGTCAATATACGTTAAGGCTCTAATTTTATTAATTTCCAGTGCTTTCATCCCCATAGCACCACCATATTTAAAGCGATAATTGGCACTATTTTTATTTTCTTCTACCAACTCTTCATAATAGTCTATTGCCGTGTCCCAATCTTTAGCATAACCCGCGATATCACCTAAATATTCACGTGTTTTCAAGTCGTTAGGATTTGCTTTTAGATATTTTTTAAAAAGTGGTTTCGCTTTATTAAACTGTTCTTTTTTAAAATAGGCTTCAGCTTCCTCAAAGGTGTTTTGAGATAACACAACTACCGGGGCTAATAAAAATAATAGCACTAATTTTTTCATATAAGTAATGTATTAATTTGAGGTTTCGTGGAATTTTTTCAATGCCTTTGTAATGTTTTCAGAATAATACTTGAAGAGCCGTTCTTTTGTAATGGGATCTTCTACAAAACCTTCAATTATAACATTCCAAGCCAGTTGATCTTTCTCTACATCTATAATATCTAAAAATAACAATTGATCAATAGCCGTTGTTTTTAGATATATCTCACTGGTATCTTTTTTCTTTTTTCTGCTTTTCTTATAACTTTCCTTTTTCATTTCTTCTGAAATGTCGGGTTCATAATACGTATTTTCTTCCACAAAGAAATTTACGTAAAAGTCGGGATTTTTTGATGTTTTATACCCTTGCTTAAAAAGCTCTAAAGCCACGGCTTGCATAATTATTTTTGTTTCAGCTTCAGGTAGCTTCGAATCAATGACAGGATAAAAATTATAGGTTTTATAACTGCTAAGGTCAAAGTTTTCTTCGTACTGAATATCCATAGTACTAGTACAGGAAACCAAAAAAAGTCCCATGCAAAATGATAATATGTATTTTATTGCTAGTTGGAAGGTGGAAATTTTTTAAGAATTTTTGAAATCACTTTTTTATAATGTTGTTTCTTCTGCTCTGGATTGGCTTTTTCCTTTAGATCGGCTTTAGCAACTGCTTGCCAGATTAAATCATCATTGGAAACATCTATAAAGTCCATGGTGATGGCTTGCTCATAAATACGACCTCCAATAGGAATGCCGCCACTAACACCAACTCCTACATTGCCACCTCCGCCACCAACACCTATACCGATAGTGTTGCGCGAACTTCGAAGGTTTTCTTTTGCATAGAAATTAATATACAATTGTGGAGCATCGGACTTTACGAAGCCACGTGTTTGCAGCAAACTATCTGTTGCGTGCATAATACGCTTTTCATCCAATCCATTCAGCCCAGATTCAATATCTGGAAAAAAATTATAGGTCGTATATTGCGAAAAATCAACCTCTTTATCATAATCTACGCCTACACTTGTCCCACAGGAAATAAATAGGACGGTAAGTAATACAATAGAAAAATGTTTCATAGCTGTAAAATTATGATTCTTTACTAAAACTACGCAAAAACTACGCCAATAGATTTTAAAGAGGTTAAATTTCGGCTACATTTTTATTCAACATCGTCCATACTTCGGATTAAAATTTACTTTTAGCTTTTGTCGAAAGGCTCAGTATCCAATGGACTTTTATTAAGCATTTTCCAAAGCTGATCTTTCAACTCAGTCAGTCCCTGTTGTGCTACCGAAGAGATAAACAAATACGGTAGATTTTTGAACTCTTTATCCAATTGTGCTTTTAGTTCTCCTTTTAATTCTTCATCGAGCATATCGCTTTTCGATATGGCGATTAAGCGTTCTTTATCTAACAGCTCTGGATTGTATCGTTTTAATTCATCTAACAGAATATCATACTGTTTTTTTATATCGTCTGCATCGGCAGGGATTAAAAACAACAAAGTGGAGTTTCGTTCTATATGGCGCAAAAAGTAATGCCCTAGGCCTTTCCCCTCAGCTGCACCTTCTATAATTCCAGGAATATCGGCCATTACAAAAGTTTGATGATCTCGATACGTTACAATCCCTAAGTTAGGTTTTAGGGTTGTAAATTCATAATTGGCAATTTTGGGTTTAGCAGCAGTAACCACAGAAAGCAAAGTTGATTTCCCAGCATTTGGGAAACCTACCAAACCAACATCGGCCAATACTTTAAGCTCTACCGTTATATTTACTTCTTCGCCTTCTAATCCAGGTTGTGCAAAACGGGGCGTTTGCCGTGTAGACGACTTAAAATGTGCATTCCCTTTTCCTCCTTTTCCGCCTTGAGCAATAACACGTTCTTCCCCATGTTCGGTCATTTCGAACAAGGTCTCGTCTGTATCGGTGTTTTTTACGACCGTCCCTAATGGCACTTCAATGATTATATCATCTCCATCAGCACCTGTACTGGTTTGTTTACCTCCTGCTCCCCCATGACCGGCTTTATAATGACGTTTAAATTTTAAATGATACAGCGTCCACATATTTTTGTTCGCTTGTAAAATAATATGACCCCCTCGGCCACCATCGCCACCATCGGGACCCCCTTTTGGGATATACTTTTCCCTACGTAAATGTGTGCTGCCCTTTCCGCCTTTTCCAGAAGTAACATGAATTTTTACATAATCAACAAAATTGCCTTCAGTCATAGTATAAATTTAAAAGTCAAAATATAAAGTCATAAATGTAAAAGTCTCATTTATAACTTTCAATTTTACTCTTTTGGGTTTAAAGTTTATCAATCACTTCACTCAAACGTTCGGTGATTTCTTCAATACTCCCAACGCCATCTACGCCGTAGTATTTGTCTTGTTTTTGATAGTAATTTTTCAGAACATCCGTTTTACGGTAATATTCTGCAATGCGTTCTCTAATTACATCTTCGTTTGCATCATCGGCTCTACCGCTAACTTTTCCGCGTTCTAACAAGCGTTTTACCAACACCTCATCATCTACTTCCAACGCAACCATAGCATTTATCTGAGAATTTTTTTCATCCATTAAATTAGATAAAGCCTCTGCTTGGGCTTCGGTACGCGGAAAACCATCAAATATAAAACCTTTGGCATCTTCATTTTTTTCCACTTCAGCTTTTAGCATATTAATGGTTACCTCATCTGGCACTAAATGCCCTTTGTCCATATAGCTTTTGGCCAAATCACCTAATTCGGTTTTGTTCTTTATATTATATCGAAATACATCACCAGTTGAAATGTGTACCAAATTATATTTTTTCTTTAAAACGTCTGCTTGTGTTCCTTTTCCGGCTCCAGGAGGGCCAAATAATACGATGTTTGTCATTACTCTTTTGTTCTTTCTGAATAAATTTTTTATTAATCGCCACATAACGAAGATGCAAAGATACTAATTGCAAAGCATTTGAGAAGCCTATGGTGCAAAAGTGTTTATATTCAATTTTCTAAACTTTTTTAACTAATAAACTCTCTTTTAAAAAAAATAAAAAACTCCCACGCCCTTTTGTTATCTTTGTGCGTATGAATTACTTTTCATCCCCTTTTACCCTCGGAATACTCGGCGGCGGCCAATTAGGCAAAATGCTGCTCTATGAAACACGTAAATACGATATAAAAACCAATGTGTTAGATCCCAGCGCCGAAGCACCTTGTCGCATTGCATGCGACCATTTTGAACAAGGCGATCTAATGGATTTTGACACCGTGTATAACTTCGGAAAAAAAGCTGATGTGCTTACATTTGAAATTGAAGGTGTCAATGTAGAAGCATTGGAGAAACTAGAACAGGAAGGTGTTACGGTATATCCTTCTTCTGAAACACTTCGGAAAATTCAAGATAAAGGCGTACAAAAGCAGTTTTACAAAGACAACAAAATACCTACCTCGCCTTTCAAACGCTACAAAGACAAATACGACCTAAACGAAGCCATTGTCCGTAAAGAACTTCATTATCCATTTGTTTGGAAAAGTTGCACCGGCGGATATGATGGAAAAGGCGTTAGTATTATTCGCGATGCGGAAGATGTGATTCCGTTAGCTGAAGGACCTTGCATTGCTGAAAAATTAATCCCTTTTAAAAATGAATTGGCAGTTATTGTTTCTCGCAACCCAAGTGGTGACGTTCGCACGTATCCAGTGGTAGAAATGGAATTTCATCCAGAAGCCAATCAAGTGGAATACGTTATTTGCCCCGCAAGAATAAAACCTGAAGTGGCAGAAAAAGCAAGAGCTGTTGCCAAACATGTTTCTGAAACATTTGAGCACGTAGGTTTATTGGCCGTGGAGTTATTCCAGACTAAAGACGATGATATTTTGGTAAACGAAGTAGCACCACGCCCTCACAACAGTGGTCATTACAGCATTGAAGCGAGTTACACCAATCAGTTTGAGCAACATTTGCGCGCTATTTTGGATTTACCTTTAGGAAAAACCGATAGCAAAGTAGGTGGCATTATGGTAAACTTAGTAGGCGACGAAGACCATACTGGCGATGTAAAATATGAAAATATCGAACAAATTATGGCGATGGATGGTGTTACACCGCATATTTACGGAAAAAAACAAACGCGTCCTTTCCGAAAAATGGGACACGTAACAATTATAGATGAAGACATTAATCAAGCGCGTAAAGTAGCTGAAGAGGTAAAGAAAACCATACGGGTGATTAGTAAATAAACAAAATATTATGAGCAAAGTAGGAATTATCATGGGTAGCACGAGTGACATGCCCGTTATGCAAGACGCTATAGACATTTTAAAAGGTTTCGACATCGAAGTGGAAGTCGACATTGTTTCAGCACACCGAACGCCCGATAAATTATTCGATTACGGAAAAAACGCTCACACTCGTGGCATTAACGTTATTATTGCCGGTGCCGGTGGCGCTGCACACTTACCAGGTATGATTGCATCATTATCACCACTACCTGTTATAGGCGTTCCTGTAAAATCCAGCAACTCAATCGACGGTTGGGATTCTGTACTTTCTATTCTACAAATGCCGGGCGGTGTACCGGTTGCAACGGTAGCTCTAAACGGTGCTAAAAATGCAGGAATACTAGCCGCCCAGATTATTGGTAGTTCTGACAAATGTGTGCTTGACAAAGTGATGGCTTACAAAGAAGACTTAAAAATAAAAGTAGAAGAAGGCGCTAAAAAGGTACGGAATGACAAAAACTAACACACTTTTTCAGGAAAATAAGAATTGATAGACATGACTATGACAGAAACAAACCCACTATTACAACCCTTTAATACAGCCCCGTTTTCAAAAATAGAAAATGAGCATTTTCTACCTGCAATCAAACAATTAATTGCAGACACCAAGAACGAAATAAATATCATTACAGAAAATACTGACGAACCTACTTTTAGAAATTCAGTTGAAGCACTAGAACGCACCGGCGAACAGTTAAATCGTGTGACGGGTATTTTCTTTAACCTCAACAGTGCCGAAACCAATGAAGAAATCCAAAAAATAGCACAAGAGGTTTCACCTTTACTTTCTGATTTTAAAAATGACTTGCTACTTAATGAAGCATTATTCAAGCGAGTTAAAAGTGTGTATGACCGTAAAAACTCCATGACGCTTACTGCTGAAGAAAGCATGTTACTGGAAAAACAATACAAAGGCTTTGCTCGTAATGGCGCTAACCTTTCAGAAGAGAAAAAAGAAACGCTTCGTAAAATAGACCAGGATTTATCTAAGCTAAGCTTAACTTTTGGCGAACACGTATTGGCCGAAACCAATAAATACGAATTACATATTACCGAAGAAGAGAAACTCTCAGGTTTGCCTGAAGGCGCAAAAGAAGAAGCTGCTGACACAGCAAAAGAGAAAGGCAAAGAGGGCTGGATGTTTACACTGGCCTACCCGAGTTATATTCCCTTTATGACGTATGCCGATGATCGCGAACTTCGGAAAAAATTGTCCCTTGCCTTTGGGAGTAAATCTTTTCATAACGATGAATTGGACAATCAAGAGATTGTTCTTCAAATTGCCAATCTTCGGTATCAACGAGCGCAATTGTTAGGTTATGATAGCCATGCGCATTTTGTATTAGAAGAACGCATGGCCGAAACACCTAAAAAGGTTACTTCTTTTTTAGATGAATTGTTACAAAAAGCAAAACCCGCAGCCCAAAAAGAGTTCGCTGAACTGGAGGCTTTCGCAAAAGAATTGGACGACATTGACCAATTACAGAAATGGGACGGAGCGTATTATGCAGAGAAGTTAAAGCAAAAGCGTTTTAATCTGGATGATGAAAAGCTAAAGCCGTATTTTGAATTAAAGAACGTAATAAACGGAGTATTTACCGTTGCTAAAAAACTATACGGGCTTTCCTTTGAAGAGGTAAACAATATCGACAAATACCACCCAGAGGTAAAAACATACCGCGTTACCGATGCGGATGATACGTTGGTTGCCATCTTCTATGCAGACTTTCATCCTCGCGCTGGAAAACGAAACGGTGCTTGGATGACAATTTACAAACAACAAGAGATAAAAGACGGTAAAAACGAACGCCCACATATTTCGATTGTATGCAATTTTACCAAACCAACGGCTAGCAAACCTTCTTTGTTGACTTTTAATGAAGTCACCACATTATTTCACGAGTTCGGACATGCGTTGCACGGCATGTTGGCCAACACTACCTACGCAAGTTTATCCGGTGCCAACGTGTATTGGGATTTTGTTGAATTGCCGAGTCAAATATTGGAGAACTGGTGTTATGAAAAAGAAACATTAGAGTTATTTGCTACGCATTATAAAACGGGTGAAGTAATCCCGATGGAATATGTAAAAAAGATTAAAGAATCGGCTGCTTTTCAAGAAGGGATGAAAACACTACGTCAACTGAGTTTTGGCATGCTTGATATGGCATGGCACGGCGGCAACCCAACTAATATAAAAGATGTAAAAACACATGAAAAAGAAGCTTTTGGCGAAACAACGTTATACCCCGATGTAGCTTCTAACTGTATGAGTACTTCGTTCTCTCACATATTTCAAGGAGGGTATTCAGCAGGGTATTATAGTTACAAATGGGCCGAAGTATTGGACGCCGATGCCTTTGCTTATTTTAAAGAAGAAGGTATTTTCAATAAAATGGTCGCCGATAAGTTTAAAAACTTCGTATTATCGCAAGGTGGCACCGAAGATCCAATGGAACTGTATATTAAATTCCGTGGTAAAAAACCAAATCCGGAAGCGTTGCTAAAACGAGCTGGGTTAATTTAATATTTTTTTTAAGCAAATACATAATACAAAAAATCTTATATAAATGTGAAAAAGTATTATTCTTGCTGAAACTTTCCTATTTTTGAGTGAATCACTATATAACCAACACATGCCCACGCACACCCTGCACCCCGAAACTTGGGTGGATCGATATTCAGACTATTTATATAATTACACTATTGTACGTGTAAATAACCATATTGTCGCTCAAGACCTTATTTCTGAAACTTTTTTAGCAGGGTTAAAATCCAAGAAAAACTTTAAAGGAAATGCTAGTGAGCGCACTTGGCTTATTGCTATTTTAAAGCGTAAAATAATTGATCATTACCGTAAGAAAAACTCTAAAAAAGGACAAGCAGAAGTACACATCAACTACTCAGATGATGATATGGAGGGCGATTGGCTAGAAGAACGTGTGCAAGACCCTTACGATAAAACCGCGGAAGACGAACTGGAGAATAATGAGTTAGGACTTGCTATTTTAGAATGCTTGGATACCCTAGATGAACGTCATGCTGCTATCTTTAAAATGAAAACAATCGATAATTTTGATACCGAAGCAATTTGTAATGAATATAATATTACTCCGTCTAATCTTTGGGTAATCATTCATCGCGCCCGAAAAGCGATGGCGAATTGTCTTGAAAAAAACTGGTTATAGAATATGAAGTTTAATATGATGTTTAATTGTGATAAAGCACGCCACACTTGTGATAAGGTACAATATAATGAAGCAGGTCTTTGGGAAAGTATTATGCTCAATCTTCATACAATATTTTGCAGATTGTGCAGAAAGCATTCAGCAAGGAACAACAAACTAACCCAAACCATAAAAGACTCTCAAATAAAGACACTTTCTTCTGAACAAAAAAGTGTGATAAAAGAACAACTACGACAGCAAATGCTGCAGTAAAAAGAAAACGACTAACCATAAAATAGGTAAAGACTCTACCCAAAAAGAGGCATAATATTTAGATTGATTTTTTTTAGCAAAAAAAACAGCAAAAGAAGCCTGTAAGCAAATAAACAATAAACTTATAGCATATGGTATAAAGACACTGTCTTTAAACCCTTCTACAATAAAAGCAACTCCTGCCAATACGGTAATAAATATATTTGTACCAACCACGCCAATAGTCTGTGGCAATGTTCCCAATACTGTATCATCATAGGGAAGATCCCGTATTTCAAAAGGAATAGTAAATATAATTACTAATAAAAACCGCTGTATAAAGGTAATGACGATGTCTATCGTCAATAACTCCTCTGAAGCCAACACAGGTACTAACACTGTAACACCTGCCCAAACCATGGCTACGACAAAAATTTTCAAACCTTTTATCGTTCGTAAACTTTTTTTCTTTAAAAAAGGAATTGCATATAAAACAGTAAGCGCTCCAAATGCGCCAGTTGCAATAAGAGTTTCAACAGAAAGAAACCAAGAAAAATACAACAAAGCTCCAAAGCATAAAAACGAAAATACCTGAATCGTTTTCAATGATTTGGCAAGACTTCTATGGTGCAATCCAGCAACAGGAGCATATTTTACAAAATTATAGCCAGTAATAGTACCGAAAAACATAAAATACCAATATGGTTTAGGAAGTTGTAGGTTAAACTCTAGAACTGTTATAACCACTAAAGAAACAACTGCTAAAGCAACATGAATACTGCTATTAATGTAAAATTCAAAAATACGTTTTAGGGCACTCATTGTTTCAAAAGTAAGTAAAGTGTTAGTAACTTGACATATTGGTTAACAAAATGTTAGTTTACCTGAGAAAAAACGATACTAATTCGTCTATAAAATCGTAATTTTGCCACCTAATTTTTGAAACGCATAAAATGAACACAGATTCTTTTGCCCTTAGACATATTGGTCCCAGAAGAAGCGACCTCCCCGAAATGCTAAAAATCGTTGGTGCTGAATCACTTGACCAACTTATTTTTGAAACCGTCCCGGATGATATTATCATGAAAAAAGACCTCGATCTGGATGTAGCCATGACCGAGCAGGAATATCTGGAGCACATCACCGAGATGGCCGAGAAAAACAAAGTGTTTAAAACCTATATTGGCTTGGGATATTACCCTACCAATATACCTCCCGTTATTCAGCGTAACATACTGGAAAATCCGGGATGGTATACCGCCTATACCCCGTATCAAGCGGAAATCGCACAAGGACGGTTAGAAGCCTTGCTTAACTTCCAAACGATGGTAAGTGATCTTACTGGAATGAAATTGGCAAATGCTTCTTTGTTAGACGAATCTACCGCTGCTGCCGAAGCCATGTCATTATTATTCGCAGTACGTAGCCGAGAGCAAAAGAAAAACAAAGCTGTAAAGTTTTTCGTTTCTGAAGAAACACTCCCACAAACCCTTTCTGTACTTCAAACCCGCGCCATCCCGATTGGTGTTGAAATAGTAGTTGGTAATCACAAGGAGTTTGATTTTTCCGAAGGATTTTATGGTGTTATGTTACAATATCCTGGAAGAACTGGAAATGTACATAGTTTTAAAGATTTCATTAACCAAGCAAACGATTCAGATATCAAAGTAGCTGTTGCTGCCGATATTTTAAGCTTGGTAAAATTAGAATCTCCAGGTCATTTTGGCGCTGATGTAGTAGTGGGTACCACACAACGCTTCGGAATTCCATTAGGATATGGCGGACCACACGCAGCTTATTTTGCCACACGTGAAGAGTTTAAACGTCATATCCCTGGGCGAATTATTGGTGTAACCAAAGACCTTGATGGTAATCGTGCTTTACGAATGGCGTTACAAACCCGTGAGCAACACATTAAACGGGATCGAGCAACTTCCAATATCTGTACTGCACAAGTATTGTTGGCTGTTATGGCCGGAATGTATGCGGTATATAACGGACCTGAAGGATTACAAGATATTGCAGATAAAGTTCACAATACAACAGCAACCTTGGCCAATGCTTTAGAAGAATTAGGGTTATATCAAATGAATGATACCTATTTTGATACTATTGCCATTAAAACCGATGCAACTAAAATTAAATACATAGCCGAGTCAAAAAATATCAACTTCTATTATCCTGATGATGAAACGGTTTCAATTGCCGTTAACGAAACGACTACCTTAAAAGACCTCAATAAAATAGTAGCTGTTTTTGCTGAAGCAACAAATAAAAAAGTAATTAAGGTTACTGAAATTATAAAAGGGAATGCTATTCCTGCTGAAGCAGCTCGTCAAACAACATTCCTAACCAGTGAAGTGTTTAACAGCTACCATAGCGAAACGGAGCTGATGCGTTATATAAAACGCTTAGAACGTAAAGATTTATCGTTGAATCATTCTATGATTCCATTAGGATCTTGTACGATGAAATTAAACGCTGCTGCTGAAATGCTTCCACTTAGTGATCCGCAATGGGGAAATATTCACCCTTTTGTACCTATAGAACAAGCTGAAGGATACCAACAAGTATTGAAAAAATTAGAAGAGCAATTAACCGAAATTACTGGTTTTGCAGCAACCTCTTTACAACCTAACTCAGGTGCACAAGGAGAGTATGCTGGATTGATGGTAATTCGTGCTTATCATGAATCGCGTGGCGAATCGAATAGAAATATTTGTTTAATTCCTTCATCTGCACACGGAACCAACCCTGCCAGTGCTGTTATGGCCGGCATGAAAGTGGTGGTAACGAAAGCAAGTGATAATGGAAATATCGACGTAGATGATTTACGCGAAAAAGCCGAAAAACACAAAGATAATTTAGCCGCTTTAATGGTTACCTACCCATCAACTCATGGTGTGTATGAATCGGCCATTAAAGAAGTGACCAGTATTATTCACGAAAATGGCGGACAAGTATACATGGACGGTGCCAATATGAACGCACAAGTAGGATTAACCAACCCCGGAAATATTGGAGCCGATGTATGTCACTTAAATCTTCACAAAACATTCTCTATCCCTCACGGAGGTGGAGGACCAGGTGTCGGCCCCATCTGTGTAGCAAAACAATTAGTTCCATTTTTACCTACCAATCCAGTAATTAAAACAGGCGGAGATCAAGCTATTTCGGCTATTTCGGCTGCGCCTTGGGGCAGTTCGTTGGTTTGTTTAATATCATACGCGTACATTAGAATGCTCGGTGTTAGCGGGATAAAAAGATCAACCCAATTTGCCATATTGAATGCAAATTATATAAAAGAACGTTTAAAAGGACACTACGAAACTCTATATAGTGGAGAACGTAACCGAGCAGCGCATGAAATGATTATTGACTGTCGTCCGTTTAAAGAAAATGGCGTAGAAGTAACCGATATCGCAAAACGCTTAATTGATTATGGTTTCCACTCACCTACTGTTTCATTTCCAGTTGCAGGTACGCTAATGATAGAACCTACCGAAAGTGAAAGTAAAGAGGAATTGGATCGTTTTTGTGATGCGATGATTTCCATTCGAATGGAAATTGACACTGTTTCAAAAGAAGACACCAATAATGTATTAAAAAATGCTCCGCATACCTTGAAAATGCTAACGGATGACACTTGGGAGTTTCCGTACAGTAGAAAACAAGCTGCGTATCCGTTACAGTATGTTGCTGAAAACAAGTTTTGGCCTACCGTTAGACGTGTGGACGAAGCGTTTGGAGACCGCAATTTAATATGCACTTGTGAGCCAATTGAGTCATATATGGAAGAAGCATAAGTGCTTTTTAACAAAAAATCCTTACTTTAACAGTTTAGGATTTTTTTTATGATTTTAAAATTGCAATCTAAAACGGAATGGTTTATTATTAACTTACTATATTTCAGTAATTTAAATTAAAAAGCGTAATGAATACAAAAATAACAGGTGTAGGAAGCTATATCCCAAGTGGGGTGGCACCTAATAACCAATTTGAAAACCACAGTTTTTATAATGAAGACGGTTCTCTTTTTGGTCATGAAAACGCAGTGATTATTGAAAAATTTGAAGCCATTACCGGTATTTCAGAAAGACGATACATCAAAAATGAATTAACGACTTCAGATATCGCTTTTTTTGCTGCTCAAAGAGCAATTCAAGATGCAGGTATCGATAAAGAAGAACTCGATTATATTATTGTGGCCCATAATTATGGTGATGTAAAACACAACGATCATCAAAGTGACACGGTGCCTAGCATTGGTTCACGAGTAAAGCATCTTCTTAGAATTAAGAACCCGAAATGTGTTGCTTACGATGTTTTGTTTGGTTGTCCCGGTTGGATTGAAGGTATGATACAAGCAAACGCTTTTATTAAAAGTGGTATTGCCAATAAGTGCTTGGTTATCGGTGCCGAGGCTTTATCACGGGTAGTAGATCAACACGATCGCGATTCTATGATTTATAGTGATGGCGCTGGAGCAACTGTAGTTGAAAAAACAAATGACGACTCTGGCATTATTACCCATAGTAGTGCGACGTATGCTTTTGATGAAGCTCATTTTATCTTTTTTGGTGAAAGTAACAACCAAGAAACAAGTGATGCCCGCCGCTACATTAAAATGTACGGTCGAAAAATATACGAGTTTGCTTTAAACAATGTGCCTGAAGCCATGAAAGCCTGTTTGGAAGAAGGTAATGTTGATATTAAAGACCTTAAAAAGGTATTTATTCATCAAGCGAATGAAAAAATGGATGAGGCCATTATCAAACGTTTTTACAAATTATACGGTGATACTCCTCCAAAAAACATTATGCCTATGAGCATTAGTAAATTGGGGAATTCCAGTGTAGCTACTGTTCCTACGCTATTCGATCTAGTTAAGAATGGCAAAATGGAAGGTCACCACTTGAGTGAAGGAGACATCATTTTATTTGCCAGTGTAGGCGCTGGAATGAATATCAACGCAATTCTTTACAAAGTATAATATACTATATGTACGAAGGCAAATTTCCGAAGAAACGCTACAAGCATACCTTACAATTTTTAAAAGAAGTGGTAAAAACCGATGAATCTATTTTAGATTTAGGCGTTTCAAATCCTTTTTCTGAAATTTTACAAAAAGAAGGCTACAGCGTTACCAACACCAAAGGAGAAGACCTCGACCTAAAAACCGAAGCCGTTAAAACCCCCGATTATGATGTAGTTACCGCCTTCGAAATATTTGAACATTTAGTTGCGCCATTTAACGTATTACAAGATATTCAAGCAAAAAAATTGGTGGCTTCCGTTCCTCTAAAATTGTGGTTTGCTTCAGCTTATAAAAGTAAAACCGACGCCCGTGACCGTCACTTTCATGAATTTGAAGATTGGCAATTTGACTGGTTATTGGAAAAAGCCGGATGGACCATTAAAAAACGAACAAAATTTACAAACCCGGTGAAAAAAGTAGGATTTCGGCCTATTTTAAGACGTTTTACCCCTCGGTATTATATGGTATATGCGGAGCGTATATAAATGAAAATCTCAATAATCATACCTGCGCATAATGAAGAAGCTTATTTAAAGCAAACGCTTGAATCGCTAGTATCGCAAACATTGCTTCCTCAAAAAATAATCGTTGTAAACGATCATTCCACAGATGGCACACAAGCAATTATTGAAAATTTTTCCGCCAACTACCCTTTTATCTCGGGGATTGAAACTACTTCAACAGCAAAGCACGAACCCGGAAGTAAAGTAATCAATGCATTTACTAAAGGCTTTGAAGCATTAAATAACGAGTATGATGTAGTATGCAAGTTTGATGCAGACCTCATTTTTCCAAATGATTATTTAGAGAATATTTCTCATTTATTTAATAACAATCCCGATTGTGGCATTGCTGGTGGTTTCTGCTATATTCAGAAAAAAGGTACGTGGGTTTTAGAAAATTTAACCAATACAGATCACGTTCGTGGTGCATTAAAAGCTTATCGAAAAGAATGCTTTAAACAAATTGGCGGATTAAAAAGCACGATGGGTTGGGACACGGTTGATGAATTGCTCGCACAATATCACGGCTGGCAAATTTGTACTAATGAAACCTTACACGTAAAACACTTAAAACCCACTGGAAAAACCTACACCAAAGCAGCTCGTTACAAACAAGGAGAAGCATTTTATAAGCTACGGTATCGATTTGTTTTAACAATAATTGCGGCAGCTAAGCTCTCCCTTAAGAAAAAAAGTTTCACTTATTTTATAGATTGTCTTCGTGGATATATAAAGGCCAAACAAAGTACTACGCAACCTATTGTTTCAGAAAAAGAAGGGGTTTTTATTCGAAACCTTCGCTGGAAGGGAATTAAAAAGAAAATTTTGTAATTTTTTATAACATTTCAGTAACCCATAGGTAATAGATTCTATGTATTTTTGATGTTTTAAACTTAGAATTTACAATGAAAAAAATATCCTTATTCTTCTCAGCAAGTTTACTTTTAATTGCTAGTAGCTGTGTCTCCGTTCAAGTGAAGGACAATAAGCTTTCAACTACTTCAACCAATAAAAAACCCAAAAATATTATCCTATTAATTGGTGATGGCATGGGCTTAAGTCAGGTTTCATCAAGTTTGTTTTTTAATGATCAACCTTCAAATTTTGAACGTTTTTCTACTATTGGATTGATAAAAACGTCTTCTTCAAGCGATGTAATTACCGATTCGGCTGCTGGAGCAACCGCTTTTTCAGCAGGAATAAAAACATATAATGGTGCCATTGGGATGAATAAAGACACCATTCCAGCTCCTACTTTGCTTGAAGAAGTCTCAAAAAAAGGACTGAGTACTGGTTTAATTGCAACTTCTTCCATCGTGCACGCTACACCAGCTAGTTTTTTTGCCCACGTAAAGAAGAGAAGACAATATGACGATATCGCAGCCTTTATGCCTACCAGTGATGTTGACTTTTTTGCTGGCGGCGGACAGAAATTTTTTAACGATAGAAAAGATGGACGCAACCTATATTCTGAATTAGAAGAAAATGGATTTCAAGTCTATACTGATAAGTTACCAACCACACTTTCAGAAAAAAAGGAAGCCATTTTATTAGCCGAAAACGGAATGCCTAAAAAGATTGACGGCAGAGGTGACTTTTTACCAGATGCCACACAGCTGGCTCTTAAACAATTAGCTCAAAATAAAGAAGGTTTCTTCTTAATGGTAGAAGGCTCACAAATAGATTGGGGCGGTCATTCTAATGACGCCGATTATTTAATAGGCGAATTAATTGACTTTGATAAAACCATAGGGGTCGCGCTTGATTTTGCTAAAATTAATGAAGAAACGTTGATAATTGTAACCGCTGATCACGAAACGGGCGGATTTACATTAGCCTCTGATGAAGGGGATTACAACAAAATTAAACCTACCTTTTCAACAGGCGGACACTCTTCAACAATGATTCCTGTTTTTGCAAAAGGGCCTGGGGCAGAACATTTTAAAGGCATTTATGAAAATACTGAAATATATGCTAAAATGAAACAGTTGATTTTAGAATAACACTATTTGAGAACCCTTATTTATTTTAAGTGTAACACTCAATGAATTTTGTTACTTTAGCAGTATCTTAAACGCTTATGAAGTACCTACGTGATATTGGTTCCTATTTTGTAATGATAACAAAGGTTTTTGGTAGTTTTACCAAAAGATCTGTCTTACGGGAACTTATTTTTAAAGAAATTGACGACTTGATCATCAGCTCGCTGGGTATCGTTTCTTTTATTTCTTTTTTTGTGGGAGGTGTGGTCGCCATACAGACCGCGCTTAATATGACAAACCCGATAATCCCTGAATCATTAATTGGATTTGCTACTCGGCAATCGGTTATATTAGAGTTTGCCCCAACCTTCATCTCCATCATTATGGCGGGTAAAGTAGGTTCTTTCATTACTTCGAGCATTGGTTCTATGCGGGTTACCGAACAGATTGATGCGTTAGAGGTAATGGGGATTAATTCATTAAATTATTTAGTATTTCCGAAGATAGTTGCCTTAATGTTCTATCCATTTTTAATTGCAATCGCCATGTTTTTAGGCGTTATTGGAGGGTGGTTAGCCGGTGTGTACGGTGGATTTACGTCCTCGACCGCTTTTATTGAAGGACTACAAGACGATTTTATTCCTTTTCAGTTATTTTATGCTTTTTTCAAAACATTTGTGTTCGCCTTTATTTTGGCAACCGTACCGTCGTGGCAAGGATACTACATGAAAGGAGGGTCACTCGAAGTTGGTAAAGCCAGTACAAATTCCTTTGTATGGACCAGTGTTCTTATTATTCTGGCAAATTATGTAATCACACAACTCCTTTTAAGCTCATGATAAAAGTAGAAGACATACATAAAAGTTTTGGGGACGAAGAAATATTAAAAGGGATTTCTACTATGTTCGAAAAAGGAAAAACCAATCTTATCATAGGCCAGAGTGGTAGCGGTAAAACGGTTATGCTTAAATGCCTAATAGGGTTATTTAAACCAGAAGGAGGTCGTATTTATTATGAAAATGAAGCCATACAAGATATGGACGACGAAAAGCAGCGATCCCTTCGCGAAGATATTGGTATGCTCTTTCAGGGTGGTGCATTGTTCGATTCTATGACGATAGAACAAAACGTGATGTTTCCACTTCGCATGTTCACTAAACAGAAAAAAAGTGAAATGCTGGAACGTGTTAACGAAGTATTGGCGAGGGTAGACCTTAAAAACGTTAATAAAAAATATCCTGCTGAAATTTCTGGAGGGATGCAAAAACGGGTTTCCATTGCCCGGGCCATTGTTAACCGTCCTAAGTTTTTATTCTGTGACGAGCCCAATTCTGGTTTAGATCCAAAAACAGCAACATTAATTGACAACTTAATTCAAGAGTTAACACACGAATACGATATTACCACAGTGGTGGTTACACACGATATGAATTCAGTTATGGAAATTGGACAAAAAGTAGTTCTTCTCAAATTGGGAAAATTGGTGTGGCAAGGAACCAACGAAGAGATCTTTAAAACCGATAATGAAGATGTAACCAATTTTGTATATTCTTCCGATTTATTTAAAAAAATAAGAGAAGTTCAAATAAAAGAGCAATAATTTAACCTAAGCCGTTGCATATCAATTATTTTCCATAATTTTAAAGTCTTAACTTTAAGATTATGAAAAAATTACTACTCTCCAGTATCCTTTCTTTAACTAGTATTTGTCTATTTGGACAAGTTTCATTTGTAAATCAATCGAATCTTATCGGTAACTTTTCTGATAGCTCTGAGTGTGCTGTTGATATGAACGGCGATAATTTAGACGATTATGTTCGTGTTTCCAGCAATGGAATAGGTATTGACTACCAACAACCTGACGGCACTTTCGAGTCCATTATGTACAGCATGGCAATACAAAATGTTCCCAACTGGAGCATCGCAGCGGGTGATCTAGACGGAAATGGATATAACGATTTGGTCTTAGGAAACAGCTCAAGAGTATCCTTTATAATGGCCAATGAAGATGGCACAGAATATACAGAGGATGCTTCTCACAATGAATATATTTTTTCGCAACGCTCTACAATAGCCGACATTGATAACGACGGGGATTTAGACTCTTTTGTGTGCCACGATGTAGATTTAAGCCATCCCTACCGAAACGACGGAAACGGCAATATGACCTTAGATCAGGATTTAATAGAAACTGTTGATCTACCAGGTAATTACGCAGCAATATGGGTAGATTACGACAACGATGGTGATACCGATATGTATTTAACCAAGTGCCGAGGCGGCTCTAGCCCAGGTGATCCAGAACGCGACAATGCCATGTACACTAATAATGGCGATGGAACTTTTACCGAAAATGCTGAAGCCATTGGTATGAAAGACAATGCACAGTCTTGGGCAACCGTTTTTGAAGATTTTGACAATGATGGTGATTTTGATGCTTTTATTGTAAATCACGATTTTCAAAATCGCCTTATGGAAAATGACGGTTCAGGAAAATATACTGATGTAATTGAAGTATCAGGAATAGACCCTGGTGATTTAGGAGCTTGGGAAAATCAAGCAGCCGATTTCAACAACGATGGATTTATAGATATTTTTTCTGAAATGAAAAAAGAACTTTACATCAATAATGGCGATATGACCTTTACCGGAATGGATCTTCCTTTTGATGAAGGTGCCATTGCAGACCTAAACAATGACGGGTTTCTAGATGTGGTGAACGATGGGCAACTATGGATAAATGAAGGAAATAGCGCTAATAATTGGGTGAAAGTAATTTTAAAAGGAACCGACAGTAATTTAAATGGTATTGGTGCCCGAGTTGACATCTACGGAGAATGGGGCAAACAAATGCGCGAAGTACGATCTGGACAAGGGTTTAGCCATATGAATAGCCTTTCTGCTCACTTTGGTATTGGAAGCAGTACAGCTATTGAAAGAATGGTAGTTACGTGGCCTTCTGGCGCGGTTGATGAAATTGAAAACCCAAACATAAATACCCTTCTAGAAATTGAAGAAGGAAGCTCTCCACTTTCCATTGCAGATAATCGAGCCGAGTTCATAAAACTATACCCGAACCCTACTTCTTCTATTTTAAATTTTTCTAACAAAGGACTTATAAACACTCCGGTACAAATAGTAGACATTACCGGTAAAATAATATTGAGTACAAAGATATCTTCAGAAAACACTTTACATGTTGAAGCCTTAAATAGTGGTGTTTATTTTGTACAGCTTAAAGTAGAAGGCCAAAACATAAGCCATAAGTTCATCAAACAATAAAATTAGTTTTCAAAATATTGTCGAAGCGTCCCAAAATTAATTTATTGTGGACGCTTCTTTATGGAGTCTCTTGAACCAACAATGTATCAACTTTCATCTTAATCTTCAGCCAATCGCGAAGTGCTTTGTTTTTCTCTATCTTTTCTTTAGAAGAAACTGTTTTTGCCCAAGAAACATAGACTACCGGTAAAGTATCGGTTTTAGTAAAGTTAGTGGTAACCCTTCTTGAAAAGGAAAACTGCTCCATTTGCTTATAAACAGCTTTTACTTCTTTACTTAAATCTTCAAAAGGGATGTCTTTAACTCGCAATTTTGCAATCTCGTTTTCAAGAAAATCGATTCGGCTATTTTTATCTTGAATAGCCTGTTCATTTTTTACATACAAATCTTCTAAAATTCCTGCTTTTACATCGCTAGAAAGCCTTTCAGCAAGTTCACCACTTTGGTCGGTTCCTTGATAAACACGTAGGTTGGCATCTTGCAACATTTCTACTTCATCCATTTGCGTCAGCCATTCATTTATTGTAGACTGTGGGACAGGTCTTCCAATAAGATAGACTTCAATATCTTTTGTTTGAAAGTCTTGGGTGGATTTCACCACTTCTGCTCCTTCGTATTTAATTACATTCTTTACAAACTCCTTGGTTTTGTTTTCAAAAAGCTGTTGATCCAATAATTTGATAAACAATATAACACTCGGCACCATAACAATTAAAGCGATTAATGATGCTATTTGAGCGGTACGCTTTCTCCGTTTGGAGTTTGCATACCGTACCAAAGGAAAACGTAATATTTTAGAAACTATAAAAGTAGAAAGTGCTATAAAAACAGCGTTGATGGAGAATAAATACAAAGCTCCACCTGCATAATGAAAATTACCGATTGCCAATCCATACCCCACGGTACACAACGGCGGCATAAGCGCTGTGGCAATAGCCACCCCAAAAATAACACTTGCAATAGTTCCACTTTTGGTTTTAGCGATAATAAGTCCTAACCCACCAAAAATAGCAACCAACACGTCCAAAATAGTTGGATACGTGCGTGCTACAAGCTCTGGAGTTTCCTCTGTTAAGGGCGAAAGCTTAAAATATAAAAAAGCCGTCAATACACTTAAAAAAACCATAATCCCGAGGTTGATTAGCGAGCGACGCATGGTTTCCACATCGTTAATCGCTACGGAAAGACCGATACCAACAATAGGCCCCATTAATGGCGAAATTAACATCGCACCAATTACCACAGCCGTACTACTCACATTTAAACCAATGGAGGCTACAAAGATGGAAAATATCAAAATCCAAGCGGTGTGGCCTTTAAAAGGGATATCTTTTTTAACGGCATCGATTGTAGCATCACGATCACTATCAGATCGGATATCGAATAATTCTTTAAAGAATTTTTTGATGCTTTCCCAAGTGTTCAGTTTTACCTGCTCAAATTCTTCATCGTTCGGGGTAACATGAACCTTTTCATTGCTGTCCTTTTCGCTCATCTAAGTATATTTTTTACCAAAAGTTTCTTTAACCTCGGATAGTAATGTTTTAATATCTTGTTCTTTTTTCTTTGGATAAATCAACAACACATCTTCTTTATCCACAATAATATAGTCATCAATTCCATCTACCACAACCAATTTTTTAGTTGAAGAATAAATCATATTTCCATTGGCATCTTTTAGGTGTGGAACAGCGCGAACCACTGCATTTTCTTGAGGATCTTTCTCCATTTTATCATGCAAAGCGCCCCACGTTCCTAAATCGTTCCAATCAAAAGATGCTTTTTTCACATATACGTTATCGGCTTTTTCTATAATAGCGTAGTCGATGGAAATATTTTCAGCCAACTCATAATTTTCGGCAATAAACTCTTTTTCTTCTGACGTGTTATACGCCGGGATTCCTTCAGAAAAAAGGGCATGCATCACCGGATTGTTTTCTTCAAAAGCATCAGTAATACTAGCAACGCTCCATAAAAATATGCCTGCATTCCACATAAAATTACCTTCAGCTAAAAATTGCTTGGCGGTTTCATAATCTGGTTTTTCACGGAACTGTTTCACTTTTTTGATTACTGATCTTTCTTTCTTTTCAGCCTCAATATATCCATAACCGGTATTGGGAAAGGTAGGCTCAATACCTAAAGTCATTAAGTAATCTTCCCGCTGGCACGCATCAAAACAGATTTGAACGTCTTCTAAAAAAGCAGCTTCATCTTCAATCCAGTGATCACTTGGTGCCACTAACATCAAAGCATTTGGATTCTGTTTTTTTATTTTTAAAGCAGAAAGTAGAATACACGGCGCGGTATTGCGCATAGCGGGCTCTAAAACGACCTGATCTTCTTCTATTTGAGGTAATTGTTTTAACGTCAACTGTAAATAACGCTCATTGGTAAGCACTAAAATATTTTCTGAAGGAATCATTTTATTAAGCCTAGTAAACGTTTTTTGAAGTAACGTTTGTCCTGTGCCCAACATATCGTGAAACTGCTTGGGAAAATCGGTTGTACTTACCGGCCAAAACCGCGAACCAATTCCGCCAGCCATTATTACTGCATAATAATTGTTATTCATGTTTTAGTATTTTGAAACACGACTTAAAAGAACCATGATACAGGACAGGTTTTTGTTATAATCAAAAAAATATCCAGTGCAATCCATTTTTCCTTTTCTATTTACTTTAAATCCCGTTTATTTTCGTCTTATTTCCTTTTTCGTCGTGGTTCGTGATTCCCTTCAGTCCTGTCTCCCCTGTTTATACTATTTCAAAAACTCCACTTCGGCATTCGGGTTAAACAAATACACTCTTCCAGTTGCTACTTCAAGGCATTCATAGCGTTTTACTTTTTTAATTCCGCGCTTAAATATCTTTCCATTGTACAACCTAAAATGCGCTCCAAAAGGTATTTCAAATATATAGTTTTTATCGTTTGGTGGGTCAAATTGTTTTAATGCGATTGATAAGTTTGCATCCGTATCACTACTCGCCTTCGGATTCCTAAAATGATTTGCCAGTAGCGGCAACAATTGATTAGGAAACACTTCCGGGCGGATAAAAGGCAACATTAATTGCTGAAATGTCCGCTTCCATTCCACTCCGTGTGGTTTTATTACTCTACCATATTTATAAAATGCTACTAAGTGCGCCACCTCATGAACTAACGTAATTAAAAACCGATACGCGTTTAAATTGGCATTTACTGTAATTTGATGCTGGCCATCAGGCATTTTTCGATAATCGCCGTGTCTCGTTACGCGTTCATTTACAATTTTTAAATGAACGTTGTTAGCTTTTATCAATTCGAAAACAGGAGTTACCGAAGCTTTCGGGATGTATTTTTCAAGAACTTGCTGCATGCATTATGGCGTTGAATTTGAAACCTGAAGAATTTTTCCGTTGTAATATTTGTTTCCGGTTAAGGCAAAATCTACGATGTATTCGGCCATTTCTTTAGCAGAAAGTGGCGCTTTATAGCCGGGAAACGCCTCCTCTAACATTTCGGTTTGCACTGCTCCTAAGGCCAATGCGTTAAACGACGGACCATTTTCTTTATATTCTTCAGCCAGTAACTCAGTAAGCGTCAACACGGCTGCTTTACTACTACTATAGGCTGCTAAACCAGGAAATTTCATACTTCCTTGAATACCGCCCATGCTGCTAATATTTACTACGTGACCATTTGTTTTCATAAACGGAAGCACAGCTTGCGTGATTGCTGCCAACCCAAACACATTTACTTCAAACGAATCCTTAAAATCTGCTTGGGTAAGTTTACTAAACGGCTTGTTTACAATATACCCTGAGTTGTTTATCAACACATCTACGTGCTGCCACTTTTCTTTTACAAATTCAGAAACTCTCGCAATATCATCAGCGTCAGTAATATCACACGGAAAGCAATGACAATTTGAAATATCCAACCCGGAGACCGGAACATCATTTCTGGATAACGCTAACACATTGTGGCCAGCATCGGCTAAAATAGGAACCATTTGATAGCCTATTCCTCTGCTAGTACCTGTAACAATTATATTTTTCTTCATAGTTTTAAATATAAACAAATCCCGCTGTCTTCTCAAATGGAACACAGCGGGATTTACAATTCATTTAATATGTTGTATTTATACAAACATCGTAACCGGGTTCTCGATATACTTTCTAACGGTTTCCAAAAACTTAGCTCCTGTAGCGCCATCCACGGTGCGATGATCGCAAGCTAAGGTAACAGTCATCGTATTACCCACAGCAATCGCTCCGTTTTTAACAACGGGCTTTTGTACAATCGCTCCAACTGATAAAATAGCTGAATTTGGTTGGTTGATAATCGAAGTGAACTCCTTAATACCAAACATTCCCAAGTTAGAAACAGTGAATGTGCTTCCTTGCATTTCGTCTGGGCTTATTTTCTTGTTTCGTGCTTTTCCGGCCAATTCTTTTACGTTACCACCAATTTGAGAGAAACTCATCTGGTCTGCAAACTTAAGTACCGGAACCAATAATCCTTCATCTACTGCAACCGCAACACCAATGTGAATATGTTTAGCAATTTTAGTCGTATCGCCATGCCATTGTGTGTTTACTTGTGGATGCTTGCGAAGCGCCATTGCACAGGCTTTAATAATCATATCGTTATACGATATTTTTACATCTGGATCGCTATTTATCGACGTTCGTGCCGAAATAGCATTGTCCATATCCAGCTCAACAGTTAAGTAATAATGTGGCGCTGTAAACTTAGATTCGCCTAAACGTTTGGCAATAGTTTTACGCATTTGAGAGTTTTTAACCTCTTCAAACTCTTCTTGTCCAACTGGGGTGTACGCTTGTCCTCCAACTCCTGGTTGGTAATTTTCTATATCTTTCTTTACAATTCGACCGTGGTCACCACTGCCTTGTATCTGGTTTAAACTGATTCCTTTTTCTTCAGCTAACTTTTTAGCTAATGGGGAAACGAAGATGCGTCCACCATCTTTAGTCGCTTGATTTGATTGTTTTTTATCTGAAGGTTTTGATTTCTCTTTAGAACTATCTTTCGATTTCTCTTCGGATGTATCTTTTGATTTTTTTTCTTTCTTGTCTTCAGATTTATCTTTAGACGTTGAAGCATCGTCTTTCTTCGTTTCTTTTTTCTTGTCTTTTGAAGAGTCACCTCCTTTTTTGAAGTTTTTCATTACTTCTGAAACATCGGTTCCTTCTGGTCCAACAATGGCCAATAATGCATCAACTTTAGCCGTATCGCCTTCTTCAATACCGATTTTAAGCAAGATACCTGAATAGAACGACTCAAACTCCATTGTTGCCTTGTCGGTTTCAATTTCAGCAAGAATATCGCCTTCTTCAATAGTATCGCCTTCATGTTTCAACCACGTGGCAACTGTTCCTTCTTCCATGGTATCACTCAAACGTGGCATTGTTATTACCTCAACCCCTTCCGGCACTTCAGATTTACTGGAACTATCATCATCAGAATCATCTTCTTCTGTTTCATCATCATCATTTTCTTCATCTGAATCATCATCGTTATCATCGTCTTTTTTCTTTGATTCTTTCTTTTTAGATTTTTTAGAATCATCTTTATCTTCAGATTTCTCATCATCTTCTTCAGATTCATCATCAGATTCGTCATCCTTTGATTTTTCCTCATCTTCTTCCGAAGCATCATCAGACTCTTCTTTAGATTTACCGCCGCCGTTTATTAAATCGGAAATATCTTCATCTTCTTCGCCTATAATAGCAAGTAGTTTATCTACTTCAGCTGTTTCACCTTCTTCAATACCAATGTACAATAAAGTCCCTTCGTAAAAGGACTCAAATTCCATCGTGGCTTTGTCGGTTTCTATTTCAGCTAAAATATCGCCTTCTTCTACTTTATCACCTTTGCTTACGAGCCATTTTGCTACGGTTCCTTCTTCCATAGTGTCGCTCAAGCGCGGCATGTTGATTACTTCTGCCATAGTCTATAATTTATGTGGTAAAAAAGGATAATCTTCTTGTTCGTATACTACGTCGTACATCAAGCTTTTATCTGGGTAGTCTGAGTCTTCAGCAAATTTTTCGCATTCCTTCACGCGATCTTTTACTTTTTTGTTGACTTGTTTTATTTCGTCTTCGGTAGCCCATTTTTCTTCGTAGATTTTATGCAATACATACGAAATTGGATCTTCCTCTTGTTTTTTCTTTACTTCTTCTTTAGTACGGTAATGCTGCGCATCACTCATTGAGTGGCCTCTATATCGGTACGTTCTAATTTCTAAAAACGTTGGGCCATCACCACGACGAGCACGATCTATCGCTTCGTCCAGTTCTTTGGCTATTACTTCGGGTTTCATTCCATCAACCGGTTTACACGGCATTTCGTAGCCTAAACCAAGTTTCCAAATATCGGTATGATTTGCAGTTCGTTCTACGGAAGTCCCCATCGCATACCCGTTATTTTCACAAATGAAAACCACTGGTAAATTCCAAAGCATCGCTAAGTTGAACGCTTCGTGAAGCGAACCTTGCCTAACAGCGCCATCTCCCATAAAAGTAAGGGTTACGTTATCGCGCTCAAAATACTTATCAGCAAAAGCAAGTCCGGCACCTAGTGGAATTTGACCCCCAACAATACCGTGACCACCATAAAAACGGTGTTCTTTGGAGAAAATGTGCATAGAACCTCCTAATCCCTGAGAAGTTCCCGTTTTCTTTCCGTACAATTCGGCCATTACTTTTTTAGGATCCACACCCATTCCAATGGGTTGCACATGGTTTCGGTAAGCCGTTATCATTCGGTCTTTATCCAAGTCCATAGCGTGCAAAGCACCAGCCAATACGGCTTCTTGTCCGTTATAAAGATGTAAAAAGCCTCTAACTTTTTGTTTAATGTATACTTGAGCTAACTTGTCTTCAAACTTGCGCCAGAAGAACATGTTCTCGTACCAGTCTAGATATGTTTTCTTTGTAATTTTTTTCATTGGATTGCTATACTATTCCCACATGGGGAAATTAAAACACGATTAACAAAAGTACTATATTCTGAAGTTTTACAAAACACAGAAACATTAAAATAGTACTAAATGTTACAGATAACTTTTATTAAACAACAATGGCAATAAATCTGCAATGGAAGCAGCTTTGGCAACTTTGCCGGTTTCCCCCATAAAATAGATAGCAATGGGAGATTCTTGTTTTATTTCGTATTCTGCGATAGCTTGACGACACGCACCACAAGGGGGAATGGGCGAAGTTAATTCGCGCTGTAAAGAACGGGCCGTGATAGCCATAACTTTAATGTTAGTTTTTGGATGTGTAGCCCCTGCATGGAAAATAGCCACGCGTTCGGCACACAAACCAGATGGAAAAGCGGCATTTTCTTGATTGTTGCCAATTATTATTTCTCCAGAATGTAATGTTAACGCTGCTCCTACTTTAAAACGTGAATAAGGCGCATAAGCATCTTCACGTGCTTGCTGCGCCTTATTCATTAATTTTTGAATGTCTTGGGGTAATTCTGAAACAGAATCATACACCTCAAGGTTTATTTCAATTTTATGTTTCTTCACGTATTGTTTCTTCATTATACCTATAAGGTTTTTTTAGAAACCTCACAGGATGTTTGTTCTTTACCAATCATCCGTTATCAAACATCAAGCATTTTAATATTCGTCATACTCGTCTCCGAAGTTGAACGTCAACCCAAAACGAAGCGTACCTTCTAGTGGGCTTCTTACTTTTGAAGTGGAGAATAAATAAGAAATATCAATATTAATAGCCGTGTATTTAAATCCTGCTCCTAAGGAAAGGAATTTCCTAAACCCTTTATCTTCACTTTCATTAAAATACCCTAAACGGAAAGCAAAAACATCTTGGTACCAATATTCAGCACCTAATGCCCAAGTAAATTCTTTTAATTCTTCTGAAAAACCATCTGGCGCATCCCCGAAAGAAGAGAAAATACCATTAAAGAAACTCTCGTTATAGTAATCATCCTCACGATCTATAACACCATCATTATTCGAGTCGCTTGGTGTTGGAACTAATAGTTTGTTAACTTCAGCATTCACTCCAATTTTATTGTATTCGTCTAAAATAAAATCGAAACCACCACCAAGGCCTAAGTTTGTTGGTAGGTTATTTTCTTGTCCTGTTTCATCGTAGCTTATTTTTGGTCCTATATTAGAGATATTAAAGCCACCTCTCCAACGACCATCGAAATCATTATAAGGAATTTCTTCACTTTGATAGTACCCTGCTACATCGACAGCAAAACTACTTCCTGCATTTGCATCTGCATTTGAAGTTTGCAGTTTTAAATCAGATCTAAGGTATCTACCAGCCACTGCCATAGAGAAGCGCTCACTTAAACGCAAGGCATATGAAACATCGAAAGTAAGTTCATTAGGGCTTTGAAGCAAAGGTTCTTGCTCTGCCGTATCTCTTAGTTCAATGTCACCAAGGCTAAAATAGCGAAAACTTGCAGCAACAGCACTACGCTCATTTATTCTATTATAATAGGTTAGGTTTCCTAAAAAGATATCGTTTACTAACTGGCTTAAGTACGGTGTATAGGTAACTCCCACGCCTTGTTTTGAGACCGCAAAAGCATATTTTGCTGGGTTCCATTGCTGTGAGAAAGCATCGGAAGATGTAGCAACACCAATATCTCCCATACCTGCAGATCGAGCATCAGCGGCAATTAAAACAAAAGGAACTCCTGTTGTAATTACTCTTTGTGCTGTAGCATCTTGTTCTTGGCCAACAGCGTTATAGGACAGTAAAACGATTAAAAAAGGTAGAAATATTTTCTTCATGAGGTTGTAAGTTTTGATCAAATATAAATTTATTTTTTAAAGGATAACTAGTTTTTCAAATTTTTCAGTTTGCTTATTGGTTAACGTAGATTTAACGGTAATCTTATACACGTATACCCCTTTTCCTATTTTATCCCCAAAATCATCACGACCATCCCACACGATATCACGCGAAAGAAAGCCATCGGTATTGATGATTTGGTTTTTGGTCCACACCACTTTCCCAGTAACAGTAAAAACTTGCACTTGAACCTCTAAAGGCTCGAATGGACGGTTGTGGTTAAACCAAAATTCGGTATAGTTTACAAATGGGTTAGGGTAATTGAGTACTTTAGTAATTTTCAACTCATCATCTCCTGCCACTATAAATTGTATTTCGGCTGTAGCGGAATTATTATATACATCCCAAGCTTTAAAAGTTAGCGTATGCAATCCTTTTTCAAGGTCTCTTAACTGATAATTGGTTGTTCCTTTGGTAAAATCATCAACTTCTGCTTGGTAATAATCGTTTACTACAATTGGGTTAGATTCGTCGCCATCTAAAATTGCAATCATATCGTGACCAATACCACTGGCTGTATTAATACCATTTGTATCTTCTAATTTGGCTATAAGTATCGGAGAATCGTTTGTAATACCGCCAGACACAAAACTTTCGTCATTCATGAATAATTTAATATCGGGGCCTCGGTTATCTTCAGGAGCATTTTCGTTTAGCCCCCCTATTTGTACCGAAAGGTCTACGCCTGCCTGATCATCTAACACATTTTCCTTTTCAGCATAAAAATTAACGCGGCCTGTCCCTACGGGTATTTGTATATCACGTGGAACCACAAACTCAAATTCAAAATTACCATTAGTAACTGATGCCTGACCGTTAAAAATGCCTTCCCCCAAGGTGGTAAAATTAAAAACAAACCCTTGGTTGTCATTATTAAGTGTTTGCCGTTCTACCCGTTTATCAAATACTTTTGCTGAAAGAACCCCATTATAATTGGTAAGCACATTGCCATTTTCATCAACAACTTGCCCTCCCATTTTTACTTTACTCAATGCCTGTAACACCTCTTGAGATTGGTTTACCGGTACGTCGTTTATAGTAGTCAACCGCACATTTTTCTTTGGAAATGCCAAGTGCATGGCTGGATCTCCTATATAAAAAACAACACGACGTAAATTATTACTTATATCATTTTTAGCAATCCGTAATGCTTCAGCCGGAGTTTCTGGCACGTTAACACCATACCCAAATAAATTTTCTGCTAGTCTTTTGTTGAATTCAACACCTAATGAAAGAGCTATAGACCTTGTTGTAGTCACCAAGGATATAGCACCCCCCTCTTTATTCCAATACGTTAATTCTCCGGCAGTTATACGCTGCGGATTGTCAAACTTGGTAAATTGACAGGTTATTGTAACAATACACGAATACCTGTTTTTGTTTTTAAGATTATTTGCAAGATTCTTTGTATAAATATACTCTTTTGCCAACCCATCTTCTCCTCCATGACCAAAGTAATTTACTATCAAAGCCCCTACTTCAATATTATTTTTAATCGTTTCATTTACTTCGGGGTAGCGATCACCAGCCGAAGATGATTCTTGCTGATATGCATCTGAATGAATTTTCTTTACATTAATAAATGGCCTGTCTCTTATACACATCTCCGAGCCCACGAGACCTCTCTACATCTCGT
>OJEO01000179.1_pt1 | contig 29400 bp, 23 predicted proteins | sample 1593621 | NCBI WGS metagenome assembly OJEO01 (sample SAMN05416875, study PRJEB24817) | seawater metagenome | isolation source: Sea water | place: Canada:Atlantic | collected 2013-11
ATCTACACGTAAGGAGTCGTCGGCAGCGTCAGATGTGTATAAGAGACAGACTCCACAGCGCCCGCAAGGAAATATTTATATACCCAAAACATAATGGCAGCGAGAATACTTAAGTTTCCTATGCCACGAAGGCCGGCAACATCTAATACAAACCCTGCGATTAATAAAATGGCACCTACACCTGCTAAAATTAAGCTCCAACGAACCAATTTCTTTTTAGTCAAGGACTCTTCTTCAGTTTCCATGAATTTTGAAGTAAGCATGGAGTTGATAATCAATGCTACAAACAATGAGGAACTCAATACTACGGAAAGCGTAATAGGGAAGTAAATCATAAACTTACCAATAAGTCCCGGCCATAATCCTAACGGGAAAAAAGCAGCCAAAGTTGTCGCCGTTGAAGCAATAATTGGCCAAGCAATTTCGCCCATTCCTTGTTTTGCAGCTTGCTTTCTAGGCATTCCTTCACTCATTAAAGAGTACACGTTCTCTACCACCACAATACCGTTATCTACTAGCATACCTAGACCCATGACGAGACCGAAAAGGACCATCGTGTTTAAGGTAAACCCAAAGGAGGATAGAATAAATAATGATAGTAACATCGATAGTGGGATTGCAAACCCAACGAATAATGCATTTCTGAATCCTAAAAAGAACATTAATACTATAACAACCAGAATTACCCCGAAAATGATATTATTTACAAGATCGTCAACTTGGTTTTGGGTTTTTATAGATTGATCGTTTGTTAATGATATATGAAGCCCTTCGGGTAAATAATTTTCCTGTTCGGTTTCAATTATTTCCTTAATGTTTTCAACCGCTTCAATCATGTTTTTTCCGGCACGCTTTTTAACATCAAGCATCACAACCGGGTTATTGTATTCGCGGGCAAACGTAGTAGGGTCTTCTTCTTTAAATTTTATAGAAGCAATATCTTTCAGAAAAATATTTCCTCCATCTCTTTTTACTACGATATTCTCTAGCTCTTTCGGGTTTTCTATCTCTCCAAGAATACGGATGTTTTTTTCAACGCCATTGCTAATTACATTTCCACCGGAAATCGTATTGTTTTCCCCTCGTACGGCATTGATAATATCGTTAAAGCTTACTTTTGAAGCGGTCATTTTATAAATGTCCACACCAATTTCTACTTCTTTGTCTTCCACACCACGAATCGTTGCTTCTTTTATAGGTGCAAGCAATTCAATCTTGTCTTGAAGATACTCAGCGTAATCTTTTAACTGTTGTACTGGATAGTCGCCCGTTAAATTAATGTTTAGAATGGGCTGTTCTTCTGAAAGGTTTAAATCAAAAACATTGGGTTCAACTTTAGCACCGTTATCTAGTGTGGGCCACGTGGTTTCCGCCTTAACTTGATCTACTTTGTCTTTTACCTGCTGTTTTGCATTTGGAATGGCAACATCTTCTTCAAACTCAATGATCACCATGGAATAATCTTGAAGGGTAGTTGAGGTTATTTCTCGAACGCCACCAATATTATTAAATTCTTCCTCAAGGGGTTCGGTGATAAATTTTTCAACATCTTCCGCTGAATTTCCTGGGTTAATGGAACTGACATAAATCTTTGTTTCCACAATTTCTGGAAACGATTCCCGCGGCATGGTGTAGTATGAAAATACACCTAAAAATAAGATGATAGCGATGATAACATACACCGTCATTTTATTGTCAATGGCCCAGGAGGATATACTAAATTCTTTATATGTGTTCTTGCTCATAGTGCAATAGGTTGTTTAGTTTTTGGTAGTTACTTTCTGGCCGTCCCGGACGCTTTTCGCACCTTCTACGATAACAATCTCTCCATCTTTCAATCCGCTTTTCACTTCGGTTTTATTGTTATAGGTAAGTCCGGTTTCAACTATTACTCGTTTCGCTGTTCCAGTAGAATCTGTTACAGGTTCGTAAACAAAAGCAATGGTTTCTCCTTTTGAATTTTCTTGAAGAATACTCTCTGGGATAGTAATTGAACTATCGTTTGTATAATCGTTTACTTGCACCGTAGCAATCAAGTTAGGTTTTACTTTTTCATCTTTGTTTGGGATGGCTATTTTTACATCAAACGTTCGGTTGTCTGGATTTATATAATTTCCTACTTGTCTCACAGTCCCTTCATACTCTTCGCCAATAGAAGAAAGACGAACATTCACTTCGGTACCTTTTTTAATACTGTTTAAGTAATTTTCTGGCAAAGAGGCTTTAACATACATGTCGCTTAAGTTAACTATACGTATCACTTCAGTCTGTCCTTGATTTACCACTTGGCCTTGTTCGGCGATAACATTGTCCACTACACCTGAAAAAGGAGCTGTAATCATTGTTTTTCCTAATTGCGATCGAATTTGTTGTGCTGCTTTATCGGCGGCTTCGTAATTGGCTTTCGCTTCTAAAAATTGAATTTCTGAACCAATTTTCTGATCCCATAATCGCTTTTGACGTTCAAAAGTTGTTTTGGCCAATGCAACTTGTGTTTCTTGTTGTGCCAATTGACTGGAAAGTCCGCCGTCATCAATTTTTGCAAGTCTTTGTCCTTTTGAAACACGCTGGCCTTCCTTTACATATACATTGGTTAGAATTCCTGAAAATTCTGGGTAAATAATGATGTTTTGATCGGTTTCCACGTTCCCTTGTACTTCAACAAAATGTTTAAAAACCGTATCATGTAGCTTTTGTGTACTCACTAAAAGCGCACGATCGTGCTTTTCTTCTTTTTCAATAAACGTGTTGAGTTTATCTATTTTAGCTTTCAGTTCTGTTTGTTGTGCTGAAAGGTCCGCTTTTTTAGCTTTTATTTCAGAAAGATCGCCTTTGTCTAAAAGAGAATCTACAGATTCTTCTTTGCCACCACAGGAGGCTACTGTAATTGTGATTAGTAAGAGATATATAAACTTTTTCATAATTGTATGGATTGCGGTGTTTTTAGTTGTCTTTTGTTTCAGGGTATTTTGTCGTGTCCAATAGAGTTTCAAGTTCTGCTTTGGTGTTTATCACATCCAGCATTGCTTGTAAATAATCTTGTTGTGCTTGAAAAAGTTGCTGTTGTGCTTCGCTTAACTCGAAACTGGTTGCAATTCCTTCAAAAAATTTGATGCTGTTTTTATTTTCAATGCGCTCTGCTAATTCTAAGTTACGCTTTTTGTTTTCGTAATTTTCTAGTGCAAATTGATAGTCATTCCGAGCGTTTGCAATTTCCAATTTAACTTGATTTCGGGTCTGTTCCAATTCTAATTTTGCTTGCTCAAAAGCTATTTGTTTTTGAGCTGTTTTAGCACTTCGCATACCACTACTGAAAATAGGAATACTTAACTGAATACCAAGAACCGATTGATCAAAATACCTTTGGTTGTCATTGAAAAAGGTAAACGAATCGCTGTTTCCTTGCGCACCATAGTTTACAAAACCCGATAGCGTAGGTAAGGCTTTACTTTTTTCAAGTTTCACTTCTACTTCTGAGAGGTTTGTTTGGTCTTCTGCAATTCGGTAATCTATATTTTCTTCAACATTTATTTCTTTGGAAAGTAATAGTAAGTTGAAATTATCCTTACTTAATTCATCTAAATCGTCTGTCACGATAACCTCTTCTTCCACTGGAATGCCCATTGTTACTTTTAGCATATCGTACGCAATCGATTGCATACGTATAGAGTTGTTGAGGTTGGTTTCTAAATTTAGAAGCGTAATTTCTAATTGTTCTGCATCTTCTTCTTCGGCCAATCCGTTTTCGAAAATTTTCCGGGTATCGCTTAGGTTTTTTTCAACGGTAGCAACGTTTTTCTTTAAAATTTCAACACTTTCGGTAGCTAATAGTACATTTCCGTAGGCATCGGTAATGGCTTTTTTAACTTCTAAATCTGTTTTTACTTTTGCGTTTTCTGAAATTTGCAATAACGTTTTTGCAGATTGAATCCCGACAATATAGGAGCCATCAAAAATTAATTGATTCCAAGTTGCCGTTGCAATTAAACTTTGTTTTGTTCCAAAAGTTACGGGTACAAATGTACCAGGTTGTCCGCCCGCAACTTCTCCAGGTATTAAGGTTACTGGTTGTACAAGGTTGTTGGTGTAGCTAGCTTCACCACTTATTTGCGGAAGTCCTTGTGCAATTATTTCCCATTTTTGTTTTAGGGCAATCGCGACATCTTTTTTGGCTATACGAGAGTTATATCCATTATCAAGTCCATACTGTATAGCTTCTTCTAAAGTGAACGTTCGCTTTTCAACACGAGTTGAATCTTGTGCGTTCACCAAAAAGGCACAGAGGAAAAAGGCAATTAAAAAAATATGTTTCTTCATTAATTTGAATTCTCGTTAATAAATTTATTGAGTGTTTGTAATCCTTTAGGCGTTACAATTCCACGTAAGTGATATTCTAAATAGTCCTCCATTAATTTAATCTTTGAAAATCGAGATACAGGAAAAAGAGACTCGTCATTAATACTATCAATACCAGAAAAATAGAGGTTTGAAATAAAATCAACATCAATGTTTTTTCTGTAAACCCCCTTTTCGACACCTCGTCTTAAGTTTTCTACCGTACATTCGGCCATATTCTCGTACTTTTTAGACTTGATCATGGTGTAGATTTCGGGATAGTATTTCTGAAGTTGATATTGAGGTGACGATTTTTCGTTTTTTAATTGAAGCATGACAAACTTTTTAATTTCATATAGCTCTTCAATTGGGTCTTTCTTTTCTAATTGTATGCTGTCTATACCACAAGAAATACCTTCAAAAACCCTTAATACCGATTCCTTAACAAGTTCTGTCTTGTTTTTAAAATGCGTGTATATGGTTTTTTTAGAAATGCCCATTTCATTGGATATATCATCCATTGTAACACTTTTAAAACCAAGTGACAGGAACATTTCGGCTGCTTTTATAGTAATCTTTTCTTTCATATTTCGGCACAAAGATAGATAAAGGAAACTTTAGGAACAAAAAAAGTTTCCAAAGTTTTACTATAATTTAACATTGTCATGCCTTTTTAAAAGAGGGTTTATTTTTTTTAGTTTTTAGGCACCCGTTTATTCGGCAACTTGTATTTTAGCGGCAAATTTTTAGCATCATGGAATTACTCAAAAAATATAACGCTGCACTTACCGAAGAATTGAAAAAAACGGTACAGACAAAAGAACCTGAGCAGTTATATGAGCCTATTCAATATATTGTAAATATTGGAGGTAAACGGTTGCGACCTATCCTTACCTTGCTAACGTGTGATTTTTTTGGTGCAGATTTTAAAAAAGCCATGCCCGCTGCATTGGCTATTGAGTTGTTTCATAATTTTTCACTGATTCATGATGATATAATGGACAATGCGCCATTACGCCGAGGTCAAGAAACGGTTCATGAAAAATGGGATATTAACACTGGGATTCTTTCCGGTGATGCGATGTTGATCTTAGCCTATCAATACTTTGAAGAATATGAATCGGCACTTTTTAGAGAGTTAGCAGTTCTCTTTAGCAAAACAGCTATTCAAGTTTGCGAAGGACAACAATACGATGTGGATTTTGAAGATCGCGACGATGTAACCATTGAAGAATACATTAAAATGATTGATTATAAAACGGCTGTTTTGTTGGGCGCTGCTATGAAAATGGGAGCAATTGTTGCAGGTGCTTCTGAAAGTTGTAAAGAGAACATGTATAAGTTCGGAAGAAACTTAGGGATTGCGTTTCAATTACAAGATGATTATTTAGATGTGTTTGGAGATCCAGAATCGTTTGGAAAGCAAGTAGGGGGTGATATTATAGAAAATAAAAAAACCTTTTTATATTTAACAGCTCTCAGTAAAGGTGAAACTACACAAGCTGAGGAGTTAGAGCATTTGTATACCATTAACCCGAGAGAGCCTGCGGGTAAAATTGAAACGGTAACACGTATTTTTAAAAATTCTGGTGCTGCGGAAGCTACTCAAGTAGAAATATCGAAATACACCAATAAAGCAAATGAGCTATTAGAACAGATTAAAATTTCAGAAGAAAAGAAAACAGAACTTCGGGAATTTGCCAAATGGTTAATGAAGCGAACATTCTAAAAGCTTAGAAATAAAAACGGACAAAAGGAGCCCAAGCGGTGGTATAAATATCTTCTTCATCTTTAAATAGTACATTGTACCGAACACCAATGGTTATGTTTCCGTTTCTGTAGCCAACACCTGTAAAAAGGGCTGTGTTCCAAAAATCATCTTCAAAATTGCCCCCTTCCAATTCAATCGTTTGGTTTACGCGAAGTTGTTCCAGTTCGGCAGAAAGTTGAATTTCAGGAATGGGATTAAAGAGCGTAATTAAACTAGCACCATATAATGTTGTGTTAAAATTATTCCCCGATTGATAGCTAAACTGTAAAGCTGGCCCCATACTGAAATAGCGATTAAAATCATAAACAGCACTCGGTGAAATTGTTCCGCTGAAATAGCCATTTCCAAAACCAATACCCAGGCCACCACCAAAACGAACATGGTCCCAAAAACTGTTTTCAGGCTGTGCCTGCACGCCAATTTGACCAAAACTTAGAGCTGGAAAAAGGAAAAATAAAATAATAAAAGGGATAAACAGGCACTTTTTCATTAGGAAAGATTTAAGATTTACAGCGGTATAAATATACGTATTACAATCGCCTATTTATTGTAAATGTTGTATTTTTGTACTGTTTTACAATAAGAAACCCTTGTATTCCAATTATGGATAGATATTCTTTTCTAAATGCGGTACACCCTTCGTACATCGCAGAACTTTACGACAAATACTTACAATATCCAGATAGTGTAGAACCCAGTTGGCGCGCTTTTTTCCAAGGTTTTGACTTTGGTATTGAAAACGATTCGCTGGAGGCACTTGGTGTTGAACGAAACGGTGAGATACCTGAAAGCTACTTTAAAGAGTTTCAGGTTATCAAATTAATTGACGGGTATCGGTCGCGAGGACATTTGTTTACAAAAACCAATCCGGTACGCGAACGAAGAAAATACACCCCTAAACTTGATATTGAAAATTTTGGCTTGTCACAAGATGATTTGCAAACTTCTTTTAAAGCAGGGGAAATACTTGGTATTGGTGAAACGACACTTGAAAAAATTATCAATCACCTAAATAAAATCTACTGTGATTCTATCGGGATTGAATATATGTATATCCGGAAACCGGAAGAAATTAAGTGGATTCAGGATAAGTTGAATATTAATGAAAATCAACCAAAATTTTCAGAAGACAAAAAGAAAACTATTCTTAAAAAACTAAACGAAGCCGTTGCTTTTGAAAGCTTTTTGCATACCAAATATGTGGGGCAAAAACGCTTTTCACTAGAAGGTGGAGAAAGCTTAATTCCCGGTTTAGATGCGTTAATTGAAGGTGCTGCAGAAAAGGGAGTTGAAGAGTTTGTTATGGGAATGGCCCACCGAGGTCGTTTAAGTACCTTGACCAACATTTTTGGTAAAAGTGCTAAAGACATCTTCAGCGAATTTGATGGGAAAGATTATGAACAAGTAATATTTGACGGTGACGTAAAATACCACTTGGGTTGGACTTCAAAACGAAAAACCGATAGCGGAAAAGAAATTAACCTTAATATAGCACCAAACCCATCACACCTTGAAACGGTTGGCGCTGTAGTGCAAGGTATTGCGCGTGCAAAACAAGATGATCACCACTTAGAGCATCCTGAAAAAGTACTACCTATTGTAGTGCACGGGGATGCTGCTATTGCGGGACAAGGTATTGTGTACGAAATTGTACAAATGGCGCAATTAGATGGTTACAAAACACAAGGAACCATTCATATTGTAGTAAATAACCAAGTTGGTTTTACCACGAATTATTTAGCGGGTCGTTCTTCAACCTATTGTACCGATGTAGCTAAGGTAACGCTTTCACCGGTTCTTCACGTAAATGCAGACGATGTAGAAGCTGTGGTGCACGCGATGCTTTTTGCGCTAGAATTCAGAATGCATTTTAAACATGATGTGTTTATCGATCTATTAGGGTACAGAAAATACGGTCATAACGAAGGGGATGAGCCTAAGTTTACGCAACCTAAATTATACAAAGCAATATCTAAACACGAAAACCCTCGTGATCTTTATTCTGAAAAGCTAATTAAAGAAGGTGTAATCGATAAAGACTACACGAAGAAATTAGAAGAAGAATACAAAAACAAATTAGAAGAAAATCTGGAAGATTCCCGTAAAGAAGAAAAAACGGAAATCAGTGCCATTATGCAAGAAGAATGGGAAGGTTTTACGTATGCGGAAGAAGACAAGATGATGGAAGAAGTAGATACTACTTTCGATCTTGATAAAATGACTGAAATAGCAGAGGTGATCACAAAGCTTCCGGAGGATAAAAAATTCATGCGGAAAGTAACCAAGCTCATCAAAGCACGAAACAAAATGTACTTTGAAGACAATAAGCTTGACTGGGCGATGGGTGAATTATTGGCGTATGGAACATTATTAGCAGAAGGGCACGACGTTCGTATTACAGGGCAAGATGTAGAAAGAGGTACTTTTTCACATAGACATGCCGTAATTAAAGCGGAAGAAAACGAAGAAGAAGTAGTGTTGCTGAACGAGTTAAATGATGAGCAAGCTCATTTTTATATTTATAACTCATTATTATCTGAATATGCGGTTGTTGGTTTTGATTATGGATATGCTATGGCGAGCCCAATTACGCTTTGTATTTGGGAGGCGCAGTTTGGTGACTTCAGTAATGGAGCCCAGATAATGATCGATCAATACATTTCGGCTGCAGAAGACAAATGGAAGCTGCAAAACGGATTGGTAATGTTGTTGCCGCACGGTTATGAAGGGCAAGGAGCGGAGCACTCTTCAGCAAGAATGGAGCGGTACTTACAGCTCTGTGCAAAGGACAATATGTTTGTAGCAGATTGTACCACGCCAGCAAACTTTTACCACTTGCTAAGAAGACAAATAAAAGTAAATTATCGTAAACCGTTAATTGTGTTTACGCCTAAAAGTTTGTTGCGTCATTCAAAAGTAGTTTCAACAAAAGAAGAATTAGCCAATGGGTCTTTCCAGATGGTTATTGACGATGCAGATGCAAAAGTTTCAAAAGTAAAAACGCTCGTGTTTTTGACTGGTAAATTTTATTACGATCTTTTAGAAGTAAGAGAAGAAGAAAAGCGTGATGATGTTGCGTTGGTTCGTGTAGAGCAATTGTTCCCCTTACCAACTGAACAGATGAAGAAACTGATGAAAAAATATAAAAATGCTAAAGATGTAGTTTGGGCACAAGAAGAGCCTAGAAATATGGGGGCTTACTCACATATATTAATGCATTTTGAAGAAGCACGCAACTTTAGGGTGTGTAGTCGAAAAATGTACGCAGCTCCTGCTTCAGGAAGCGGTGTACGTTCTAAGCAACGTCACCAACGCGTTATTGAAAGCGTATTTAACATTAATGAAAAATAATACTATTATATAATATCCGTAACAGGTAAATTAAATTACTATGGCATTAGAAATGAAAGTTCCCTCACCGGGAGAATCCATTACCGAAGTAGAAATAGCACAATGGCTGGTTGAAGATGGCGATTATGTGGAAAAAGATCAGGCCATTGCAGAAATTGACAGTGATAAAGCAACCTTAGAACTGCCTGCTGAAGCAAGCGGTGTCATTACTCGTAAAGCAGAAGAAGGCGATGCTGTTGCTGTGGGAGAAGTTGTTTGCTTAATCGACACCGAAGCTGAAAAGCCAGGGGGTTCAGATGATGATTCTGATAAAGAAAAAGAATCAAAAGATAAAAAAGAAGAAACGGAAGAGAAGGACAGCGATAAAGCTGATGCCAAAAAAGAAAAACCTTCAAAACCTTCTACACAGTCACAAGAGCAAGACAAAAAAACATACGCTACTGGAACACCATCTCCTTCTGCCAAGAAGATTATGGATGAAAAAGGTGTGGATGCTAAAGATGTTAAAGGCTCAGGTCGTGACGGTCGCATTACTAAAGACGATGCGGTAAAAGCAAATCCGTCCATGGGATCTCCTGGAACTGGAAGTAGAGGCACAGAGCGTAAAAAGCTTTCTATGCTTCGACGTAAAGTTGCAGAACGTCTAGTTTCAGCAAAAAATGAAACAGCGATGCTTACCACCTTTAACGAGGTTGATATGAGTCCTATTTTTGAGTTGCGTAAAAAATACAAAGAAGACTTTAAAGAAAAGCACGGTGTAAGTTTAGGATTTATGTCTTTCTTTACTTTAGCGGTTGTTAGAGCGTTGGATATGTATCCAGATGTTAACTCAATGATAGATGGTGATTATCAAATAAAATATGACAACAAAGACATTTCTATAGCGGTTTCTGGTCCTAAAGGATTGATGGTGCCGGTTATTAGAAATGCAGAAAATTTAAGTTTTAGAGGCGTTGAAGCAGAAGTAAAGCGATTGGCAATTAGAGCTCGTGATGGTAAAATTACGGTAGATGAAATGACAGGCGGTACTTTTACTATTTCAAACGGGGGAGTATTTGGAAGCATGCTTTCAACTCCTATTATAAACCCACCTCAATCAGCTATTCTAGGAATGCATAATATTGTAGAACGTCCAATTGCAAGAGATGGAGCCATAGCCATTGCGCCAATTATGTACGTTGCACTGTCGTATGATCATAGAATAATTGATGGGAAAGAATCTGTAGGATTCTTGGTTGCTATTAAAGAAGCGCTCGAAAGTCCAGAAGAATTGTTAATGGACAACAATGTGAAAAAAGCATTAGAGCTTTAAAACTATAATAACATAACAGATATAAACTAAAAACACCCGGCTTTAACCGGGTGTTTTTTAATTAGTCAGTTGAAATATTAACATAAAAAATCAAGAAACAAAATAATTAACAATATTTAGCAACACAATTGAAATAACTATAAAAACTAAAAAGATAAAAATCCTCTTTTTAGTTTTTTCATTTTTGTTGTCATCTTTAAACACCTTGCTTTAAATTCAGTACGTAAATGTCAGAAAATAAATACAGTTTTGGAATACGTGGATACACGTAATTATCCTAAAAATGATGCTTTTACAGCATTTTATCATGATTTTCTTTGGCCCAAATAAGTAAGCTATTGGTTTTAGGTTCTAAATTTAGTTTACCAATTATATTGCTTCTATGTTTTTCAACAGTTCGGTGAGAGATAAAAAGAAGGGAAGCTATTTCCTTATTAGTTTTATCGTTTGCAATGAGTTTTAAAATCTTTTTTTCAGAAGGGGTTAACCCACTTAAGGAACTGTCTGAAAAAAGAATTCCATCGAGAAGCTCTTTTATTTTTGGACTGAAATATTTATCTCCTCTAGTAACCGTGTTAATACAATTTTCAATTTCTTCTAAGGCAAATTCCTTTAAAACGTACCCAAATATATTAAGCTCTTGTGCTTTAATGTAGAGTTCCTTTTCTTTATGTAAAGTAATAAGTACAATTTTAGTGGTGATAGAATTCTCTTTGCATTTTCTGGCTATTTCTATGCCAGACATATGTGGCATTTGTATGTCTAAAATGGCAATAGTAGGTTTTTCTTTTGCAATTAAATTGTAGGCTTCTCTTCCATCATGGGCACTGCTAATAATATTGTACTCTTTTTCCAATAAAAAATCATTCAACCCTTTTAATAAAAGGGGGTGATCGTCTGCTGTTACAATGGTTTGGTTGTTCATGATATTGGAAATTGAAATATTATTATGGTACCGCTATTTTTTATAGACTTAACTTTCATTTGTCCATTTAAAAACTTAGTACGTTCTAAAAGGGTTTTCAAGCCTAATGATTTTACATTTTGATAATTTTCGGTAAAATCAAATCCAACACCATTGTCCTTTATCGATATTACAATATTACCTGTTAATTTTGTAACAGTCACCTTACTAGCCTCAGCTTTTGCATGTTTTAGAATATTATTGAGGGTTTCTTGTACAATTCGATAAATATTTACCTCTTGTTCTTTGGTGAACAGATTATCGATATTATCTATTTCTGATGAAATAAAAAGCGTTGTGTTTTCGTCAATTTGTGTTAAGGTGTATTCAATAGCTTTGGTAATGCCCATTTCTTGTAGCTGAAACGGATGGAGATCTCGCGAAATGGTTCGCACTTCATCAATGGCATCATCCACCATTTTTTTAGTATCGTCGTCGCCATTTGTTACAATTTTGTTTTTTATAAGTAAAAGGCGTTGACCAAGACCGTCGTGAAGATCACTAGAAATACGTTTTCGTTCAATTTCCTGGGAAACCAATAGTTTTTGACTGAATTTTTCTTGCAATTCTTTATTGCTTTTTAGGTATCGTTGATTTCTATATAATAGGATAAGACCAAAAGTGAGTACTAGAGCCAAGCTTGAAAAGAAGACTATTTTTTTGAAATTTTCATTATCCTTTTCTAATAGTTGGATATTACTGTTTTTTTCAACTAGCTTTTTTTCTTTTTTTTCGGTTTCATACAGAGTTTGGTAATAGGCTAAAAATTGTGCGGTACCTTTGTTGTATAATGAATCTCGCAAGCTTATATAAGCATTCTTGTTTTCAAGGCTTTTTTTATATTGTTTTGTTTCGGCATATATATTAGAGAGTAATAAATGAGACTCCATAATATCGTCTTCATGGCCCACAGCTTTGGAGTATTGTAATTGATCTTTTGCGTATTTTAATGCTTGTGGATATAAACCTAAGGCATTGTAATATCTTGCTTTTGCACCGTTATAACTTACATTTACTGTTCGATCTTCTTTTGCCTTTTTTATCCATTCGTCTAATGTTTTTATAAACTCTTTAGCTTTAATTAATTGATTGTTGTTTATGTAGTATTCGGCAAGCTTTGCGTTAATGTTTATGTGGTTTTTATAATCTTCTTGATTTGTGTCGGATTCTTTAAGTAAGGAATCTGCTTTTAAAAGATATTTAATTTCTAAGTCTTTGTTGCCTATTTTATTATAATCGATAGATTGATTGTAGTATTCAGTAATTATATATTTTTTGTTTTCTAGTTGTTTAAGCGTTTCTATTAATTTTTCCCGCTCTTTTTCGGCCTTCTCATAAAAACCATTCATACTGAACATAGTGATAATTCCTTGTCTGGCATGAAGCATGTATTCGTATTCTTTTCGCTTTTCATAAAAACGATATGCTTTTTCATAAAATTCGCCGGCAGCAACAAATTTTCCGATATTGGAATACGCCTGCCCACTAAATAAATAAGCATCGGCTATGTAAATAGAATCTTTAGAGGAGAAATTTTTAATTGCAGATTCGTAATCTTGAATTGCTTCTTTCACATTTAGTTTAAGGTTTGCTTTTCCTCTTTTAAGATAAAGACCCCCCAATAAAAAACTGTCTTTAATTTTGTATTTATGCGCCAATATTCCATCGATAATACGAATGGCTTTTCTAGGCTCATTTTTGTAATCTGAAAGTATTGTTTGCAGATTCATGGCTTTTTTAGCCGCTAGTTGTATGCTGTCTACTTCTTTAGCTAGTTCAATATATTGACTGCTATACTTAATAAAGGTATTGTTGTCTACACCGTAACTTCTTATTAATATGGAATCTATTGCCTCGAGTTTAGTAGAAACATTTGTAGTCGTGTCGGCTATTCTTTTGTAATATAAAATATCCTGTGCATGACCCGGTGGGATACACAGTAGCAACAGGATAAATAGTACCAACAGCTTTTTGTACATTGTTGTCAATAAGTTAAAGGGAGAATTTAAATTTACTAAAAATTAATTACTGATAAGTTACAATACCTAAACTTATTTTAAATACAGACAATTTCTGCCATAGTCAATAACAGCACGGAACTGCTTTAAAAAATCGGCTCCAATAATACCGTTTACCGAAGGTTCTTCAGCTTGTTCTAGAGCTTGGTTTACGTGAGAGAGGTCAAAAACCACAAAATCCATATTATTAGATTTCCAATTTTCAATCGTTATTTTATTTTTACGTGTAATTTCTGTTTCCATATTTATAGCACCCGCCCCCGCAGCTTTTATTTCACTTTCTTCGCTTTCCATTAAAAAATAAGAAATTTCGTTAAAACCAATGCAGCTAGTAGAAGCACCTGTATCTAAAATAAATATTCCTGGAATGCCATTTACGTGAGCCGATAATTTATAATGTCCAGTTGCTAGTTTTTTTAAGGGAATTCGGTAAAATTTTTCCCCTTCAAGGAACGTACGTAATTGCATGTAGTGTTTTTTGTAAAGATAGCGAACAAATTTAAGTAGCTTTGCAAATATGCTAACAGATACACACACCCATTTATATAGCGACGCTTTTGATGAAGACAGAAAGCAAATGATGAAACGTGCTATAGATGCAGGTATAGAACGCTTTTTTATACCGGCAATCGATTCTGACTATACAGCAAAAATGTATGAGCTGGAGAAAACATATCCAGACCATGTTTTTCTGATGATGGGGCTACACCCAACATCGGTAAAAGAAAATTATGAAGAAGAATTGGCTCACGTAGAAGAACAATTTAAAAAACGTACGTTTTATGCGGTAGGTGAAATAGGGATTGACCTACATTGGGATACTTCCACCTTGGGTATTCAACAAGATGCGTTTAAGAGGCAAATTCAATTAGCAAAAAAATATAAACTGCCTATTGTAATTCACTGTCGAGAGGCTTTCGATGAGGTCTTTGAGGTTTTGGAAAGTGAGAAAGGAGCGGATCTCTTCGGAATTTTCCATTGCTTTACTGGAACAAAAGAGCAAGCAGAAAAAGCTATATCGTATAACATGAAACTGGGTATCGGAGGCGTGGTAACGTTTAAAAATGGAAAGATCGATCAATTTTTAAATGAAATTGATTTAAAGCATATTGTTCTAGAAACCGATTCGCCATACCTTTCGCCTACACCACATCGCGGTAAGCGTAACGAGAGTAGCTATTTGTCTTTAATATGTAGAAAAGTAGCTGAAATATATGATGTTTCAGAAAAAGAAATAGCTACTGTCACTACTCAAAATTCAAAAGAAATATTCAGTATATAACATAAAAGCGCTATGCAGAAAAAACCAAACATACTTCTTATATATACCGGTGGTACTATTGGTATGATAAAAGATTTTCAAACCGGTGCTTTGCGTAATTTCAATTTTGATGATCTATTGAAGCACATTCCAGAATTAAACCTATTGGATTGTGAGATTAGCACTAGAACTTTTGAAGAACCTATCGATAGTTCTAATATGAGTGCAAAATATTGGGTAATGTTAGCGGGTATTATTGAAGAAAACTATGGTGATTTTGATGGATTTGTAGTACTGCACGGTAGCGATACCATGTCTTATACAGCTTCTGCTTTAAGCTTTATGCTCGAAAACCTAGGGAAACCTGTGATATTTACCGGTTCGCAATTGCCTATTGGGGATTTACGTACCGATGCAAAAGAAAATTTAATTACTTCCATACAAATAGCGGCACTGCGTGAAAAAGGAAGGTCTATAATTTCAGAAGTATGTTTGTATTTTGAATACAAATTATACCGCGCCAACCGAACCACAAAAATAAACGCAGAGCACTTTGAAGCTTTTGCCTCTTTAAATTATCCGCCGTTGGTAGAAAGTGGAGTAAATCTATTTGTGAATCACGAAGCTTTGTATAAACCGAACCGCAGAAAAAAACTACGAGTACATAAACGAATGGAATCGAACATCGTTCTTTTAAAAATGTTTCCGGGGATCGATATTGCTACGGTGGAACATATCTTTGCTTATCCTGAGATGAAAGGCTTGGTTTTAGAAACCTACGGAAGCGGTAATACAACCAATGAAGAATGGTTTTTAAAAGCCTTGAAAAAAATTATAGATAACGGAATACCGGTAATTAACGTAACTCAATGTTCTGGTGGGAGTGTGATTATGGGATTATATGAAACGAGTACAGCCTTAAAAAAACTGGGGGTTATTTCAGGTAAAGACATTACTACAGAAGCTGCTTTGGCAAAATTAATGTATGTATTAGGTCAAAAAATATCACCGAATAGTTTTAAAACAATATTTGAGACCTCGCTACGAGGAGAGATGATGTGAAAAATTCCTTAAGAAATGTTTTATAGAACAACATTTTTTTTGTTATTTGGCACTCCTTTTATAAAGGCATAAAATAGAGAGGTGGCCGAGTGGTCGAAGGCGCACGCCTGGAAAGTGTGTATACGCCAAAAGCGTATCGAGGGTTCGAATCCCTTCCTCTCTGCTGAGAAACAGTGTTAAAATTAACAATTTGCGTTAAAAGAGGACAAAATAGTTGGTTTTCTATAAGTTCTTATTATTTTCGTCACTTAAGATTAATGTTCATATAAGTTATAAAAACCTTCTTATTTAAGCTTTTTAGGCATGATATAGTATGTTATAACCTAAAAATGAGCTTCTGAATATTAATATTAAAATCAATAGCTGCTGAAATACAGTTGTTTATTGGTAATACGCAAATTTATTATTGTAGATTAACTAATTATTTTTATATCTTTAAACCTTTAACTAAAAACAAACTTTAAGTCGATAGCAATGAAAAAATTATTTTCTATTATGGCAATTGCCGCAATGGTCTTTGCGGGAACAACCAACGCAAACGCAGCAACTGCTCAAACAATGCCGAGCAATGCACAATCATTAGTAACTGCAGCGACAGTAACCTTTGTACAAGAGGAAGAAGCTGTAGCTAACCAAGAAGAGTCACAAGGATGGCATCAAGAGTTGAAACAACGTTTTATAGAAGGGGGTCCTGCATTTATGGGGATTGTTCTTTTATGTCTTATACTTGGTTTAGCAATTGCTATTGAAAGAATTATCTATTTAAATCTTTCAACAACTAACACTCAAAAATTAGCTGCAAATGTAGAAGATGCACTTAATAGTGGTGGTATTGAAGCAGCAAAAGAAGTATGTAGAAACACAAAAGGACCAGTAGCTTCTATCTACTACCAAGGTCTTGATCGTGCAGACGAAGGTGTTGATGCTGCTGAAAAAGCTGTAGTAGCTTACGGAGGTGTGCAAATGGGTCAACTAGAGAAAAATGTTTCTTGGGTATCTTTATTTATCGCTCTTGCTCCTATGCTTGGTTTCATGGGTACAGTAATTGGTATGATTAAGGCATTCGATAAAATTCAAGCTGCGGGTGATATGAACCCATCTCTTGTTGCTGGTGGTATTAAAGTAGCACTTTTAACAACTGTATTTGGTTTGATCGTTGCGATTATCCTTCAAATTTTCTATAACTATATTATCGCTAAAATAGATAGTATCGTAAACAGTATGGAAGATGCTTCTATCACATTAATTGATATGTTGGTAGATTACAAAAACAGAAAATAAACATAAAAACCTCCATAATAATGGCTTTACATAAAATTTTAAAAATTGTAGCAGTAATCCTTAGCTTGGCAGGTATTGTTTTCCTTGGAATGATTATATCTAAAGGGGACGATGTTGTAAAAGCAACAGGTGAAGGTGTGGATGGATACTTGTATGTAGCATACATTACATTTGCCATTGTCCTTTTCTTCGTTATAGTATTTGTACTAAAAGGAATATTTGCTGGTAATATAAAACGAACGCTCTTATCAATTGGTGCATTCCTCGTAATTGTAGCGGTGGGATATGCCCTTTCAAGTGGAGTTGAAACACCTATGCAAGAAGGAATGCTTTCTGAAAGTGGTTCTCGTTGGGTAGGTACAGGTCTACATGTCTTTTACATCTTAGCAATATTGGCTATAGGTGCAATGGTATTTAGCGGAATTAAAAAAATGACAACACGATAATATGGCAAGAAGAGCAACACCCGAGGTTAACGCAGGGTCTATGGCAGACATCGCATTCCTGCTTCTTATATTTTTCCTGGTAACAACTACTATTGAAAAAGATAAGGGTATTGCGAGACAATTGCCCCCTGACGAAGAGATTCAAGATCCACCAATTATTAAGCAAAAGAATTTGTTTATCGTTAGCGTAAATAAAGACGATCAATTATTGGTAGAGGATGAATTGATGAAAGTAGGAGATTTGCGCGAAGCTGCAATAGAATTTTTAGATAATGGAGGGGCTCCTAATGGAAGTCCTGAATATTGCAACTATTGTAAAGGCGCCAGAGATCCAAAATCTTCAGATAATCCTGAAAAGGCTGTTATATCGGTACAGAATGACCGTTTAACATCCTACAGTATGTATATAACCGTTCAAAACGAATTGGTTGCGGCATATAATTTCTTAAGAAATAGGGAGTCACAACGATTATTTGGTTGGAAATTTACAGAGGTAAAACAGGCTATAGACGAAGGTAGTTTTAATGGAAATGAAGATGATGCTCAAGAAAAATTAGAGCGTATTCAAAAATTGTTCCCTCTTAAACTATCTGAAGCTGAACCAAAGAAGAACGGACAATAAATAAAAGGTATTATGTCAAAATTTAGAAAGAAAAAAGGGGGCGAAATCCCAGCAGTGAATACAGCGTCTTTACCCGATATTGTATTTATGCTATTATTCTTCTTTATGGTTGTAACCGTATTAAGAGATAATAACCTGTTGGTGCAAAATACCCTTCCTAAAGCAGATCAGTTAGAGAAATTAAAGAAAGACCGTTCTGTATATATTTATGCTGGAAAGCCAAGCTCTCGGTATAAAGACAAATATGGTACTGAAGGTAAAATTCAAATAGGAGATAAATTTACAGATATCTCTAATGTGAAATTTGCCCTAACAGAAGCACGGGAAGCATTACGTCCTGAGTTACAAGATAAAGTAATGGTTGCACTTAAAGTTGATGAAGAAACCAATACAGGTCTTGTTACAGATGTTAAAGAACAATTGAGGGACTTAAATATGTTAAAAATTATTTACATAACCGCTCCTGGAAATCCTACTGATCAGTAAACGTAGGATATATTAACAGTAATAATAAGTATTAAAAAGCCTTGCTCTATTCAATAGATCAAGGCTTTTTTTATTTCAATATTTTAAAAATACACCTATCTTTAACGTATGCTAAATAGCTTTAAAATACTATTTCTTTCAATTGGATTATTATACGTTTTTCCTGCTTTATCACAGGAAAAAGAAAAAGATACCATAGTAGATGAAAAATATAGAGAAGACCAATTTTACGTGGGACTTACTTATAATATTGTCGCTAATGTGCCGAATGATGTAAAAACTAGAGGTCTTTCTGGCGGAATTCAATTAGGCTACTTACGGGATATGCCGATTAATAAAAGAAGAAATGTTGCTATAGCCATTGGAGCCGGTTTTGCATTTGATCAATTTGGACAAAACCTTTTTATAGGTGAAGATTTAAATGAAAATACCATATTTAAAGTGTTGGATGACGATGTTGATTTTAATCAAAACAGGATTAGTATGGCAACAATTGAAGTGCCTATACAGTTTAGATGGCGTACTTCAACAGCAGAGACCTACAAATTTTGGCGAATTTATGGAGGTGTGAGAGTTGGATATACTTATTGGTATAAGGCTATATTTAAACAACCAGGAAACGATGTGGGTCAAACTGATATTCCGGAGTTTGATAAGCTTAGGCTTGCAGCAACTCTCAATTTTGGATATAACACGTTTAATTTTTTTGCCTCTTACAGTATTAATCCATTTTTTAAAGATGCAACAACGACAGATGGTCAAAAAGTCGATTTTAAAACCATCAAGTTAGGGCTCATCTTCTATATCCTATAACCAAAAGTTAACCATTACTATTTGTGGTATTAGTCCAATAAAAAAGCCAAATATAATCTCTAAATAATTGTGAGATTGTGTGTGTAAACGGGATGAAGCAACCCAACCATTTAAAAAAAAGAAAAGGCTAATCCATATTAAAACGTTAATCTTAAAGTGGATACTTAAAACTATTAAGAACATGGTAACACCTGCAATTCCTATTTGATGAAGACTTACTTTTACTTTTAAAATAATCATCAATAAGGCGGCGATAGCAGAAAACAAAATACCCACAAAAAAGTAATACAGTTCTGGGTTGTCATAGGGGTCAAAAACCAGTTTTATAATCAGTAATAAAAGAATACACTGTATCATTAACGGTATTTTCCGTTCTTTCGTAGTCTCTAAATGAATAGAGTTTATAACCCCTAAATTTTTCAGCAGGAAAAAAATGATTATCGGAATAAGTATTGTGATAATTGCAACAACAAATACTTTTGCTCGTAACAGATCAAAATCTACATAACGGGGCGTAAACACAAAATATAAAATAACTCCCAATAAAGGCATTAATAGTGGGTGTAATGCATAAGCGCCAAAACGTAGAAAACGATTCATTAAATCTCTTTTCGAAGTCGTGCAACAGGGATGTCGAGCTGTTCTCTGTATTTAGCAATAGTACGACGTGCAATGGGATACCCTTTTTCCTTTAATACTTTTGCTAATTTATCGTCCGTAAAGGGCTTCTTTTTATCCTCTTCTTGAACGGTAATTTCAAGTATTTTCTTTATTTCACGCGTTGAAACATCTTCCCCTTGATCATTTTTCATCGATTCACTAAAAAACTCTTTTATGAGAAACGTCCCGTAAGGCGTATCAACATATTTGCTATTTGCCACACGAGAAACGGTTGAAACATCCATCTCTATCTCATCGGCAATATCTTTTAAGATCATAGGTTTTAGCTTGCGCTCATCACCTGTTAAAAAATATTCCTTTTGATAATTCATAATGCTGCTCATAGTAACAAAAAGGGTTTGTTGACGTTGCTTTATAGCTTCAATAAACCATTTGGCAGCATCCAATTTTTGTTTAATGAACATCACGGCATCTTTTTGTTTCTTCGATTTTTCTTTCGATTCCTTATACCCCTTTAGCATATTAGTATAATCTCGAGAAACATGCAGTTCTGGTGCATTACGGCCATTTAAGGTAAGCTCTAATTCACTATCTCTAATTTTTATGGTAAAGTCTGGGATTACATGTTCTACCGCTCTTGTGTTTCCTGAGTAGCTTCCTCCGGGTTTGGGATTTAAAATTTCAATTTCGTGAATTGCATCGCGAAGTTGGTCTTCTGTAATATCAAATTTCTGAAGTATCTTTTTGTAGTGTTTTTTTGTGAACTGATCAAAGGCTTCGTCTAATATTGAAATGGCCAAAGCGACCGTTTCAGTATCTTCTTTTCTTTTTAACTGAATTAATAAGCACTCTTGAAGGCTACGAGCTGCAACACCAGCAGGATCTAGACCTTGTACTATCTTTAGAATGTTCTCTACTTTTTCTTCGTCGGTATATACATTTTGAGTAAAGGCAAGATCATCTACTATATCCAATACCTCACGACGTATATACCCACTTTCGTCTACACTACCAACTAAAAATTTGGCGATTTCCATTTCCTCATCGTCAAGTCGATATGTGTTTAATTGCTGAAGCAAATGCTGATTAAACGATTTGCCTGAAGCATATGGTATCTGCTTGTCTTCATCGTCTGCGCTGTAGTTGTTTGACGATAACTTGTAATTGGGCACTTCATCGTCGCTTAAATAGTCGTCAACGTTAATTTCAGTTTCGATTACCTCGGTGCCATCATCGTCGTATTCATCCTCATAAGTATCTGAAAACTCATCTTCATATTCATTAAGCTCATCTTTGCCGCCTTCTAAAGCTGGATTTTCTTCCATTTCCTGAGAAATGCGTTGTTCAAATGCCTGTGTAGGTAACTGTATCAACTTCATCAACTGGATTTGTTGTGGCGATAGCTTTTGTGAAAGTTTAAAATTAAGTTGTTGTTTCAGCATTCTTTTTCTAATGAATTATAAATGTAAAAAAAAACCACTACATCTTAGGGAATACAATCCTTTTTAAGCTTTTATTGTGAAATTTTTTAAACGGTAAAATTCCTTGTAAAAGGGATAAAACCTGATATGTTAAATAGGTATTTACCTATTTAACTATCAACAGATTAGGGGTGTTTAACTTGTTGTTATTGAGCGCAAAACCTACTACTTTTTGTTATTAATAGTGTCAATTTTGTTTCGTAAGGGAGTTATACCGAAAATCCCACACAATAGAGTAGGTGAAAAATTTAATAACAAACTAATGGGAAAACTGACAGACAAACAACTATTGAACGCCAGAAAAGATTTTATGACTTTCATGGCCGTTGACAAGAAAGATCTTAAAAAAGCCAAAATGACAACCAAAGCTGCTTTTTTTGACAAGAAGATGAATACTTCTTTCGAAGAATTAGCTTGTATTGGCTACAACCCTGCATTTAGGGAACTTACAGCAACTGTTAGAATAAAGAGGGCTTCAGGCTATTCAGGAAGTCTTTGTAGTAACGGTTCTAATGAATACGTCCGGTTTTATTTAGATTATAACGATGGAGACGGATGGCAAGATATGGGAGTAACCTCTTTAAACGTGCACGATATTCCAACACAAGAAGATTGTGATGGTAAAAGCGAAAAACCTATTGATTATGTTGTGCGTTTACAAATAACTCCAAAGCGCTACTTCTGTTCTAAGGCTAATACACCAAAAGTACGAGCAATATTAGTATGGAATGAGATACCTACGGCTAACGATCCAGAAATGGCTTCTGGAAGCTATGTATGGAGTGACATGAAAGAAGAGAACATTCAAATTAATCCTTTAAAACTGTTCATTCCAGACTTCCCTATTTTCGGAATAAGCGAGTTGTTAGAAAAAGCAATTGTAAACCCAACTGTTTCTTTAAATAGCTTGGCTCAATCTGTGACAGGAGGGGAAAATTTTATTAAAAAGGCACAGCAAGGACTTAAATCTCCAAAATTAGACTTTCCAAAACTGACTTCTTTATATCAAAAGGAGAAAGTAGAACCGTATCGTTTCGGGTTTCCTTTGTTGAAAAAGGTACAACAAACCAATAACGTTGAAGTTGTAAATAATATTCAATCGCTTTTCAACGCTCAAAATTTTTCGTTAGCAGAAAACTTAAGTCAATTAGCTAAAGTTAACTGTAATACCAATTATGAAGAATTATTTTGTGTAGGAGCCGATTATGCTCAGGAAGCTTTGGTAGGAACCTTAAAAATAAAACGTCCTAATGGATATAGTGGTGATTTATGTAAAGAAGGGAGTAAGGAGTATGTTTCTTTCTGGATACAAGATGAAACAGATAACTGCCAATGGAAACATGCGGGAACCACCTTTGTAAAGGTGCATGACATTGCTGAACTTCCCGATGGAGGGCTTTCATACTCTGTGATACTTCCGTATGACTTCTCGGCTTTTAAACAACCATGCCAGAGCCCAAAGGTATTGAAGGTGCGTGCTGTACTTTCTTGGAACAGTGCCCCAGAGGGAATGGAATGTGAAACATGGGGGAATGTAGTAGATTCGTATATTCAACTTAAACCCTCAGTGGCTTGGAATGGAGAAGGTCCAAAACTGATTACGGTTGGTGGTGTAGCCACAGACTTTATCAATGCATTTAGTGGTCTTACATTACCTGGTGCTAAAATGGAATTTAATCAAGTACCTACGTACGACGATAGTCCATTTGGTGGAACTATAGTTGTTCAAGGTGTTTCGGCACCTCTGGCAGGACAAAAATACAAGGTGAAAATCACCAATTTGAATTCAGGAGCGAGTTATTATTTAAATAATAAATTAGACTTATTGGGGTACAATCCATCAACAGGAGATGTTACCCATCCTGATTTATATCCAGTCGGGAATGAGTATGAATACCAACCATACCAGAATAACATCAGCAGTGTTTTGGCTCGATTTAAACCAGGAGGCAATGATCGTTTGCTAATTACAATTGAACATGTAGATGGAAGTTCTGATAGTCAAGTGATACAAATGGATAATATATTGCCAGATGTAAGCTTAGATATTAATGATGGAGGTGATTGTAGCCATTACAGTCAAGGAGATGTGATTTCCGGAAGCTTTACAGTCACTGAAGAGTATTTAGAATCGTATGCAATAAGTACAGGGGTTGGTACGTATTCCAATACGGGTAGTGGTCTTGGACAAACCGGTAATACCGAAGGAAGCGGTGCTTTTGAAATTACGACAGATACGGATAAAAACTGTGGAAAGATTGTGTTGAGTGCAACTCAAAAAACAATTATAAACAGTGCTGTAGTTGGATATACAAGGCGTACAGACCGTATTGTTTGTCTAAGTGAATAAGCATTTTTAATTTGAAATGACTATTTAAAAAAAGGGATCCAATTGGATCCCTTTTTTATTTTTTAAAAGTCAGCATTACCTGGTGTTCGGGGATACGGAATTACATCACGTATGTTGCTCATTCCGGTTACAAATTGTACCATACGCTCAAAACCAAGGCCAAAGCCACTGTGCACACAGGTGCCAAACTTACGTAGCTCTAAATACCACCAAAGCTCTTTTTCTTCGATGCCCATGGCTTCCATTTTCTCTTTTAGAACATCATATCGCTCTTCACGTTGCGAACCTCCCACTATTTCGCCAATTCCTGGAAACAAAACATCCATCGCACGCACGGTTTTACCATCGTCATTTAAGCGCATGTAGAATGCTTTAATTTTTGCTGGATAATCGAACAAAATAACAGGACATTTAAAGTGTTTCTCCACTAAAAAGCGTTCGTGTTCACTTTGTAAGTCAGCTCCCCATTCGTCAATTATATATTTAAATTTTTTCTTTTTGTTGGGTTTAGAATTTTTAAGAATTTCAATCGCTTCTGTATAAGTGACGCGCTTAAAGTTGTTTTCTAAAACAAACTTCATTTTTTCCCGAAGTGCCATGTCACTTCGTTCTGCCTGCGGTTTACTTTTTTCAATTTGTAACAAACGATTTTCTAAAAACTCAAGGTCGTCTGCACAGTTTTCTAATGCGTATTGTATAATATATTTTATAAAATCTTCGGCCAAGTCCATGTTTCCGTCCAAATCACAGAAAGCCATTTCAGGCTCAATCATCCAGAATTCAGCTAAATGGCGAGAGGTGTTTGAGTTTTCGGCTCTAAAAGTGGGGCCAAAGGTGTAAATTTTCCCTAATCCCATGGCGTAGGTTTCGCCTTCTAATTGCCCGCTTACTGTTAAATTAGTTTCTTTTCCGAAGAAATCTTGTTTGTAATCTATATTTCCTTCGTCATCTAAAGGAGGATTTTTAGGATCAAGGTTACTCACACGAAACATTTCACCAGCACCTTCGGCATCACTACCCGTAATAATAGGAGAGTGCATATAATTGAAACCATTTTTCTGAAAATATTCATGCACGGCAAATGCTAATTTTGATCGTGTACGCATAACAGCACTAAACGTATTGGTACGAACACGTAAATGAGCTTGTTCTCTTAATTTTTCAAGGGTGTGTCTTTTTGGGGAAAGAATAGTAAGCTTTACCTCTTCCGGATCGGCTTCTCCCAATATGGTTACTTTTGAAACTTGAATTTCTACACTTTGCCCTTTTCCTTGACTTTCTACTAATACACCACTCACTTCTATAGCAGCACCGACCGTTATTTTTTTGAGGATGTCTTCTTCAAAATTTTCAAAATCGACTACGCATTGCAGATTTCTAATGGTTGAACCATCGTTTAATGCTATAAAACGGTTGCTTCTAAAAGCCCGTACCCATCCTTTTACGGTAACTTCATGTAAAGAAGGTTCGGTTTTTAGTATTTCTATAATTTCTGTATGCTGCATGAGTACTATTTTTTCGAGTGGTAAAGATACTTTTTATATAAATTTCAGAAAAATATATTCTGAAGTGCAAATCAATTTAAATATTGTTACTCTTTTTTAGTTGCTGTTTCGTCTTCTTCATCGTCATCCTCAGGGAAAATCTTTAATGAGGGTTTCTTAAACGTTTTCTTATTGGCGATTTCTTTTTCAAGGGATAATAGTAATGCGGGTAATAATAATAGGTTTGCCAACATCGCAAAAACCAAAGTAATGGAAACCAAAGCTCCTAAAGCAACCGTGCCTCCAAAACTTGAAATAGTAAAGACCGAAAAACCAAAAAACAACACAATGGACGTATAAAACATACTTACACCAGTTTCACGCAGTGCGGCATAGACCGATTTTTTAATTTTCCAATTGTTTGCCATAAGCTCTTGTCTATATTTTGCCAAAAAGTGGATGGTGTCGTCCACAGAAATACCAAATGCAATACTGAACACCAAAATAGTAGACGGTTTTATAGGGACGCCTAAAAACCCCATAAGCCCAGCGGTAACGATTAATGGAAGTAAATTAGGCAATAAGGAAACCAAAATCATTTTAAAGCTCCTAAACATCCACGCCATGAACAGCGCAATTAATAAAATGGCTAGCGATAATGAAATAATTAAATTATGTACTAAATAAGTGGTCCCTTTTTGAAATACAAGCGCTTTTCCGGTAAGGGTAACGGTGTACCGTTCTGGAGGAAATATTTTTTCTATTTTACTTTTTAAATCTTCTTCAATACGCTCGTATCGTTCCGTTTCAGTATCTTTAATAAATGTGGTGATTCTTGCAAATTGCCCTGTACTATCTACATAGCTCTCTAATAAATTGGTGTTTCCAGCACTACTTTTAGCTTGCGAAAGAATAAACGTTCGTTCTTGGCTATTGGGTAGTTGATAGTATTCCGGATTGTTATTGTAATACGCTTGTTTTGAGTATTTAACCAATTCAACTATTGAAAGTGGTTTGGAAAATTCGGGTATTTCTTCAATATATTCTTGTAATTGATCCATCCGCTTTAAAGTAGCGAGTTTCATCACTCCTTTTTTGCGTTTGGTGTCAATTAATATTTCCAATGGCATAATGCCTTCATATTCCTTTTCAAAAAATCGAATGTCCTTAAAAAAGTCAGCTTTCTTAGGCATATCTTCAATAAGACTGCCCGAAATTTTTATGTTGAATATGCCAATAATACTAGTGCAAAGCAGTGCTATCGATACAATAAAAATAGCAATACGATGCTCTTTTACCATGCGTTGCATCCAATTTACAAAGCTCCCAATCCACTGTTTGTTAAGGTGTTTTAGGTGCTTGTATTTAGGAATCGCCATATAGCTGTACACAATGGGAATGATAAACAAACTGAGGAGAAAAATAGCAATGATGTTGATGGAAGCCACAATACCAAACTCACTAAGTAACTTGCTATTAGTTAAAATAAAAGTAGCAAAACCAGAAGCGGTTGTAACATTCGTCATCAACGTAGCATTTCCCACTTTGCTAATAACCCGTTGCAACGATTTGGCTTGATTACCATGTTGTTTAATCTCTTGTTGGTATTTATTAATAAGAAAAATACAATTGGGAATACCAATAACAATAATTAGCGGTGGAATTAAAGCAGTAAGAACGGTGATTTCGTAATGTAGTAACCCAAGAATACCAAATGACCACATAACGCCAATAATTACGGTGACCATCGAAATTATAGTAGCCCTAATGGAGCGGAAGAAAAAGAAAAATATAAGCGATGTAACCAATAATGCAGCACCTATAAACATTCCTATTTCATCAATAATATTTTGGGAATTCAGGGTACGTATATAGGGCATTCCCGAGGTATGGACGTCGATTCCTGTTTCTTTTTCAAAGGTTTCAATGTTGGGGATAAGCTCATTAACTATAAAATCCTTGCGCTCCTTCGTGTTTACAATATCTTTTTTAAGGTAGACAGCCGTCCGTACAGAGCTTTTATCTGGACTGTAAACCAATCCGTTATAGAAGGGAAGGTTGTTGAAGAGTTCATTTTTATACTTCTGAAGTTTTTCTGAAGTAACTAAAGAGTCTTGAATAAAAGGAACGAGTTCAAAACCCGCGGTATCTTTTTTTCGCTGAAGTTTTTTTAGATCATCAATTGATAAGGTTAAATCTACTTCGTTATATTTTCTTAATGTCTTTGAAAGCTTGGTCCAAGCATTAAAATTAGAAGGGGTAAAAAGAGTAGAATCTTTAACGCCTAAGACAATTAAATTTCCTTCTTCCCCAAACTTTGAAAGAAAATTTTTATACTCGAGGTTTATTTCGTGATCATCAGGAAGTAAATTGGCTTCTGTATAGGTAAAGCGCATATTCTTCCATTGCAAGGCAAAAAATACAGTTGCACAAGCAATAGCAATAAGTATAAACGTACGGTTACGTAAAATGAAACGAGCAACAGTGCTCCAAAAACCGATACTGAAAAGTTTATCCAATTTGTTTCTTTTTTAGGAGGCGCAAAGGTATAAATTATAAGGCAGTAGCCTTTGTTTTAGTTGCGATTTTTACACGTTAAAACTTGGCGTAAAATGTAAATTTAAAGGAAATGTTATCTTCAAATTCCGGTAGGCTATAAAATCCGTAGCGATAGGCAAAACTTAACCCAAACCCAAATATCAATTTGTTGAGCTCAAACCCTGATTCTGAATAAACCTGATCTAACGTTTTAAAGTCAATACCCGAGTGCTTTTCTGGGTTTTCAAGATCACCAATGGCGTGACGAGTAATAATAACCAGTTCGGGTTTAAAATGTTCAGAAAAATAAAAACGCCGTAGGCTATGTTTTATTTGTAAGGTGGCAAGTTTATCTGAAAAAAATTCGCCAAAATACATCGTTTCAAAGCTTTTTCGACCCGCAACTGAAAAACGTTGCAAAATAGTATTTTTAGTTGGGCTGTTGGGGTAAGCGTGGAACAAATGCGTTAACGGGACATCACCAATAGCATAATCACCTTCGAGCAAAAAACTGGTAGAGGAGAGGTCGGTACGTTTAATATAGTAATCTAATTTTAAACCAAATTTGGTGTATTCAAAATCACTGCCTGCAACTCCTTCCAAACCTTGAGTAACCTGAGCACTTATTTTTGGGGATCCGTCAAAATATTCTACTAAACCATCATTGGTCGTGGTAAAATCTTTTTTCGGACTTATCCTTATCGAAGCAGTAATTTCACTCAACTCGTACCCATCATAAATTTTACCATCATTAATAAATCTATAATTTTCTATTTGCTCTACATTACTTCGTGAAAAACGAAGTTCAGATAAAATTTTTGGGTCAAATTCACTTTGAATATTGGCTTGCCAAGTACGATGCTTAAAAAATTGTGTTACGTTTACCAATCGCGGTTCAAAAACTGAATACACCCGAGCATCTGTTAAGTATTGAAATGTACCAATTTCTCGGATATCATCGATATAATATAGGTTAATCCAGGTTTTGGTTTCTTTGTTTATACGCGTACTTCCACCCAAACTAAATTTAAAATCGTGATCTTTAAAACCGTGGGCAACGTATCCACCAATTTTAAAATGCTCGAATAAACGGTCATTTGTTACTCCTCCAATACCAAGACGAATACCTTCATAATTATTGTATTTTATTAAATACCTGTCTCTTATACACATCTGACGCTGCCGACGACTCCTTACGTGTAGA
>OJEO01000180.1_pt1 | contig 29377 bp, 36 predicted proteins | sample 1593621 | NCBI WGS metagenome assembly OJEO01 (sample SAMN05416875, study PRJEB24817) | seawater metagenome | isolation source: Sea water | place: Canada:Atlantic | collected 2013-11
TAATATTTTTTTGCTTTAAGAATGCTTGTTTCGTTTGCCCGCTTGATTTCCATTCATTAATGATTGACTGCCAGAGCTCTAGTTTTTTCATGTTCTACCCTCGATTAAAGTTTGAGGGCAGTATGTCAAGGATGATCAAAGGATTTTAGATGGGGTTTATTGATCGCTTACGAACCAACTCAATTTAGGTGCTTTAGAGACGCATGCATTTCAAATAATGCCTAATAGAATAGAGATTGATCAATTACCTCTAGATTAAAGATTTATACACATTCAGTGACCTAAAAATTACTGATACTGTTTTACAAAATACGACTAAATAATTTACTTTATTATTTTATATCAATGACTTATATAAATAACAATCAATCAACAGTGTCGTATGTTTGTTTGACGTTCATAGACTATCCTGCTACCTTTAGATAAAGAAATCCGATTAAGAGCCAAACGTCATGAAACGCTTGTCACTAAAATCAAAAGTTAGTACAAAGATATCCCGTTCTAAGCGTGAGGTGTTTCTGCGCTCGGATTTTGAAAACCTGGCCGGATACGACCAAGTTGGCAGAGCTTTACGTCAATTGGCTATTGAAGGGTTTTTACTGAAAATTGGTTATGGTCTTTACGCCAAAGCTCGCCCAAATAGAATTACGGGAAAACCAATGCTGTCTGCTGAAGGCGGATTTTCTCAAGTTGCACAAGAAGCCCTTTCGCGACTCGGGGTAAAGTGGAAACCATCAGAATCCGATCAGGCGTATCAATCAGGCTCCACACAAATCCCTGCCAACGCAGAAGTCATTATTCTTGAGCGCTTTAACCGTCGAATAGGAACAGATAAGTTTGAGCTTCAAATGGCGCAGGCTTAATGACTACTGTCGATACCTCCCTGTTTCTAGACATAGCTGATGCTCTTGGCATTAGCAGTCCTGCTATTATTGAAAAAGATTACTGGGCAACGCTGCTTCTGCAGGAGATATCAAAGCTCAACCCAAAAGGTTATCAGCTGGTTTTCTCGGGTGGAACTTGCCTAGCCAAAGCACACCAAAATACATTTAGAATGTCTGAAGACATCGATATTCAAATGATCCCCCATGCTGAAACTGCTGTTTTGTCTAATAACCAGCAAAAGCAGCTTTCTAATTGAATACCCAAGGGATCATGGCACACCATCTGCTCTTAGACCTCATCTGCAATTAGATTTAACAGAGTCTAAGTTACTTGAACCTCCAGTAGTGCTATCTCTCTGCTCGCTCTATGCAAATACACTAAAATTGAAAGGTGAAGTTGATAAAATCACCTGCGTTACAGTTAACTCAACCGCAAGCGAGAAGTTTGTTTCCCTACTACGCAGAACAGCGTCTCATGCCAGAGACAATTCTAGAGCGGATGATCAAACCCTCATTCGTCATGTTTATGATCTTCACTTAATTTTTACAACGATGACGTCACCACAATCCTTGCAATCCATGGTTCAGAAGGTGATCGAGACTGATAGAAAACAATTTGGTCGGCAGCACAAAGAATTCGTAAACAATCCAAATTTAGAACTTCGCTACGGCCTATCACTATTAATTGAACAGCCAGAGCATAAAGAAAGATACCAACAATTTATTGGACCGTTGGTTTATCACCCTTCCCCAGCCCAATGGGATGAAGCCATCTCAAGCATTCAATCGCTTGCTGACCATTGGCTAATTACGTGATTTTGTTTCACCTGCTACCAGTTGATGACTCCTTTCCTAAGGGATATTCAATACTAGGGCTCATACATGAAAACAAAATAAACCCTTATATCACCTCTAATTAGGTGGCCAAATTAACTATGCCACTACACATGGCGAATTGGAAATTAAAGGCACCTTCTTTACCATTAAGAGGAAAGGTTCCGCCTTGAGTATGATTATCGTCATGGGTGTTTTGTTCAACCCCTTTGTGGCTGGTGATTAACTGGCCATTGCTCACTCTAAAAACGAATAGATCTGTTTGTGCCAAATCGACAATATTAATGGTTTTGAGAAGGACTTTGTTTTTATGCTGTGGGACCCTGTCGACGGCTCTAATGATGCTGGGGATTGCTAAGTTAGTTTCTGGGTCGGTTTCTACGCCGGTAGAGAAGTAAATTCCCATGAGGGTGGCTTCAATTGCTTCGTCAGGGTCTATCGGGATGTAGATTTTATTGAATTCCTCATATTTTAAATAAGAAGCAGGGTCTTTGATGTCGTCACCATCAAAATCGATGTTTGAAAGGTACGTGGCTTCGTTGCGCTGAGTGTCAATAATTGATTACAAAAATACGACATATAATATGAATTTATTATTTAATATCAATAACTTATAAAAAAAGATTCAACAAAAAGTGTCGTATGTTTGTTTGACGTCCATAGACTATCTGCTTAGTTTTCCACTGTTTTTTTTCTGACTTTTCTGTCTCAGCAAAAGCCCTCAATAACTTACCAATCTTGGATTCTTCTGTCGTCTATCTCATGTTTCAGTGCTCTTACTTGATTACGCGGTGCATAAGCATATTGGGGTTTTGCTCGGACGCTGTTATTTTTGGTTTCAGTTTTTATTAAAGGTATAGCTTAACTCACCGAGCCGCCTTTCATTATAGCTGATCGAGTTCACTAGCAGTCGAATGTCATATGTTGATTTGGGTCGCGTAATAACTACATATCGCTTTTCAGTATGAACTATATTATCATTGCACCTAGTGCTATAGTTAATGAAGGCTAGTCGAATGAGAATATTTAAGACTCGCTGGTTTCATAAGTGGGCAAAGAAAGAAAAATTAACAGATAGTACTTTACGAAAGGCGGTTGCTGAAATGGAGCAAGGCCTGACAGACGCAGATTTGGGCAGTAATGTTTATAAGAAGCGCGTCGCGCTTCCTAGCCGAGGTAAAAGTGGCAGTTTACGTACCATTATTGCTTATAAAATCGAGGATAAAGCATTTTATGTTTATGGCTTTGCCAAAGGCAAGCGAGCCAATATTCGAAATGATGAACTAAAGGTGTTCAAGCTTCTTGCTGCTGACTTACTCAGTAATGATGACGAGGGTTTGAATCGAATGGTCATAGCTGAAGAGCTAATAGAGGTAGAGAACGATGAGTGACATATTAGAAGCGTTGCATGAAACGGCTAAAGGATTACATAAAGCAGGAGGCATAAAACAAGCGACTATGCTGGAGATTGATTCTTTATGCTTACCTAAAATTCAAGATTATTCAGCAACACAAATTAAGCGTATACGAACTCGCAACAATACAAGCCAGGCAGTATTTGCTGCTTTTTTAAATATTAGCCCTTCTACTATTCAGAAATGGGAAGCTGGCCAGAAACACCCTAATGGGCCTTCATTGAAGCTTTTAAACTTGGTTGATCAAAAAGGTATCGGAGCGTTAATTTAAGCTTTTTCTACAATTGGTTTGATTAACGTATTTCATCAGATATTAACTTACCGCTACATTGGCCGGGATACCTGCCGGCATAGTCAACTTATCCACCTAAGCCGAGTAATCTCGGCTAAATACTCTTGTTTGTCGGAACTTTAAGCTAGTGTAATGACAGCCTTGATCTGAGTGAAACATTAAACCTTTTGGTTTTCCTCTCGCCTCAAAAGCCAGGCGCAAAGCCTTTTTGGTTAACTCGCTATCGGGAGAATGAGACATGCTCCAGCCCACTTTCTACCTTCATAGAAAGGAAGCTAAACCTTACCATATTGATTATGTGTTTATGTCTAGTAACCTATTGTCATGCAGTAAAATTGAGTTAGGTAAAATTAATAAATGGCTGTCTGTAAGTGACCATATGCCAATATGTGCAACCATCAGCAGTTAACAAGCGGCTCCACCGGACAAATTTTAATGTCACCTTTTTTGTTCCAAAAAAGCCGCCACAAAAATTTGCTCGGTGAGCCGGGCGTTAACACCACAGGTGAGGCGGAGTTGCATACTCCTTTAGCTTGAAAGGCAAAGGTTTCTGTAGCCTCAAATAGGTATTGCTGGACTTAGTATAAGAATGAAGCTTTTCTCAAAGGGATTACGTTATGACATTTGTAATATTCGGCATGGCTGGGATTTTGTTCTCGACATTGGGCATTTATATTCTTAAACGGGATAACGCCTACAGCCAGAATTCTACCTTAGTAAATGGTGAAGTAATTAATATTCGTGAGCAATCCGTCGAAACTAGTGATGGGAGACGCACGCGACATTTACCTGTCGTTAAATACTTTTCACAAGGGAAGTGCTGGTGCTTTGAAGGTGATGACCAGGGGGCAGACCATTACTTAAAGCCGGGCAGTTCTGTGAAGATCCGCTTACAAAATGGTAACCATAAAATTGCTCGTTTAGAAAAAGATATTTCAGGGCTAGGCGGTATCGCGTATTTGTTTGTTGTGCTTGGTATGGTTGTTGTGATGTTTGCATTGATCATGTTTGACCCAGCTGAATTCCAATTCAGTGTAATGTCTTTTGCTCCATTAGTAGCGATTTTATACGGTGGCGTTATGGTTTGGCCAGTCATCGCGAATGCTCGTCAGTTACCGGTGTTTGAAGAGAGTGTAGAGTTGGATCCTAGTAAAAAGTGCTAACAAGTTGCTGCATTTCGTTCCGGCCTGCGGCCTCCACCGGACACGCTACGCGTGCCGATGAGCAAGGCGTTATGTGGGCAGTTCATGAAGGGATTAGAATGCCGAAAAACTTGACCGAAGCGAAGGACAAGCTTTTAAGCACGGAGTACCCGCGTTGGCGTAATTTTTTATCGTGTGCGATTCTCGTGCTTGTCGTCACGGGCGCAGTATCGGCTTGGTGGTATGTCTATTACACGACCCCCGACGCTGAGTGCCACAAAGGCTTTTTGTATTTCTCTGTCATATGGTTGGCTGTGCAGTGGGTAGTCATTGGCTATCTATATCGCTACCAAAACATTCCGGCATTTGCTCGGGATGCGATCAAGCTGCAGATATTGTTAGGTAATATTTGGTTTGGGCTATTTCTTTTTTCGCTGCAGCCTTGTGCTCAGTAGCCCGCCCACATAACCAGTAGTTGTAGTTTGTTCCGGCCTGAGGCCTCCATCGGACGCCCCTGTGGGGGCGCCGCTAAACAAAAGCGTTAGGCACTAGAACCAAAAAATTGAGAATATTCAAATGAAGAAATATAAGGCATTTACAATAAATGATGATGGAACAAGAAATAAAATAGATGCCAATTCTATTGTTATTGAATTAACAGAAAATAAAATTATAGAGCTAGACTTGAATCCACAAGCAAATCATTTTGGTGGTTTACCTATAATCACCCCTGCAGATGAAGAACAAAATACATTCCCTGTGTTTAATGTAAAGCCAGGTGCAAGTAATGTATTGCATATTTATGTTGAACATATCGAAATGAAAAAAAATGAAAAAGAATAAGTTATTATTATTTAGCTTAATCTTTGGAACTCTTGGATTATTGTTAGTGTTTGTAAAAGCAATTTGGTTGAAAATTAAAAATAATTAGTACAAAGAAAAGCCTAACACAGCGCTCAAGAGGGGCGGCAAGAGGCTATGCTGTTTGCCAAGCTCAAAGTTGAATTAAAACTTATAAATACTAAAGCAGTTTCAGGGTAAATCGCTTGCCGCCCCTTAGCTAAACGTTAAGTAATCTAATATTTTCTATAGCACCTATTAATTCAATAAACCGAGGATTTTTAAAATGAAATTTAAACTAATAACCATATCCCTTTTAACACTTATTCTTACAGGTTGCCCCTTCTAAGGTGATAACGGAAATACTGGGGAAACAGGAGCAACTGGAGCAACTGGAGCAACTGGAGCAACTGGAGCAGCTGGAGAATCAGGTGTTAATTGCTGGGACCTAAATGGCAATCGAAACGATGATATCGATGAAGACATCAATAAAGATGGCCTATGGAATGCTAATGATTGCTCTCTCGACACTAGCTTTTCGCAAAATTCGAAAGTAGAGCTTAACCATCAGCATATTTGCGAGGTTTTAGCAAACTTAGGTCAATATCCAGAAGGCTGCCCGTCAGCTATTCATACAGTCCCCACTGGTACATTAACAAGAATGACATCTGCGACATTTTTTGATGATGGTACAGGTAATACACTTCAAAGCTGTGCTAATAGCCCGAGAAACGGATTATTAAGCATAAACCTTCGAGATTTCGTAAACTCAGATGGTATTACCGTTAAGCAAGGTTGGTTTGAGGTAGAAGGTGGATATATAGCAAGTCAAGGAACTATGTCAATATTTGATGCTGTTAATGGTGGCTGCTCGGATCTCTGTGCTGCTGATGCAAATTGCATCGCTTCAGTAGCAGTTAGAAAAACGTCTGAAGCCTCATCTTGCCGATTATTTTATCATTCAGATACAGGTGGAAAGTATGAGCGATTTTGTGGCCTAGATATCCCTGGTGTCTACACTGCATCAAATTTATGCAAGATTGGTCTTGGCAATGACGCTCTTTGGGCTGTTAGATGCCCATAACAACGAACACTTAACAAGTTGCTTAAACGGAATAAAGACAGTTGGTTATCGCTGCGCGATTTTAACCAACCATTTTTATCCGCTTAGCAAGGCATTAACTGTAAAAAATAGTTGCATACATTAAAGTATCAGAATAGTATCACTCTTATGAAAACAGAACTCGTAACTACATTAAAAAGGCAAGCTACTAAAATTTTAGCTGACCTACATCTCTCAAAAGAGCCTGTTCTTATTACTGAGCATGGCCAGCCTTCTGCGTATCTTGTCGACGTTGAAGATTATGAGTTAATGCAAAATAGAATGTCTATCCTAGAAGGTATTGCTCGTGGAGAGAGAGCGATTTTTGACGGGCGTATTTATTCAGAATCTGAAGCAGAAGAGAAAATGGGTAAATGGCTCAAATAAAATGGACTGAGCCAGCTCTTGATGATCTAAATGAAATAGCAGAATACATAGCTCTAGACAAACCTAGCGCAGCCAAAAAACTAGTTAAAGAAATATTTAAATCTGTAAAGCGTCTTAAAGATTTTCCTAATTCTGGCAAAATACCAGAAGAATTAGATAATTCTAGATACCGAGAAATTGTTGTTGGCCCTTGTCGAGTATTCTACCGAGTTGAGGTTAATATAGTTTACATACTTTATGTAATGCGCAGTGAAAGAGCTTTACGCATTTACATTATCGAAGACCGGAATGAAAAAAACAGTTAACAAGGCCATCTTGCGGATCTCCGTTTTCTGTCACCTTTTATGCAAAGAAACTCGTAAAAGTCGCCATCAAACTACGACCGCAAATAGCGGCGTTAATTGCCAAGGAGAGGTATGACGATCAACTTCAAGGTAAATCATCCCATCACCACTGACCAGTTCATCGGTCTACTGGAAAGCTCTACACTTGGAGAGCGTCGGCCAACCCATGATCGAGAATGTATGGAGGGGGTGGTTTCCAACTCTAATCTCGTCATAAGCGCATGGGATGGAGATTTGTTGGTCGGTATCGCTCGCAGCGTCACGGATTTTCACTATGCCTGCTATCTGTCAGATTTGGCAGTTCATCAGAGCCACCAAAGATCAGGAATAGGCAAACGATTGCAGTCACTGACCCAGGAGCAACTGGGGCCGCGCTGCAAATTGATACTCATCGCAGCACCAGCAGCCAATTCGTATTATGGTCAGTTTGGTTACACGCACAATGATCGTTGCTGGGTTCTTGATGCGGGGGTGACCATTGGCAATTAACAAGTCGCAGCAGTACGCGGCCGATGGCCGCCGGACGCCCTTTACTGGCGCCTTCGTCGCCACTCCAAGGTCGCCGCTGTTTGCGGCGTTAAGTTTTCCTTCTGCTATACTTGTTACTATCTAAACTATGGAGGCATTATAAAAATACAAATAAATAGAATTATATTAGTAGCTACCGTCGCAGCTCTACTATCAGGTTGCCCTTTAGACGGTGACAATGGCAATGCCGGACCTATAGGTGCTACACCCTGACGAAGATATAAATTCAGATGGCGCTTGGGATGTTAAGGACTGCTCTGCCACGCAACAGTTCACTCAAAGCCAGGAGGCTACGCTTAATCATCAACATTTTTGTGAAGCTTTTGCTACTTTAGGCCAGTACCCTGAAGGATGCCCTTCTAATACTCATACTGTTCCCGCAGGCACACTGCAAAAGATCGGCCCAGCGGATTTTTACGATGATGGCAGTGATGGCTATGAAAGCTGCTCAAACGACCCTAGCAACGGGCTCTTGAGTATAGCTTATAACAGCACACTAGATCAGTCCTACTTTGAGTTAAAGGGCGGCTATATTGCTAGCCAGAGCACTATGGCACAGGAAGATGTTATTTTGAACGACGCTTGCTTTGATGCTTGTGATAATGATGCCAAGTGTATTGCTTCCTTTGCAACCAAGATAACACCAGAAGCATTTACTTGTTCTGTTTTTTATCACTCAGATACTGTCAGTGGATTCAGCTCACTTTGTGGCGTTAGTGGGTTCCCAGGTACAACACCTTCCGAACTCTGTCTTCTATCTCTTTCTGTCAATCAAGTGTGGTCTGCAAAGTGCCCGTAAACTTAACAAGCAAAGTCAGTCGGACGCGCTAACGCGCGCCGCTGTTTGAGGCGTTATGTGTAGGTTGTCTGCCACACGCAATTAGCATAATAAGAGATGAATGAATGCTTGAAGTTTTTATTTTAGCGGTGGCGCTTAGCATGGATGCTTTTGCTGTATCTATCGGTCTCGGTTCAAAGCACGTTAAAGCAACGAGATCACTTGCAATTATAGTCGCAATATACTTTGGCTTATTTCAAGCGCTAATGCCTTTAATTGGGTTTCTCGGAGGTAAAGGTGTTTTAGGGTTGGTCGAAGATTAGGCACATTGGGTTGCGTTTTTTTTTCTTGTTTTGATTGGCGGAAAAATGATTTATGAATCAATTACTGAGGGTATTGAAGAAGATATTGCACGGGTCACACATAAAATACTGCTCATATTAGCTATAGCTACAAGTATTGATGCAATGGCCGCCGGATTTACACTAACACTTATTGAAGTAAATCCATTCATTGCTTGTGCAACAATTGGAGTCACAACATTTTTCTTTAGCTTGTTTGGTGTATTTGTCGGTGCTAAAAGTGGCACATGGTTAGAGAGTAAAGCTGAGTTCTTAGGGGGCATAATACTTATCCTAATCGGCTTTAAAATGTTACTGTTTTGAACCCTTGATATGAAGTTAAATACACATAAAAATTTTGTGCAGTTGATGGCTGTAAGCTCCGGCCTACGGCCTCCACTCACAGCCACAACTGACAAAGGCGTTAGCAGCAGTAAATGGACTAGCGACATCTTGCTTCTTATATAATAAAGGTATATTTTTTATATATGAGCGAATTTGAGTATGGCCCACAAAAAAGTAAATCAAACCTAGATATACATGGCATTGACTTTGAGCAGGCTCAGAGACTTTGGGATGATGCAAACTTGGTTGAGATTTCAGCTAAAACTATAGATGAGCCGAGATCGCTAGTAATTGGTCTAATCGGTAATAAGCATTGGTCAGCTTTAATCACTTATAGAAACTCAACTATTCGTATAATTTCAGTTAGAATATCTAGAAATTCCGAGGTTTCGTTATATGAAAGCTAAAGATTTTGAAGAAAAATTTGATGCAAACGAAGAAGACTTAATTTCAAATTTAGATATTTCTTCAGTAAAACGTGTAAATCAACAACAGAAAAGGGTCAATGTAGACTTTCCTGTTTGGATGATCGAGTCATTAGATAAAGAAGCTTCTAGGCTTGGTGTTACACGTCAATCAATAATTAAAGTCTGGCTCGCTGAGCGTCTTGAGCATCAAGCACACCATTAAAAACTGCTAACAAGGCGCTCTAACGGATTCCATAATCTGTCGCGGTTTTTGCAAAGAGACGCAGCATAACCGCCAACATCACTTCACCAGTTAACGCGGCGTTAAGCGTAGTAGATATGACCGAAATATGGTGCTAATATTAGCTCTAAATATATTTTTAGGTGTTACCGTATGAGACATGTATTAGCCGGTTGTTCTGCCAGCATTTCTGAATTGAAGAAAAACCCTACAGCATTACTTGCTGTTTCTGAGGGTTCTCCTATAGCGATATTAAACCATAATAAACCAACAGCTTATCTAATTCCTGCTGAAACATATGAGTGGTTAATGGATATAGTTGATGACTATGAATTGAGTATGTTGGTAGACCAACGTATGAAAGATAAAGATAGCGCTATACAAGTTAATCTTGATGACTTATAGACTAAAATTCTTACCTGTCGCTCTTAAAGAATGGAAGAAGCTAGCGCCACCTATTCGGGCACAATTTAAAAAGAAACTTGAAGAGCGTCTAGAGCAACCTCATGTTAAATCGTTTAAATTATCAGGTTATGATAGCGTTTATAAAATCAAACTTCGTACTGTTGGTTATCGCCTAGCTTATGAAGTAATTGATGATGAGCTTGTAGTTTATGTTTTAGCTGTTGGTAAAAGAGATAAAGATGCAGTCTATAAAAAGCTGCAAAATCGAGTATAAAATCGTTTAATAAGGCGTTCAAATGGATTTAGTAATATTCTCACCTCATTGGCAAAGAGCCACAAAAAAACTGCTAATCCATCAGAAGTGCTTCAATCAAAACAAATTCTATAAGTTTGGATTTGCAACATCGTTGTCTGTGTTTGCCTTTTTTGCAATAAGCAATCCAGTAATGGCATTGCCTGAAGTGAGGCAATATCTTCAGCTAAAAGATCGTTTAGATCGGCCTATAGATGGCTATTGCTTAGACGTGGTCGGTAGTGGCCGGCATATACGGTTGGATATGCCATTAACCGCTCATAATTGTAAAGGGCCGCAAGTGTATGCGGATGAAGTTGTCCAATACCTAAGTGATCAGAGTTTGTATTTTCCAGCTTATGAAGGATGCGTTACTGTGATGGGGCTGAATGATAAGGCACTTGCAGGTAATGCATTAATGCTCAAGCGTTGTGGTGAAGTGCAGCCTTTTTTAAACGCTAAAAAATTTCAAAAGTTTGATTTTAATGAGCAAGGGCAGGTTCAGCTAGTGGGCAGTTCTTTGTGTATTTCTGCAGGGCAAGACTCGCATACAACTTACAGCCCTGATCACCGTTGGAGAAGCCTATTGATGTTGCCTTGTAAAGAAGTAGCTTTGACACGCAGTGTTTGGCAGTTGGTACCAGGTGGGTATTAAGGGCTATTTGTTGATATTGGTTGCTAAGTAAAAAAGCCGTCTTGTGAAGTGACGGCTTTGTTTGATTATTTTTATTTAACAGAAAAGTAATTAATGTCTTGTTTAAGCTGTTCTGATAGCTGTTGCAAAGTGATTGCTTCGTCGGAATTATTTTTAAGAGACAGACTACTGTTTTGTGCCATGCTTGCGACTTCTTCAATACTTTGAGTAATATCTGCAATGGTAGCTACTTGGCCTGAAGTGGCTTGTACGACTTCTAATACTTTTTCAAGCGAGTCGTCTGCCTGTGTCTGAATGTTACTCAGTAATTGTGTAGCTTCTTTGGTTAGTAACAGCCCATTTTCAACCTGCGGCACAGTCGCTTCCATGGCTTTTACGGAGGCTTCTGTTCCTTCTTGTACTTGCTGTATCATTTTTTCAATGTCACCGGTTGCTTCACCAGTACGTTTTGCCAGCTGTCTTACTTCATCAGCAACTACTGCAAAGCCGCGGCCCTGCTCACCGGCTCTTGCTGCTTCTATAGCTGCGTTAAGAGCAAGTAGGTTAGTTTGGTCGGAGATACTGTGAATTACATTCACAATGTCACCAATTTCGCTGGTACGTTCAGCCAGTATGTTGACTTGGTTTAATGTGGTTTTAACCGTTTTAGATATGGTTTCAATTTCACCGGCAAGGGTTTGAACTGCAGAGCGGCCTTTTAAAGAAAGTTCCGCAGTATCTTTCGAGTTACTTTCTGTTTGTCGTACGGTATCGACAACGACATTAATACTGTTATTCATATCTGCAAGTAAACTAACAGCGTTAGATGTATAGGTAACCTGTGTCTCTGCTGCTGCAAGTGCTTGTTGAGAGCCTTTAGCAAGGGTTGTTGAGCTTTGTGACAGTTTATTTGAAGAGTTGATGATGTTGTGAACAATCTTTTCGAGTTTTTGTTGCATGATTTGTACAGAAGCCATCATGCTGTCGGTGTAGCTCGATTCAATAGAAGCCGTTAAATCACCTTGGGCTATCTTAGCAATGACTTTTGCTGCTTCTTTTGGTTCGCCACCGACTGAGTTACGAATTTGAATGCTGATAAAATACGCTAGGGTTAAGCCAGTTAATATAGCAAGTGCAGACAATCCAATCATTAATCCGGCAAAGTTGCTTGAAATGCCGCGTATGTCACCAGTAATGGCTTGATTGTTGACTTCTTCTAAATCAATAAATTCGTTGATCGTGGCCAACCATTCAATGAAAGCTGGTTTTGCATCGTTTAACAGCAAAGTGGTTGCTGACTCTAAATTGTTGTTTCTTTTATCTTGAATAATTTGCTTTATCAGCGGTAATGTTTTTTGTTCAATCGCTTGTATGCGACTAAAAATATTCTTTTCTGTAGCGTTCATAAAAATTTTTTCTGGATTTAAACGCTCTGCAGATTTTTGATAAAAAGCATCCAGGGTGTTTATTTCAGAAATGGCGCTATTAATTTCTTGTTGATTACGGGCAAATACCACGTCTCTAATAGCAATGGCGCGATCGTGAACACTGCCGCGGAAGTTGATGGCATAGCGTTGCTTAACCGAGTTGAGATCGGTCATTTCTGTGATTGAATTATTAATGAAGTTAACTTGATAGATGCTGATGCCGGTGAGAATAAGGGTCATTAGAATAATGCTGCCAAATCCAATCACTAATCGCATATTAATCGTCATAATTTACTACCACCGATTTCGCTTATTGCTCTGTATTTAAGATATTTATTTAAGTTTTTATCTAAACGCTTTATGTAAATGCTTTATGTAAATGCTTCATTGAAGAGCATTGCTTGATTGTTAACTTATTATCATCCTGCTCATGGTTTTATGTCGTACAAGTTAATTATTATACATTTTTATTGATAAAGCTAATTATAAGTCGGTATTATTTTGATATTCATCAATAATAGCGTTGATAGTGTATAACAAGTTGTAATGTGAACTTTAATAAAGGAAAAAAACGGCGTTAAAAAGCCGTTTTTATTATGAGAGGTTAATTAAGCAGAACTTGTTTTTGAAGTGATTTACTAATTTATCGCGGTGTAGGTTTGTATCCAGTTTTCTAATGAGCTGTTAAGTGGGGCCTCGGATGATTTGAAGTGTTGTACGCTTTGCATATCTTTGCTGATTAAAAATTTATTAAAATTCCAGCTCGGTTCAACACCGGTGCGTTCTGTTAAAGCTTTAAAGAATTCGTTTTGATATTTACCGGTGACAGCGCTGGTAGATACCATGGTAAAAGTGACACCAAAGTTTTTGAAACAAAGGCTGGCAGTTTGTTCTTCAGAGCTGTATTCCTGTCGGAAGTCATTGGAAGGAAAGCCTACAATTTCTAATCCTTGGTCTTTATATTTTTGATACAAACTTTCTAATTCTTCGAACTGATGTGTGAAGCCGCATTGGCTAGCCGTGTTTACTACCAACAATACTTTGTTATTAAATTTCTCGCAGAAATCGACGGTTTTTTTAGAGTGCAGTTTTTTGGTTTCAAACGCTAGCATGGAGTCGCAGCTTGTTTTTTTGCTGCTAGAAGCGGTAGTGTCAGAAAATGCAGGGCTTGCAAAACTAACCAGCAGTATTGCGATGAAGCTTGCCAATAATAAGAATGTACGGGTGTTGATACTCATAATGGAAACCTAGTGTTTTATTTTAAAATACAAACTATTAAATTTACGCTAAAGTTTTTTTGTTAGATCACTTTAAGAACTATTAAAAGAGTATCTAAAGAGCATCTAAATTGTTAATCAATTTATCTGCATGATCCAAAATTGCTGTTTGCTGTGTCTCAGCCATGCGTTGCCATGTCTTGTAAGGAAAAGCCATTCTTGGATTTTTTTGAAAGGTTTCTTTATGAGTTTCTAAAAAATACCAATACAAACTATTAAATGGGCAAGCTTTACTGCCGGTTTTTTCTTTTACCGCGTAGTGGCAGCTTTTGCAGTGATCACTCATTTTATTTATGTAGTTACCACTAGCCGCATAAGGTTTTGTGGCAATTAGCCCACCGTCTGCCGAGAGCGCCATACCACGTGTATTAGGGAGTTCGACCCATTCTATGGCATCTATATAAATTCCTAAATACCAGGCATCAACTTGATCGGGGTTTAGGCCGGCGAGTAGGGCAAAATTGCCGGTCACCATTAAGCGCTGAATGTGATGGGCGTAAGCGTAATCCAGCGATTGTGTAATGGCTTTACTAAGACAGTTCATTTTCGTTTTCCCATCCCAAAACCATGAAGGTAAGGAGCGCTGCGCATTTAATGCGTTTAAATGAGAAATATCGGGCATGTTGATCCAATACATGCCTCTAACGTATTCGCGCCAGCCAAGTATTTGGCGAATAAAGCCTTCGACTTGTGCTAGGTTGATTTGTGCTTTAGATGGGTCGTTTTGAGATTGTTCAAATGCAACCACGGCGGCGTTGATTACGTCCATGGGGTGAAGCATTTTGGCGTTAATCGAAAAGCTTAAGCGCGAGTGATACAGACTCCAAGCGTGGTCTGAATTTTGTGTCATAGCATCTTGAAAACGGCCAAAGTTGGGCAAACACATTGTGCAAAAATGTTGCAATATTTGTTTCGATTGAGCGCGATTGCAGGGCCATAATAAGCTCGACTCTGCTTTACCCATGTGAGCAATGTTATGGCGGTTTATGCGTTCTAAAATGTCGCTGGCATCGTTGGCAAACAATAGGGGTTGCGGAATCGCCGCTAAATCGTCTTTTTTAAAAGTATTGCGATTGTCGGCATCAAAATTCCATTGTTCTCCCAGCGGTTTTTCATCTTCCATTAGCACGTTAAAACGCTTCCGCATGGCGCGATAGAAGTTTTCCATGCGCACATGCTTGCCTTTTTTGAAGTATTTAGGGATATCTTCAAAAGGTAAAATAAAGTGTTCGGTATCGAAGCAGGTCAATGTAATGGGATGATGATTGTCTGCCGATGTGGGTGCTTGATTAGACAGTTGACCAGCTAACTCATCAAATTGCTGCGACAAACGGTACTCGTCTGGGCGCTGATAATGAATATCTGTGCATTCGTGGTGGGTGGCGATGCTTATCAGCAATTCGTTAAGTGTTTTGTATTGAGCGCTGTCATCAAGGGTTAAATGCAAAACATGATGGCCGGCTTTTTCCAATGCTTTGGCAAAGTTTTGCATTGATTTAAAAAAAGCACAGGTTTTTTGAATGTGGTGTTTTACATAATGCTGTTCTTGATGCAGCTCGGCGATTATGTATAAGACTTCTGGGTCTTTGGATGTAAACCAACTGTGTTCAGCGTTGAGTTGGTCGCCTAAGATCAAGCGTAACGTCTTATAACTTTGCATGCAGTGTTTGCCTATTAGTTTTTGTTCTTATATTGAGTCGGGCAGTATGCGCGGCCAGCGGTAAAAGAACGTAATTCTAAGTGTTTGGTTTTACGGCCACTGACCCGTGCGCGCCAGTTTTTGAAGGTCTTTTGTTTCAGCGTACTGCGCATTAAAGAGATCACTTGAGGCTCTGATAAACCAAATTGCAATTCAATGGCTTCGAAGGGTGTTCTGTCTTCCCAAGCCATTTCTATGACTCGTGATTTTTCTTCTTCGGTTAGCGCAGTGATTAAATGGGTCGTTAATGTGTTCGTCATTACCAGTAAGCCTATCATTTCTCTTGTAAGGCTTACTGATAAAAACGCACTTTGGATCATATAAGGATTACCTTATTTCACTAGGGTGGTTACTACGTGGGGGTTATTGTGCAAGGTTTTGTGCACTGGGCAGCGGTCGGCTATTTGCAGAAGGCGCGTTTTTTGTTCATCGCTTAATGGGCCAATAAGTTGTACCTTGCGAATCAGCGCTTCCATTTTAGAATTTTCATTGTCCGATGTGCTGCAGTCGTCTATGTAGTTGCGTTCATGAGAAAGTGACACTTCAACGTGTTCAAGTGGAAGCTTTTTGTGGCTGGCGTACATGCGAATGGTCATTGCAGTGCAGGTGCCCAGTGCGGCTAATAAATGCTCATAAGGATCGGGGCCAGTGTTTTGTCCACCCATACTGGTGGGCTCATCGGCAAACCAATGATGATTATCGGTAAAGACTTCTTGCTGAAATTTGTGGTCAACTTCTGTGACTAATACATGGCCATTTTCAAGAGTCGGAGTTTCTGTTTTAGGCACAGGGATGTAGCGGCTGGCCCAGCCAGAAATGGTTTGGGCAACGTATTCACTATCAACAGACTTTGTTAGTAAATGGTCGGCTGTATCCAAACTGACAAAGCTTTTAGGGTGCATGGCGGCTTTGTATATTTTTTCGGCGTCAGAAATATCGACGGTTAAATCAACCGGAGAATGCAGCACCAGTAATGCTTTGTTAAGGTGCTTTATATGATCGGTCGTTTGGTTGCGCAGGTCGTCGATAAATTGTTTTTTAATGGTGAATTCACGCGTTCCTAGATTCACTGTTGCCTGTCCGTTGGTTTCTATGGTGTCTAGGTGAGCATTAAAATTGTGCATAACATGGCTGGCTTCAAAAGGAGCACCTATGGTGACGACGGCTTTAACCTTTGGCAGTTGATCGGCCATGGTTAATACTGCTGCGCCGCCTAAACTGTGTCCAATTAATAACTCGGGTGCTTGGTAGTTTTTTTCTAAGAATTTCGCTGCTGCAACTAAGTCTTCGGTATTGGATGAGAAGTTGGTGTTGGCAAAATCGCCATCGCTATTGCCCAAGCCGGTAAAGTCAAAACGAAACACGGCAAAGCCATGCTGAACTAAAAAGCGACTGATTCGTGATGCGGCCGCAATGTCTTTGCCGCAGGTAAAACAGTGGGCAAACAAAACGTATGCTCTTATGGCTTGATCGGGAGTCTCTAATAAGCCGGCTAGGTTTTGACCTTGGCTTAAAAATTCAACACGTGTTTTCATGATCCGTCCTTTAAACAGGTTTGCAATAATCAGTTGTTACAAAGCTTAGCGTTTAATGTGGCATCAGGACATTCTAAATTTTGGAATGCATTGTTCGATATTTTACTGGGGAAAAGCCAGTCCATTCCTTAAAGCGCCGTTGAAAAGAACGGACTTCACTAAAGCCTAAGCGATCAGCAATGTCATTGATTCCAATCTGAGTTGTCGTTAGCCAGCTTATTGCTGTATCGCGACGGATATTGTCGAGTACTTGTTGATAGCCCGTACCGGATTCTTGTAATCGACGTTGCAGTGTCCTTTCATTTATATCTAATGCTTCGGCCACTTTTTCTCGGCGGGGTATTTCGTTTTCCATTAGGCGTTTTAAAACAGTACGAACTTGCAATGTGATGGTTTGTTGTTGCTTAAGTTCATTCATCATTGCTTCAGCTTGTTGGGTCAGGCTTTGCAATAAAGCTGGGTCGGGTTGACGTAAAGGGATGTCTAAAACTTCTTCGTCAACGATTAAGGCATTGCGTGTGGCATTAAATTCGATGTCACAGCCAAACAATTCTTGATAGGTTTTAAGCGTTTCATTATCGGGCTGTTGTTTTTCCAGTTGCACGCAATACGGTTTGCCCTCGGGTAAGTCGGCCAAGTAACGAGCAAATTGTGTCCAGGAATACAAAACGTTATCAATCATGTGAGGAATGATGGTGGGTTCATCGTATTGGCAGGTCCAGTGAACAGCCAGCCGGTTGTCGACTGTTTCCAAATGAGTGACGCCCATGTCGCCCACCAGAGGTTCATACATAGGGGTCATTTCTAGCGCTTCGCGAGCACTGCGACAATTCATCACCATGTAGCCAAAGATGCTGTAAGAGCCCGGTTGGACATAAGCGCCACTTTTTAGCCCAAATAACGGGTCGTTACAGGCATCGACAAGCCAGCGAATGAGTTGCTGAAACTGTATGCCTGTTACACGACTAATGCTGTTATCTAGAATTCCAAGGGGCAGCTGATTGTGTATTAATGCCTCTTCGGCTTCGATACCATAATCTTGTGCGGCTCTTAAATATTGGCGCAGGGCAGCGGTTGATGCAGATCCTAAACGATCGTTGGTCATAAAATAATCAATGCATTATTGGCAATTGTGAGTGTCCTAATTTACTACCTTGCTGTCCCAATGAGACGTTGCGAAAGAAATTCGGCGCAGTAAACTAACATCCATATTAGCGCTACCCGCGTCATCGGTCTATTAACAGATCACAATTAAAACAATAATGAGGAAAATACTATGCGTCGTTGGAATGGTTGGGGTGATGACAGCACAACTAAGGAAGTGTCTAAACACGGTGGAGCACTGATACGTAGTTTTATTGGTGAGCCAAAGCCATTACCAGACGCGTCTCTTGACAGTGTTATTGCTAAAGTGCCTGCTTCGCGTTTACCTCAGCATCCATTGATTAATACGGATGAAGAAATCCGCGTTCGCCATGCGCGTGGACAGAGCTTTCCTGATTGGTTGGCCATGCGCAGTGGTGATTTTGATGTGTTTCCAGACGGTGTTGCCTTTCCTGAAACCAGTGCTCAGGTTCGTGAAATTTTAGACCTTGCGGTTGAGCATGATTTTATTGTGATCCCTTATGGTGGTGGTACCTCTGTGGCGGGTCATATTACTCCACAAAAAAATGATAAAGCGATTTTGACGATTGATATGGGTCGTATGAATCAGCTGATGGACTTAAACGAAGAAAGCCAAATTGCGACTTTTGGTGCGGGTACTCCAGGGCCGCAAGTGGAAGCTCAGCTTCAAGCTCGTGGATATACTTTGGGACATTATCCTCAGTCTTGGGAATTGTCTACCATAGGTGGCTGGATTGCAACGCGATCCTCTGGCCAGCAGTCTTTGCGTTATGGGCGTATTGAGCAAATGTTTGCCGGTGGCCGCCTAGAAACTATGCAAGGAACGATGAATATACCTACCATTCCAGCGTCGTCTGCTGGCCCAGATATGCGCGAAGTGACTATGGGTATGGAAGGCCGTATGGGAATTTACACCGAAGTAAAAGTCCGTGTAATACGTTTAGCCGAAGAAGAGAAGTTTATGGTGTGTTTTATGCCTAGCTGGGAAGCGGGCAAAGCTGTTGCCCGTGAAGTAGCACAGCAAAAAATTCCTATGTCGATGATGCGTGTGAGTAATCCGGCCGAAACCCGCGCCCATGCAAATTTAGGTACAACATTAACTCAGTTTAAGTTGCTTGATGGTTATTTGCGTTTTCGTGGTCTGGATGACAACCGCTGCATGCTGACATTTGGTGTGACAGGCTCTAAGTATCAAAATAAAACCTCAATGAAGCAGGTTAAAAAAATCTTAAAGCAGCATAAAGGTGTGGGCGGCCCGCTGGCCAATATCATGGGATCTATTTGGGCTCATGGTCGTTTTAAATTCCCTTATTTACGCGAAACAACCTGGGCACAGGGGATTGCAGTAGATACCTTAGAAACGTCGACCGATTGGGATAACGTTGACAACCTAATGAATGGCATGGAAGAGTCATTGCGAACGGCAATGAAAGACGAAGGTGAAGAGGCTATGGTGTTTACTCACCTGTCGCATATTTATGGTCAAGGCTCGAGTATTTATACCACGTATTTTTTCCGTTGCGCCGATACTTATGAAGGTACGCTTTCGCGTTGGCAAAAGCTCAAGGCCAATACTTGTGATGTTATCGCTCAGGGTCGTGCAACGATTTCTCATCAGCACGGTGTGGGTCGTGACCACGCACCTTATATGGCAGCAGAAAAAGGTGTGTTAGGGATGCGGGTGATTGAAACTTTGATTAACGATTTTGATCCAGAAAAACGTTTGAATCCCGGTGTTTTGATCGAAGATGATCAGCAATCGTCGTAAAAGCCAGAGTAAGCATAATAGCCTTGGGCGTTAATTTTATTTTATAGAGCAAAAATTATGTGGCAAGAAGCATGGCAGTCGGGTAAACGCGAGTTACTGTTAGAGCGTTTGCGCGAAAATAAGCAGGCGCAGTGGGATGTTGTGGTTGCTGGTGGTGGAATTACCGGAGCAGGAATTGCCCGTGAAGCAGCGCGCCGAGGATTAAGTGTGTTGTTGGTAGATCGCCAAGACTTTGCCTGGGGAACATCAAGCCGTTCTTCTAAAATGGTTCATGGTGGTTTGCGTTATATTGCTTCTGGTGATATCAAAACGACTAAGCATTCCGTATCTGAGCGTGAGCGTTTAATGAAAGAAGCTCCCGGTTTAGTAGATGAAACTGGGTATTTAATGGCTCACTATAAAGGCGTTTTTCCTGGGCCTTTTGTGTTTAATAGCTTACTGCGCATTTATGATTTTTTAGCGGGGAAAAAATATCGCAAGTTTCATAAGCTAATGGCTTTTGAACGATTAAGCCCTTTAATTAATGACGAATCTCTTATTGGTGGCACTCAGTTTGCTGACGCAGTTACCGACGACTCTCGCTTAGTTATCCGTGTATTGCGTGAAGCGCAAGAAGACGGTGCAGAAGTACTTAATTATATTGGCGTTGATTCGTTAATCAAAGAAAATGGCCAAGTTGTGGGTGCGCAGTTAAAAAATGCTGAAAACGATGAGGTTTATTCTGTTCGTTCTAAAGTGATTATTAACGCGACTGGTGCTTGGGCGGATGAATTACGTGGCGAAGTTAGTGATGAAAAACACATTCGCCCGGCACGGGGCAGTCATCTGGTGGTGCCAAGCTGGCGTTTACCCGTCGCTCAAGCCTACACGGCGATGCACCCCGATGATAAGCGTCCTATTTTTATATTTCCGTGGGAAGGTCGGACCATTATTGGCACGACAGATTTGGACCATGAAAACATTGATAATAAAGAAGTCGCAATGACGCGTGCAGAACTCGAGTACTTAATGCGCGCGGCTAATGGACAGTTTCCTAAGGCGGGTTTGGTAGAGAAAGATATTATTTCTTCGTGGGCGGGTGTGCGTCCCTTGGTGAGTTCGGGGGCATTAAATCCTTCAAAGGAAAAACGTGATCACAGTATTTGGTCTGATAACGGTTTAGTCAGTGTTAGCGGGGGTAAGTTAACTACGTTTCGTTTAATTGCTTTGGACGCTTTGACCGCGGCCGAGCGATATATACCAGGTTTTAGTGCGCGTGATTCCGGTGCTGATATGTTTACGCCTTACAAGCCGTCTCATTCACTGTTTAAGTCATTACCCGGTTATCTTAAGAAGCGCTTACAAGGGCATTATGGAATGGACGCTGATCGTTTGTTGGCACAAGCGCTGCCTAATGATATGGATGTTATCCCTGGTGCCCGAGCTACTTGGGCTGAGTTACGTTGGTCAGCAAAAAATGAAGCCGTTATCCATTTAGATGATCTGCTATTGCGTCGAACTCGCATTGGTTTGTTGGTAGAGCAAGGTGGCTTAATTTACAAAGATAAAATCAAAGCAATTTGCTGCCAAGAACTTAATTGGAGTGATCAGCAATGGCAATTTGAGTGTGAGCGATACCAGACAATTTGGAATAAATATTACAGCATTCCAGCCTAATCAGTGTTTGCATACAAATAATAATAAAAAGGAAGCTTTTGTGACTCAGCCAAGATATGTACTTGCCATAGATAATGGTACCCAAAGCATTCGTGCTTTGGTGTTTGATGAGCAAGGCAATGAGATTGCCAAAAGCAAGGTTCATTTAGAAGCTTATTTTTCTAAGCACCCGGGGTGGGCTGAGCAAGAAGCCGACTATTATTGGCGTGCACTGGGTGAAGCCTGTCAAAAACTCTGGGCTCAAGGCATTGTAAGGCCCGAGCAAATCCAAGGTGTATCGTTAACAACGCAGCGCTATACCATGATCAATCTTGATGCCGATAAAAAACCATTAAGGCCCGCAATTGTATGGATGGATCAGCGTAAGGCGGTACCTGAGAAACCGCTTTCAGGGCTTTGGGGTTTCATCATAAAGATAGCGGGTTTGACTAATCTCATTGAAGATTTAAGAGCAAAGGCTAGAGATAATTGGCAAGCGCAAAACGAGCCTGAAATATGGGCCAAGACGAAGCATTATGTTAATTTGTCGGGTTATTTAACTTATCAATTATGTGGTGAGTTAAAAGACTCGACAGGTTCAATTGTTGGTTATGTTCCTTATGATTATCGCCAGCAAAAATGGGCTAAAAAAAGTGATTTGAAATGGAAGCTGTTGGCGGCTGATCGCAGCATGATGCCGGAGTTGGTTCGTCCAGGGGAGTTGTTAGGAAGAATTACTGCTTCGGCGTCTGCGCATACTGGTTTGCCAGAAGGGCTTAAAATGATTGCGGCGGCATCGGATAAAGCCTGTGAAGTGTTAGGGGCTGGTGGTAGCGACCCTCATATTGGTTGTTTAAGTTACGGTACGACGGCGACAATTAATACAACAACGAAAAAATACAGTGAAACGATTCCGTTTATGCCTCCTTATACTGCCGCTATACCTGGGCAATACAACAGTGAAATGATGGTGTATCGCGGCTTTTGGATGGTGAGTTGGTTTAAAAATGAACTAGCACAAGCTGAGCAGCGTAAGGCTAAAGAGTTGGGGGTAGAGACCGAGCAGTTATTTGACGAACTATTAAATCAGGTTCCTGCAGGTTCGATGGGCTTGATGATGCAGCCATATTGGTCGCCGGGTGTAAGGCAGCCTGGGCCAGAAGGTAAGGGCGCTTTTATTGGTTTTGGTGATGTGCATAAGCGCGCTCATATTTATCGAGCTATTTTAGAGGGGCTGGCTTATGAATTACGCTCAGGTAAAGAAGCGATTGAAAAGCGCAGTGGCACAAAAATAACTCGTTTGCGTGTTTCTGGTGGCGGCTCTCAAAGCGATGCGGCAATGCAACTAACAGCGGATATTTTTGGTATGGCGGCTGAGCGCCCTCATACGTTTGAAGCATCTGGGTTAGGTGCAGCAATCAATTGCTTTGTAGGGTTAGGTATTCACCCGGATTATGATGTCGCTGTTACAAAAATGACCCGTTTGGCAGAGGTGTTTGAGCCAAACCAATTAAGAGTAGACTTGTATAACCGTTTGTATAAAGAGGTGTATAAGAAAATGTACAAACGCATGCAACCCTTGTATCGCTCAATACAGGATATTACTGGCTATCCTAAAAAATAACGCTTAAAACCCCTGTTATCCTCAAAGATTTGACTATAAACATTAATATGTGCCATTACTGTGTAGTAGAATAGTAAATTATCTCGTACGTTTATGGCTTAATTGACTACACTGATACTATAGGTCGTAATAATAGACATACAGTGAAGTTATTCGGTATTTTTGGAGTGGTTTATGAGTGGAATTTTAAGCTCAGTTGATGCACGTACCCAGCTTGTGGGTCAGAACAGATTAGAGTTGTTGCTGTTTAGTCTTGGTGGAAGCCAGCGCTTTGCGATTAACGTGTTTAAGGTGCAAGAGGTGTTGAGCTTACCTCGATTGACCGAGATTCCAGATCGCCATGAAGTAGTTGTGGGTGTTACCCATCTTCGGGGGCAAACGATTCCTGTGGTGGATCTGCGCCGAGCGATTAAAATGGGTAAAACCGTTATTGATGAAAACTCGACCATTATCGTGACGGAATACAATATGACCATTCAGGCGTTTTTAGTCGCGGGGGTTGAACGTATTGTTAATATGAACTGGAATGAAATTCTGCCGCCACCAACCGGTGCCGGTCGATCGCATTATTTAACGGCCATCACTCGCATGGATGATCGTATTGTCGAGATTATTGACGTCGAAAAAGTTCTAGCAGAGATCACTCCTTATAATGTTGAAATCAGTGATAAGTGGATTGATGACGACTTGGGTGAAGTTATTAAGGGTAAGCAAATATTAATTGCCGATGACTCACAAGTGGCATTGAATCAGGTAACTGGAGTTCTTGAAAAGCTAGGCATTGAGGTCATTCAAACCCACAACGGTTTAGAAGCTTATCAAGTCTTGCAGTCTTGGAAAGCAGAGGGAAAAAACATTGAAGAAGATGTTTTGATGATGATTACCGATGCAGAAATGCCAGAAATGGATGGTTACATGTTAACCAGCGAGATTCGCAAAGATCCAGAATTAAAAAACATGCATATTGTGTTGCACACGTCATTGTCGGGAAGTTTTAATAAGGCGATGGTCGAGAAGGTTGGTTGTGATGGGTTTTTATCTAAATTCCAGCCAGAGAAATTAACTCGCGAAGTTCAGCGAATTATTCGTAAAAAGCTAGGTATTGAAAAACCAGAGGATTCTATTGAGTTAGATATTATTTAATTTTTCTTAATATTTAATCTTGTTTAGTATTTATTCTCGCCTAACCTAGTATTTATTTCGCCTAAGAAATAGCAGTTAATACATCTATAAGCCAATAAGACACTTATTTACTCAAGTGCTTATTGGTTTTTTTGTGCGCGTTATATAATTAATCACTCTGCGTTATCATATTGTATCTATTTTTTTTAAGTTGATGGGAAAATATGCCTGCTATTATCAGCCAACTGTATACTTATCCGCTAAAGTCTTGTGCTGGAATATCCGTAAATGAGCTTGTTTTTGATGAAAAAGGTCCCTTACTAGATCGGCGGTGGATGTTGGTTGAACGTAATAGTGGGGTTTTCTTATCGCAACGAACTGTTCCAGAGATGGCATTAATACAAACTCGCTTGGTTAATGGTGAAGTTTGGGTGCATCAAACGATGAATACCACTCTTATAAATTCGTTACGTTTGCCTATTGTTGATCTTGAGTCTAGCGATGGTGAGAAGAGCTTAGACGGGGGTAGGCGGCATATTATCGATGTTGAAGTATGGGAAGATAGGGTGCAAGCCTATGATTGTGGAGATGAAGCAGCCGCTTGGTTTAGTGAGTTGTTAAATGTTGATTGTCGTTTAGTTTATCAGGGCGATTGTCAGCGATTTGCCAGTGAAAAATATGCAAATAAGTACACTCAAGTGAGTTTTGCCGATGGATTTCCTTTGCTGATTGTTGCTCAGTCAAGCATTGATCTGTTGAATGATGATTGCTCAGTTAATCTGGATGCGACTCATTTTAGACCGAATATTGTAGTAGAAAATACATCCGCATTTGCCGAAAAGTCATGGTCTTCAATCAAGACCAAACAATTATCATTGACGGTGGTAAAGCCTTGCGAGCGATGTGTTATTCCAACTATAAATCCCAATACCGCGAAGAAAGAACCCGCCATATTGAAGGTATTAAAATCACATTGTTTGGATGCCGGACGAATTATTTTTGGCCAAAACTTAACCTTTATGCCACTTGTTGATGATAAAAGATCATTACATATTCAACTTAAACTAATTACTGGTGACGCTTTAGTGATCAAATAATTGCAGAAAATTTCTGAATAGCATTAGTTTTCTTTATTCTAGGCAAAAAAAACCACAACATTTGTTGTGGTTTTTTTGTTTAGGCAAGATTACTTTGTTGGGTAATCACGCTTTGGGGAGCCAGTGTATAACTGACGAGGACGGCCGATGCGGTAGTCGCCGCTGATCATCTCATTCCAATGAGCAATCCAGCCCGGAGTACGGCCAGTAGCGAAGATTACTGTAAACATTTCAGATGGGATGCCGATCGCTTTTAAGATGATGCCTGAGTAGAAATCTACATTTGGATACAGGCCACGTTTAACGAAGTATTCATCTTCTGTCGCGATTTGCTCTAGTTTTAGAGCAATCTTCAATAGTGGATCATTTTCCATGCCTAGCTCTGCAAGTACTTCGTCGCAAGTTTGCTTCATGACTTTAGCGCGTGGATCAAAGTTCTTGTAAACACGGTGGCCAAAGCCCATTAGGCGGAAAGGATCTTCTTTATCTTTGGCTTTTTCAATGAAGGTATCGATGTTTGAAACATCACCGATTTCTTCAAGCATGTTCAATACAGCTTCGTTAGCTCCGCCGTGAGCAGGGCCCCAAAGAGCTGCGATTCCAGAGGCAATACAAGCAAATGGGTTGGCGCCAGTTGAGCCAGCTAAACGTACAGTCGAAGTTGAAGCATTTTGTTCGTGATCTGCGTGCAGCAAGAAGATGCGATCCATTGCTTTTGCTAAAACTGGGCTGATCGCTTTTTCTTCACAAGGTGTGTTAAACATCATGTGTAAAAAGTTTTCGGAGTAGCTTAGGTCGTTGCGTGGGTACATGAAAGGCTGCCCCATCGAGTACTTGTAAACCATAGCTGCAAGTGTAGGGATCTTAGCAATTAAGCGGTGTGCAGAGATAATGCGGTGCTGTGGATTGCTGATATCAATAGAATCGTGATAAAAAGCAGAAAGAGCACCAACAACACCACACATAATGGCCATTGGGTGTGCATCACGGCGGAAACCATTAAAGAAATGGCTTAGCTGCTCGTGCACCATTGTGTGAGTTTTAATGGTGTTTACGAAAGACTCTTTTTCTTCTTTGTTGGGTAATTCACCGTGAAGAAGTAAGAAACACGTTTCTAAGTAATCAGATTTTTCAGCTAACTGCTCGATGGGGTATCCGCGATGAAGAAGAACACCTTTGGCACCGTCGATAAAGGTGATTTTTGATTCACACGCTGCCGTAGAGACGAAACCAGGGTCGTAAGTAAAAAGATTTTTACTGGTTAAGCTGCGAACATCAACAACGTCTTGTCCTAGGGTGCCTTTATAAACAGGCAATTCTAGTTTTTCTTCGATGCCGTCGACGGTTAATGTCGCTTTTATATCAGCCATAAAGGCCTCCTGATACTGAATTTATTTTGCGTTAAACGAGTTTAAAAAAGCGTTGTAAGCTTAATATACTACTTAAATAAAGGGCGAAACTATAGAGCCTTGACGCTATTTGTCAATTACTCAAATGCTCTGTAAACCGCATACTTGATGTCAACCAAGGTTGCTTGCTCTGATCATTTTCGCTGCGACCCACGTTATTTCTAAATAAATTTACAATGGGCTCTAAATCTATACTAGTCTAAATGTTGTGATTAGGGCGTAATAAAATTGTAGAAATATTTTAGTTACGTCAGAAGTTTGTAAAACAGTGTACGGATGATTATAATTTGCCGCGACATTTACCTGTATGAACCTATGCAGTTTGTTGTTGATTATTATAAGCCAACGTTATCTGTTTAATTTTTAAGCAGTAACACTAAAATAGGGTGTAGATGAGCCGTGAATAGCAATAGACCTAAAAATCTGGATCTGACTACTATAGAGCTCCCTCTTCCTGCCAAGGCTTCTATCCTTCATCGTATCTCCGGTTTAGCATTGTTTTTTGCTGTTGCCTTCATGTTGGTTGCATTAAATGCATCCCTTGAATCAGCTGAAAGTTTTGCCGAATTAAAAGCGACGTTTGATATGGGCTTTGTAAAGTTAATTACTTGGTTGATTTTATCAGCGCTGGGTTATCACCTAGTTGCAGGTATTAAACACTTGGTAATGGACGCAGGCATTGGTGAAACTAAAGAAGGCGGTAGAGTAGGTGCCATTATTACCTTGGTAGGTGGTGCAATCGTGATCGCTTTAGCTGGAGTTTGGGTATGGTAGCAAGTATTTCAAATCTAGGGCGCAGTGGTTTGTACGACTGGGTCATTCAACGTATAACTGCAGTGATTTTAGCAGTTTATACCCTCTTCTTGTTGGGCTTTTTGATAGCTCACCCAGATCTGCAGTACAGTGACTGGCAAGAATTATTTGCCTGTACGCCAATGAAGATTGCTAGCTTGCTGGCTTTGGTTTCATTGTGTGCTCATGGCTGGGTTGGTATGTGGACTATCGCTACCGACTACTTAAAGTCAACGGGTATTCGTTTCCTTTTCTTACTAGTTGTAGCGGCGTTTGTGTTCGTTTACCTAGTATGGGGCATTGATATTTTGTGGGGAGCGTAAGTTATGTCGAATAAAATTCGTACTTTATCCTATGATGCCATCGTAATTGGTGGTGGTGGTGCCGGCATGCGTGCTGCACTGCAATTAACAGAAGCCGGTATTAAAACTGCTTGTGTTACAAAAGTATTCCCAACGCGTTCGCATACGGTTTCTGCCCAAGGTGGCATTACCTGTGCAATCGCCTCTGCTGATCCGAATGATGATTGGCGTTGGCACATGTACGATACCGTTAAAGGTTCTGATTATATCGGTGACCAAGACGCTATCGAATACATGTGTTCTGTTGGCCCACAAGCTGTTTTTGAATTAGAGCATATGGGTTTACCTTTTTCTCGTACTGAAGAAGGTCGTATTTATCAGCGTCCATTCGGTGGCCAGTCTAAAGGTCCAAACGATACTACTCAAGCAGCTCGTACTTGTGCGGCAGCTGACCGAACAGGTCACGCTTTGTTGCATGCCTTGTATCAAGGTAATCTTAAAGGCGGTACTACCTTTCTAAACGAATGGTATGCGGTTGATTTGGTTAAAAACGCTACGGGTCAGGTTGCGGGTGTTATTGCAATTGATATTGAAACGGGCGAAACGGTTTATATCAAAGCGAAAGCAACAGTGTTGGCGACTGGCGGTGCAGGCCGTATTTATCAGTCAACTACGAATGCATTAATCAATACTGGTGACGGTGTTGGTATGGCAATTCGTGCTGGCGTTCCAATGCAAGACATTGAAATGTGGCAGTTCCACCCAACGGGTATTGCCGGTGCTGGAACACTGGTTACTGAAGGTTGTCGTGGTGAAGGCGGTTACTTAGTCAATAAAGATGGTGAACGTTTCATGGAGCGCTATGCACCAAACGCGAAAGATCTTGCAGGCCGTGATGTTGTTGCGCGTTCTATGGTTCTTGAAATCCTAGAAGGTCGTGGTTGTGGCGAAGAGGGTGATCATGTATTCCTTAAGCTTGATCACTTAGGTGAAGAAACACTAAACGCTAAGCTTCCTGGTATTCTTGAGCTTTCACGTACGTTTGCTCACGTTGACCCTGTTAAAGCGCCAATTCCTGTTGTTCCTACGTGTCACTACATGATGGGTGGTGTACCGACTAACATCGGTGGCCAGGCTTTGACTCAAGACGAAAATGGCAATGATGTTGTTATTGAAGGCTTGTATGCCGCTGGTGAGATTGCTTGTGTGTCCGTTCACGGTGCCAACCGCTTGGGTGGTAACTCACTGCTAGACTTGGTGGTATTCGGTCGTGCTGTGGGTCTTCAGGTTGAGAAGAGTTTTAAAGAAGGCTTTGAATCTGTTGATGCAAGTGAAGAAGATATCGAACGTGCTA
>OJEO01000182.1_pt1 | contig 29159 bp, 33 predicted proteins | sample 1593621 | NCBI WGS metagenome assembly OJEO01 (sample SAMN05416875, study PRJEB24817) | seawater metagenome | isolation source: Sea water | place: Canada:Atlantic | collected 2013-11
CTCCAATTAATGTGGTTAATGTGGTTTTGGTGTCCAGTTTGTTGGGGGAACCTCAGACCCCAATTAATACGGCCGCAAAAGACGCGGCAGCTTATTTAAAACGTTATGTGTATAATAGATGATAATATTGACACCTGTTACGTTATAGGTTACATTTTGTAAATGATACAGAGCTTTAAGCATAAAGGAGTAGAATCATTCTTTAACACTGGTCATAAATCAGGTATTCAAGCCAAACATATAAAACGGCTTCAATTAATTCTAGGCCGCCTAAATGCTGCCACATCACCTGATGATATGAATTTACCAGGTTTATTCCTGCATCCACTCACAGGTAATCGAGCTAAAGTTTGGTCTGTACGTGTAAGTGGCAACTGGCGTGTAACCTTCCGCTTTAATGGTGCACATGCTGAAGTCGTAGATTATGAAGATTATCACTGAGGCTATATTATGTTAATGCACAACCCACCACATCCCGGCGAAGTATTAAAAGAACTTTGCATTGAGCCCTTAGGTTTAACTGTTACTGAGGCTGCTAAAGGCCTTGGTGTCAGCCGCAAAACATTATCAACTATTCTTAATGGCAAATCGGGCATTAGCCCCGAAATGGCAGTACGCTTATCTATCGCATTTGATACGTCATCTGAGAGTTGGTTAAATCAACAATCACAATACGATCTTTGGCAAGCAGAACAACATCGCAAAGAACTCCATGTTACCCGGCTTTCTGCTGCATAAGCACGTAACAAGTCCCACACGGCGACCGCAAAAAACACGTCGTGTTTCAAACGTTATACCCTTATAGGCATTCTTATTTTTAGTCGTTTTTCAAAAAATATCACACCGTTTGTGAATGCTGAATTAGAATTTTCCATTCAGGCCAGAGAATTCGGCAATAAAAACCTCGAATTCCAACATTTAGAGAACGCTCATGTTATCGGTCAGGACTCTACCTATTGGCATGTAAAGGTTCATGTGCTGATGTTGCTGTGGGCCTTACGCAATTCACAACTAAAAGAGTTTTTTGGCCAGCTATTGCGCATTCTTGGGGCGGCTGTTACAACAGCTTTCGGCTTAGGGCCTAAAGGCAATACCGGCGGCACGAATGTTAGCCCGTTCAAGGCGATGCCTATTAAACCCGAGTTTCAAACGATGATTAATAAGGCCAAATCTGGTCAATAACAAGGCCATCAATTAGTGCGCTATGCGCTTCGTTTAAGCTTTCATTTTTGCAGCGAAGTCGTCATGCTGCAAGTGCACATTATTCTGCTATAATACCCTTACCACTTGGTAACAATATTGTTGCCATAACTAATTTTTAAAAAACACCCATGTTTCAACTTATTATTTCGCGCTCTCAGAGCTTGAAAGCCGACGTGCTTTCTGGCCTTACCGTTGCCCTTGCGCTTGTTCCTGAGGCGGTAGCGTTTGCCTTTGTTGCTGGTGTTGAACCACTCGTCGGTTTGTATGCCGCGTTTATGGTGGGGCTAATTACTGCTGCCATTGGTGGACGGCCTGGCATGATTTCTGGCGCAACCGGTGCATTAGCGGTTGTTATGGTTAGCCTGGTTGCTGTTCATGGTGTGGAATATTTGTTTGCCACGGTTGTGCTGATGGGCGTGTTACAAGTTCTGGCCGGGTTATTTCGATTAGGTAAGTTTATTCGCCTGGTGCCACACCCTGTTATGCTCGGTTTCGTTAACGGCTTAGCCATTGTTATTTTCATGGCTCAGTTGCAACAGTTTCAATTCCTTGACCCTATTACCAATAAGCTTACTTGGTTACAAGGTAATCAAATGATGCTGATGTTGGCGATGGTCGCATTAACAATGGGCATCATTCATTTCTTACCCAAGCTGACTAAAGCAATACCATCGTCCTTAGTTGCTATTGGTACTATTGTTGCCATTTCTGTTGGCTTAGATGTGGACTTACGCACAGTGCAAGATGTTCTGCAAGATATGACTGGCGACCCATTGGCCACTATTGCTGGCGGCTTGCCGCAGTTTCATATCCCTAGCGTACCGTTTAACTTAGAGACGTTAAGAATCGTTTTCCCCTATGCCCTTATTTTGGCTGCCATTGGGTTGATAGAGTCTTTACTGACCTTAACACTGATTGATGAAATTACAGAAACCCGTGGACGCAGTAATAGAGAATGCGTTGGCCAAGGCGTTGCCAATGTGGCGACTGGCTTTTTTGGCGGCATGGGTGGTTGCGCCATGATCGGGCAAAGTATGATCAACATTAATTCGGGTGGCCGTGGTCGAACGTCGGGCATTGCTGCTGCATTGTTCTTATTAGCGTTCATTTTAGTTGGCTCATCTCTTATTGAAATGATTCCTGTTGCCGCGCTAGTCGGCGTGATGTTTATGGTGGTGCTTGGCACATTTGAGTGGGCTAGCTTTCGCTTATTAGGCCGCATCCCAACATCCGACACCCTTGTGGGTATTACGGTTGCTGTTGTAACGGTATTAACCGACCTTGCTATTGCCGTGATTGTTGGCGTGATTATGTCGGCCTTAGTATTTGCTTGGAAAAATGCCAAGAACATGCGTTTTGAAATTGAAGAGAAAGATGGCGTTAAAATTTATAAGCCAATTGGCCCGTTATTTTTTGCTTCAATCCATAATTTTCGCGAACATTTTGACCCTGCTAACGACCCCGATGAAGTCATCATTGATTTTGTTCGTTCGCGTGTGTCAGATCACTCGGGCATCGAAGCCATTGACGCCTTAGCCGACCGATACACTAAGCTTGGTAAAAACCTACATTTGCGGCATTTAAGCCCTGAGTGTATTAAGTTATTACACAAGGCAAGAAAACTTATTGAAGTCAATGTGATTGAAGATCCGAAATATAAAGTCGCAGACGACGCTCTAGATTCTTAGCTTACCTGCCTTAATGCGCTTATATTCCCAAGCCTACATAGCGGCTTGTACGCACTTGATAATACCGTAGTCATATTCTTCTTCCAGCGCATCAAAAATAGGCTTTATGCGGCCTTTGGATTCATATTCTAGCGACTCAATCATCATTTCTATCTCTTGATATTGACTGTCATCTAAGTCCAATACCGTCCTTACATCTAAGAGACCCACTTCAATAGCATCGGCTAAATGTCCGTAAACGGTATTTTCTTTTGAGTCACGTTTAATCGCTATCTGCTCAATGCTTAAGCCTTCTTGATACAACAGCAATGATTCATTAACCGTTGAACTCAGTTTATTGTTGAGAAGATCCGCTAGAGGGTATTTAGCAATTTCTGCCAAAAACATTTTTCCGTAACGTTTTATTTTTTGGTCACCAACGCCGGATATATAACGCATATCCGCTGGTGTTTTTGGCCGCTTTGATACCATTTCTTGTAATGTTGCATCATGAAAGATGACATAAGGCGGCACGCCTGCTTCATCTGCCAAGTTCGTACGCATTGTACGTAACGCCTCCCATAGTGGCTCATCTTGTGGCCGCACGGGGCTCTTTTTCTGTTTCTTTGTGCTTAGCGCTTCTTCTTTACTTTGTTTTCTTAATAATAATGTTTGTTCGCCGCGTAACACGGCTCTACATTTTTCAGCTAGTTTTAATGCGCCATGGCTTTCTGCATCCACATGAATATAACCCAAGGCAATCATTTGCCTAAATATGGTGCGCCATTCTGCTACTGAAAGCTCCTTACCAATCCCAAATGTACTGATGGAATCATGACCATTTTGTTTTATACGCTCATCCGCTTTACCGTTTAACACATCAATAATGTAATTAACCCCAAAACGTTGGTCTGTTCGATAAATGGTTGATAGTAGTTTTTGAGCCGCTTCACTACCATCCCATTTTTCTGGTGGCTTTATGCAATTGTCACACGCGCCACACCGCTCATTTGATGCTTCGTCAAAATAGGCCAATAACGCTTGGCGTCGGCAAGCTATCAGCTCGCACAGCCCCAACATGGACTCTAGCTTATTATGCTCAACACGTTTATGCGCTTCATCTGCTTTGGAGTTTTGTAAAAACTGCCGCAGTGTTAATACATCTTGCAAACCATAGGCCATCCATGCGTTTGCTGGCTCACCATCCCTGCCTGCACGCCCCGTTTCTTGGTAATAGGCCTCTATGCTCTTAGGTAGACTCAAATGGGCTACAAAACGCACATCCGGCTTATCTATGCCCATTCCAAATGCAATGGTTGCAACAATAATGACGTTATCTTCACGCAGAAAACGTTGTTGATTTTTTTGCCGAACGTCTTGAGGCAAACCCGCATGATAGGGCAGAGCCATACGCCCTTGCTCAGCCAACCATTCTGCCGTTGCTTCTACTTTTTTGCGTGAGAGGCAATACACAATACCCGCATCATGTGGGTGATTGTCTTGTAAAAAACGCCACAGTCTTAATTTTGGGTTATTACCTTCTGAGATTGCATAGTGAATGTTTGCCCGATCAAAACTATTAATGAACACTTGCGCGCTATCGAGCTGCAATTGCGAAATAATTTCATCTCGCGTTCGTTGGTCTGCTGTGGCGGTTAACGCAATCCGTGGCACCGCCGGATAACGTTGATGAAGTAAACTGAGCTGTTGGTATTCTGGCCTAAAGTCGTGCCCCCATTGCGATACACAATGCGCTTCGTCTATTGCAAATAAGGCTAATGTACACTGGTCTAACAACGACAGCATACCTTCATTTAACAAACGTTCTGGCGCCACATATAACAAATCCAATTCATTATTAAGTAACTGCTGCTCCACAGCACGCGCTTCGCCTACCTTCAGTGTGGAATTTAAATACGCAGCCTTAATGCCAAGTTGTTTAAGCGCATCTACTTGGTCTTGCATTAATGCAATTAACGGAGAAACGACAATGCCTGTGCCGTCACGCAGCAGGGCGGGGATTTGATAACAAAGCGATTTACCACCACCTGTTGGCATCAACACAAACGCATCTCTACCCGCTTCAAGCTCGCTAATGATTTCACCTTGGGGGTGACGAAAATCATCGTAACCAAAGGTTTTTTGTAAAATTGTTTGAGCGTTATTCATGCGGCTATTGTAAGGAATGTAAGCGAATAATTATCGCACATCCACTAGAGCGGTATAATGCACTTTTGCCAACGACAAACGCCCTTTAATGCTTAAACTGACCAATGTTTCTCTTCGTAGGGGAACAAAACTCTTGTTCGAAAAAGTTTCTTTTACCGTGCATCATGGTCAACGCGTAGGCATTAGTGGCTCAAATGGATGCGGGAAATCAAGCTTGTTCGCTATGGTGCTTGATCTAATCCATGCTGATACAGGCGAGTTTTCAATACAATCTGGCTTTATCATTGCTCACGTTGCGCAAGAGCTATCCGCTACAGATCAGCCTGCCATTGAGTTTGTGATAGATGGTGATAAAGAATTGCGTGATATTCAACAGCAATTAGCTCATGCAGAAAGCCAACAAAACGGCGAAAGAGCAGCAGAACTGTATTCCAGCCTTGAGACCGTCAACGGTTATACCGCTAATTCACGCGCGGCTATTTTATTAAGTGGCCTTGGGTTTAAGCAGTCTGAGTTAACAAACCCTGTATCTAGCTTCTCGGGTGGTTGGCGCGTACGCCTGAATTTAGCTAAAGCACTGATGTGTCGTTCCGATGTATTGCTGTTAGACGAACCAACCAATCACTTAGACTTAGACGCCGTTATGTGGCTGCAAGAATGGCTGCAGTCTTACGCCGGCACTCTATTGCTTATTTCTCACGATAGAGATTTTTTAGATGCTGTTGTTAGCCATGTTTTACACATGGGGCAGCAGAGCGCGACGCTCTACACCGGTAACTACTCTCAGTTTGAACGCGCCAGAGCGGAACGTCTGGCTCAACAGCAATCAAACTTTGAACGCCAACAAAAAGAACGTGCGCACATGCAAAGTTATGTAAGTCGTTTTAAAGCGCAAGCAACTAAAGCCAAACAAGCACAAAGCCGCATTAAAGCACTTGAGCGGATGGAGCTTATCTCCGCAGCACACATAGATTCACCGTTCCATTTTGAGTTTTTTCAACCCGAACGTGTTTCTAACCCAATGATAAAAGCAGAAAAAGTGACGTTAGCTTATGGCGATAACGTTATTTTAAGTTCCGTTTCATTATCCATAAAACCGGGAGACCGTTTAGCCCTGCTCGGGCCTAATGGCGCTGGTAAATCCACGCTCATTAAATTACTAGCCGGTGAAAGCACAGCATCCACCGGTACGTTAGAACCAGCTGAAAGCCTAAAAATAGGCTACTTTGCCCAGCACCAATTAGAGCACCTTGATGGCGCAGCATCACCCTTATTGCACATACAACGCCTTAACAAAAAAGCCACTGAACGTGACTTAAGAAATTTTCTCGGTGGGTTTGGCTTCCACGGTGACAAAGCCCTAGAGCTGGTTGCGCCTTTTTCTGGTGGTGAAAAAGCAAGGCTTGCTTTAGCCATCCTAGTTTATCAAAAACCTAATCTGCTGCTACTCGATGAACCAACAAACCACCTGGATATTGAAATGCGCCATGCATTAAGTTCCGCATTACAAGAATTTGCTGGTGCGATGATTATCGTTTCGCATGATCGACATTTATTACGCACCATTACCGATCAATTCTTACTGGTAGCCAATGGTGGCATAACACCGTTTGATGGTGATTTAGATGATTATTCGGATTGGGTAAAAACTCAAGCTCGGGCTACAAAAAAAGATGATTCCAATAACACCTCGGCGCCCAGTAAGGATCGTAAGCAACAAGGCGCAAAAAATCGCCAAAAACTTAAACCCCTTCGTGATGCGTTAAAAAAAGCAGAGAAAAAATTGGATAGTTTATACGTCAAACAGCAACAACTTGAAGACCAGCTTGCTGATAATGAACTCTATAATAACGAGAAAAAAGCTGAACTCGCCACAGCGCTAGAAGAAAAAAGTGTGCTTGATAAAGCAATTACAATAGCTGAAGAACAATGGTTAGAAGTCCAACACACCATTGAAAACATTAACTAACACCCTTTGATACGACGTTTAAGCACATACCTACTCTTGTAATAAAGAGCTAATATGTTATTTTCCTAACCCTCACTCAACAGTCACAAGCGTAAACATGGCAGAACAAGTTAATAACCCTTTACATGGCCTAACACTAGAAGCCATTGTAACAAGCCTTGTCGAACACTACGGCTGGGCAGATCTTGCGCGTCAAATCAGCATCCAGTGTTTTATAAACGACCCATCAGTAAAGTCGAGTCTGAAATTTTTACGCAAAACACCGTGGGCAAGAAGAAAAGTGGAGTCTCTTTACCTAACGACACAACAGAGTGTTTGGAAAAAGTAATTACGTTCTAGCAAGCGTCTTTTTGAACATCACTACCACCGTTGTACCCAGTAACGCAGCTAAAAACCAAACCCACCCATGTAAACTACCTGAGACTACGCCACTAAAAAAAGCACCTACATTGCATCCGAAACCAATGATTGCGCCATACCCTAACATCAAACCACCGGCACTTATTGTCAGTAATTCCGTCAGCTTCACCTTATAATCCATATTGAACCGAACGGTTAACGCTGATATAGCCAAAGCCCCACCGACAACACCCAGGTTCATGACAGACCCAACATGGTCCAGCAAACCACCTGATAACGATTGTTCAGCCGCAGGCTCAGTCCAGTAAGCCCAAAAATCAAGATCTAATTCCATCCCTAAAAACGCAGTTGTTTTAGCACCCCATAACGGAAACGCATTGGCAACAGACCATGGCCGCCCAATATAACCTAGCGTAATAAAGTTTAATACGGCAAGCGCCAATGCCCCGCTAAGCAATAGCTTGCCTGTTCTGTTAGCCTGTTTCCCCCATAAAGCTTCTACTCGTTGATACTTGCGCATTTCGATTAACCTAAAAATGTAATACAAAATGCCTGCAATAACCAAATTAATAACCACCGCCCCCCAAACCCCGTATAGCGCTAGAAAATTAACTGGCTCAACGTTTATTTGCTCCATCCACCATTCATAATGTGCAGTGCCCAGTAACGCGCCCAAGGCAAACATGAAAATTACTATAAGCATTTTCAGCCTTCCACCACCTGCATTATAAAGAGCACCTGATGCGCAACTGCCAGCCAATTGCATGCCTACTCCAAATACAAAAGCACCTACCACAAGAGATAAACCCAATGGGCGGACATAACCGCGGACGGAACCTCCCCATAAACTTCCTTCTCCTAAAGCAGGTAACATTAATAGAGAAGCAACAATAATCATCAGCATTTGAGCCCTAAACCATAGGCTCTTTTTTTCAGCAACTAAACGACGCCAGCCATTAGAAAAACTAAACGTCGTATAAAAGAGCACGACCCCCAATAAGAAACCTAATAACAAAACTCCCGCTTGTTTTTGTCCTGCTTGCTCAAAAACGAACCCGACGCTCAAGCACGTTAGCCCACAAACGGTTAATAAACGCGTGTATGACATCCGCTCTTGATTGTTTGAAATACTTAACATAACTCACCCATCTCTAAAATGTTGACGCTTAAAGAGCCAAATACAAAGTCTTCTTATAATTAAACATTATATTAAATATATCTGTTATTCCTCAAGTGAATTTACAATATTTTTTATTTTTGAATAGAGCGTATTAATTACATAAAATATTTAACACGCCTAATTGAAATTTGTTATACCTTTACCAACCAATATTTTGGAACATTGACTCGACATGAATTCAAAACACCTTATTTCTCTAGCCGAGCAATATGTGTCCTTATCAAACGCACATAACCTTGAAGAAATCATGCTTTTATTTTCGGAGGGCGCTAATTATTCATCCTCTTTTGTTGATGAAAAACAAGGTACTGTTGCAATTAAAAGCATGATGCAAAAATTTTTCTTATCTATTCCTAATGTTCACTGGCAAACCAATAACTATCAACTGACACAACCACACACTGTTCGTTTTAATTTTGAAATGACAGGGACTGATAAAAAGTCCGGCGAATGCGTATCACGCTCAGATATCGAAGAAATTGAATTTGATTCACAAGGACTTATTCGCAGTGTTAAAGTAGGCTCAGCAATCATATTCATTTAGCATATTTAACCAACAATTCAGGAGCCCTCATGATGACCAACATCTCTGTCACTAAACCCGTTAACTGCTCAAGCCAAAATGCATGGCAACTGATCGGGCCCTTTGAAAACATTCATCTTTGGTTTCCCGGTATTTTGGATAATAAAACTAAAGGTCAGGGGATAGGTGCAACACGGCAAATAACCATGGCTGAAGATGCTGTTTTTGTTGATGAACTAACTCATCTAGGCGAACGCGAATACAGCTACAAAATTATTGCTGGCGAACTACCTTTTACCGATTATTTAGGGACAGTTAGTGTCTCTGAAGAGAATGGCAACACCCAATTAAACTATCGAGCAACCATTAACGTTTCAGATGAAAACAAAGCATCTTCTGTAGAGTTTTTAACGGCCATTTATGACAGCGCGTTTGAAAATGCAAAGTCTCAATTAGAAAGCAACTAGGTAACGCTTAGCTTTATTGTAAAACCACAACGCCAACAATGCGCCAAAACAATCGGCTAACCAATCTAAAACATCTGCTTGACGACCTTCCACAAATGACTGGTGCCATTCATCAGTGACGCCATAGAGCGCACAAAAAATAAACGCCACCGTCAAAGCAACGCTAAATCTATTTAACTGGTATTTAAAAAAGCTTATTGCTAATAGCGCCATAAGGCCGTAAGCCCCTGCATGAAAAAACTTATCTTGGTGTTGGAATAGCGCAGGGACGGGCAATGAAGGCTGGTGAGATAAATAAAAAATAAAACTGCAATAGCCTACTAATAAGGCCAACCAAAAAAATCTCACCCTTACGCAAAAACAGTCGTTGCGTCAAAAACTGGGCCGTCGACACAAACTCGTTTCATCGACTCACCTTCATCTGTGGTCACCTTAACCACACAACCCGCACAACCACCCACTGCACACGCCATATACTCTTCAAGTGACACTTGGCAAGGAAGGTCAAACTCTTTAGCTAACGCAGCTACCGCTTTTAACATCGGTGTTGGGCCACAAGAATAGATTGTAACCTGTGACTTTTCTTCATCAGACAATGCACTTAGCCAATCACGAGCAAGATCCGTGATGTAACCCTCGTAAACGCCGGAATACCCCTGCAAGCTAGCCAAGCGGCTGGGTACGCCCCAAGCTTCCAATAAAGGCAGACTGTCGCTCACGTCTGAATCAATGCCATTTACTGGCAAATTGGACGTTTTTCTATCAAAAGGAAAAGGGACTTCTGACCCCATAAAGACAGTTGGTGTCATCGCCGTTTCTTCGTTCTTTATCTGCTCAGCCAAACAAACCATCGGTGGAATGCCAACGCCACCACCTAATAACAAGGCATTTGGTTTTTCTTTATTCAATTCAAATGGCCGGCCAATTGGCCCCATAATATTGACAAGCTCACCCACTTTTTTCGCGGATAACAATTCAGTGCCGTCGCCAACGGTTTTATACAAAAACTCCACCCAACCTTCGTCAACTGACACACGCATAATGGATAAAGGACGGCGCATTAATCGCTGAAGGTCACATTGAATATGTGCAAATTGCCCTGGCTTTGCTGTTGCAGCACATTTAGGCGCATCAACACGTAAAACAAATTGCCCTTCTTCGAATGCATGATGCTCAAGAACTTTCGCCTCTTCGACGAAGATGGTATTTCGGTAGTCTTTTAACATTATCTCTCGAACACTAAACGGCCATTAACGAACGTGTGCGTTACTTGCCCTGTCATTGTTTCGCCCCAAAAAGGCGTATTTAAACCGCTACTATGCCATTGTTCATTATTAACAATCCAAGTAGCATCGGGGTCGAAAATTGTCACATCTGCCACAGCGCCAACAGACAAATGGCCTTCTTCTAAGCCTAATGTTTTAGCAGGCCCAGCAGCCAGTGCAACGACCATTTGATGCCAATCTAATAACTCACTGTTCACTAAATTAATCATCGACGATAACGTTGTTTCTAAACTAGAAACTCCCGATTCTGTGGATGTAAAAGGTGCTAATTTAGAGTCTAGATCATGCGGGTTATGCCCCGAACTAACTTGTAAAACACCTGACGCAACACCAGCCCTCAGTGCATCTCTTGACTCGGCTGTTCGCAAAGGAGGGGACACATGGTAGTTCGCATCAAATGTGCCTACATCTAATTCCGTTAATTGTAATTGGTAAGCATATGTATCTGCAGAAACAGACACGCCTTCATACTGCGCTCGGGCCAACATAGCAACGCCTTTGGATGTAGATATTCCCGTTAAATGAACACGGCACTCTGTTTCCTCCGCTAACGCAATTGCTTGCGCTATAGCCACGGTTTCTGCTGAAACAGGTATGCCCGTTAACCCTAGGCGAGAACTCATGACACCTTCATGAACAAGACCGTCACCTTTTATGCCGGCATCTTCCGGTTTTAATATCACTAACAAATCAAATGATGATGCGTACTGCATTGCTAACCGTAACGTACGAGGGCTAATATTTGTACTGGGCGCTTGGGAAACCGCAATACAACCCGTTCCTTTTAGCGCATACATTTCACTTAATGCTTCGCCTTTTAGCCCAACCGTCAGCGCACCTAGCGGAAGAATCTTGGCAAAATTCGCATTGGCTGCTTTATCTATAATTAATTGTGCAACAGCAGTCGAATCCAGCACAGGTATTGTATTCGGCGAACAGCAAAGTGTCGTAAAGCCCGCAGAAACAGCGGCTTTACTTTCGCTCGCGATAGTTGCTTTATGCTCTAACCCTGGTTCACGTAAACTGGTATTAACATCTATAAACCCTGGGCTGACGATTTTATTCGTTGCATCAATTGTTTTATCTGCACGAAAACCGTCAGGCAAAGAACCTATCGATGCGATATGGCCATCAGCAATGAATACATCGGTCACCGATGCAATATCATTGGCCGGATCAACAACGTAACCTTGTTTAATATGTATATTCAAGGTTGATCACTCACTTGGTGATTCATTGCCATTGTCATAACCGCCATACGAACAGCAATGCCATTAGTCACTTGTTGCAAAATCACAGAATGCGTTCCGTCAGCTACGTCTGCATCCATTTCAACACCGCGGTTAATAGGGCCCGGGTGCATCACCATCACATCTGGTTTCGCCTGTTTTAATTTTTTTTGTGTTAGCCCAAAGCATTCAAAATACTCATGCTCACTGGGTAATAATGCGCTGCTCATGCGCTCTTTTTGAAGCCGCAGCATGATAACAACATCCACATCAGCGATACCTTCCAACAAATTGTCGTAAACGTGCACACCTAAGGAATTGGTATCGAGAGGTAACAAGGTCTTGGGGGCAATCACACGCACTTCTTCTACACCCAAGGTGTTCAATGCGTGTATTTGTGAACGCGCCACTCTAGAATTTAAAATATCACCAACAATGGCCACTTTTAAACCGCTAAACTCTTTTTTAACACGCCTAATCGTAAACATATCTAACATCGCTTGCGTTGGGTGAGCATGTCGGCCATCACCCGCATTGATAACGCTAATATGTGGCGCTACGTGTTGAGCAATAAAGTGTGAAGCACCACTATCGCCATGCCTTACGACAAACATGTCGACTTGCATCGCTTCAAGATTTCTAATCGTGTCTAAAACACTTTCACCTTTTGACGCTGCAGACGTAGCAACATTGATGTTAATAACATCTGCTGATAACCTTTTTGCAGCCAGCTCAAATGTTGTTCGAGTTCTTGTGCTGTTTTCAAAAAACAAATTAACGATGGTTTTACCGCGCAACACAGGCACCTTTTTAACTGCTTGGTCGCCGACGCTAGAAAATGATTCAGCGACATCCATGATCTCGGTAAGAATTTCTTTAGAAAGGCTTTCGGTCGTTAGAAAATGGCGCAGCTTTCCCTGTTCATTGAGTTGCAAACGGGAACTATCGGGTGCTTTGAAGGACGTGCTAGCAACATGCTGGCTAGAGCTCATACAGTCAATTCCGGTTAGTTTCTAGCGCTAACGGCGCTGGTCCAATCAATTTTACCTGTTTTTGGGGTGATAAATCCAGTTCAACACCAACTATATCCGCGTGAAGCGGTAATTCACGCCCACCTCTATCTAGCAACACCACCAGTGTGACGCTATTTGGCCGGCCATAATCAAAAATTTCATTCAACGCCGCTCGCACTGTACGGCCGGTATAAAGCACATCATCCACAAGAATAATATTCTCACCTTCAACGCTTAAAGGAATATTACTTGGCTTAACTTGTGGGTTAAGTCCAATTCGAGTGAAATCATCTCGGTAAAATGAGATATCAATTTCACCTAATGGTTTAGCTATTTTCAACTGTTCGTGCAGCCGTTCTGCCACCCACAAGCCACCCGTATGAACGCCAATCATTAGAGGAGCATCAATTTTTTTATGCTTAAGCTCAGCAGATAAATCGCCTGCCATTTGTTCAATTACTGCCTCAACATCTATTGTAGCCACATCAATTTTCATTTTTTCTTAACCTTTTTGAATCTGGGACGTTGTGTTTAACCAGCTTTGTAAAATGAGTTGGGCGGCCACCTGATCTTGTACCTCCCACAATTTATCCGCGCTGACGCGTACTTCATCAAATAATAGTTGTTTTGCTTCAAATGTTGTTAATGCCTCGTCAATTAACTCAACCGGGCACTGATACCTACCTTCTAATTGCCGTGAAAAACGAACCATTCGAGGTGTCACCTCATTCTCCTCACCACTTTCTTGATGAGACACACCCACAACCATTTGCTTTGGTTGCCATTCGTTTATAAGCGCTGAGATTTCATCCCAACCAGTCTTTTGATTCACTGCTTTCACGGTTGCAAGAGGGTTAGCTATTCCTGTTTCAGTGTCACCAACAGCCACACCAATTTTTTTTACGCCGTAATCAAACCCTAAACATATTGCCACTAACAATGACCCGCATCGGTGCTCATTAAACTAATATCAACACCAATTCTATGCGCTGCTAGTTCCCAGCGCTGATGAACCGCTTCATCAAAAATAATATCTTGATCTGCCACCCCATGCAGCCAAGCATTTTGCTGAATTTCACCTTCAAGCTGACCATTACCCCAACCCGCATAACCCAAAGCGACCATCCACTTTTCTGGCCCTCGGTCCTGAGCTATTGCTTCCAAAATATCCTTTGAGCTGGTCAATGAAAGCTGGTTATTAACCTCCAATGTAGAATCCCATTGACCCACAGGCGTGTGAACGATGAAGCCTCGTTCTGGTTGCACTGGCCCGCCCAAAAACACAGGCATTTTAGCAACATCAAGGGAATGTGCTTCTACACCTAGCTGCTTAAAAATATCACCCATTGTTAATGTGCTTGGTTTGTTAATAACCAGCCCTAGCGCACCCTCTTCATCGTGCTGGCATAAATACGTCACCGATTTGGAAAAGCTAGAACCTTCCATACCCGGCATTGCAATTAAGAAATTGTTTTTTAACGTTGTTGTTTCATTCATGGTTTTTAGTATCTCGTTCTCTACATGCGACATCAAGTAAAACGCGCATTAATTAAGGGTTTATCTTGTTCGCAAGCCGCCTTCATTGTGAAATTGCCACGTTCTGGTAATAACAAGCACATCCACTTCCTTACGAAGCGCTATTGGAAGTGGTGCAAAGGGGGCTGCTAACTTGACGATACTAACCGCCGCATCATCAATAATTTTATGGCCCGAACGACGATTAATAATCACTTTTTTTAAATTTCCATCGGCATATAACTCAACACTTAAAACCAAGGTGCCTGAGAGTTTTTTGCGTCTGACTTCTCCAGGGTAATTCAAATTCCCTACACGCTCGACCTTTCGTTGCCAGGCCGCTTCATAGCTCGCCGCCTTATATTTATGCGCGTTAATTGAATTAATATGCAACTTTCGTGGGCGTTTAGAGTAACTGGTTATTGATTGTTGAATTTCAGCCTCTAATTTTGCTATTTCTTTTGACTGCTCAAGCAACTCAGCCGCCGTAATAGTCTTTTCCACATCAGGCACCGGTTTATTAGACGCCACAACCTCAAGGTCAGATTTTTTTTGCAACAACACCTTCTTAGCTTGCGCAGCTGCTTGTTGAGTCTTGCTATCGTCAGCAACTACTTTCTCTTCGGCTTGCGGCTGATTATTTGCTTGTTGCTGGTTTAAAGCTTTTTCTTCTGCTTCCCCACTGCCTACTTGGTTTTCTTGCGCTAAGAAGTCTGCCTTATCAGGGCGTTCTTTATCGGGCGTTTGCACCAAAACAACTTCAAGTATCTTTCCAACAGCAGGGCGAAGATCCGCTTCAAAACTCACACCTAAAATAACAAGCGCATGAACAACGCCTGCCATAAAAATGGTTAGGCCTAACTTATCCGCCGCGCAAACTGTTGCAGAAACCACTGTTATGCTAGTTTTTCCTCAATGCAGTCCATCAACAAACCACTAATGTTTAGGCCGTATTGATTGTCCAATTCTTGAACACACGTTGGGCTGGTTACATTTATTTCAGTCACAAAATCACCTATTACATCCAGACCTACAAAGAGTAGACCTTTTTCAACTAATGTTGGGCCAATTTGCTCACATAACCAATATTCCCGTTCTGTTAATTCACGCCCTTCACCTCTACCACCTGCGGCTAAGTTCCCTCGCGTTTCCCCTTTCGCCGGAATACGTGCTAAACCATACGGCACGGGTACACCATTAATTATAAGTATGCGTTTATCGCCTTGTTTAATTTCGGGCAAAAATTTCTGCACCATCGCCAATGTTTGGCCGTGTTCAGTCATCGTCTCCAACACAACACCTAAGTTATGATCTTCTTTTTTGAGTCTAAATATCGACGCGCCACCCATACCATCTAGCGGCTTAATAATTACGTCTTCATGTTTAGCTAAAAATTGACGAACCCGACTCGGCTGCGCCGTCACCAGCGTTGGCGCACAACAATCAGGAAACCATGCCGTAAACAATTTCTCATTAGCATCGCGCAAGCTTTGCGGCTTATTGACCACCAACACACCCTGCGCTTCAGCCTGCTCAAGTAAATAGGTACTGTAAATATAATCCATATTAAAAGGCGGATCAACACGCATAAGAATCGCATCTAAATCGGACAAAGGCTTATCTTGTTGCTCTCCCAAATCAAACCACTTATCAGCATTTCTTTGCACCGATAAAGAGCGACTTGATGCCATCGCCAAGCCTTCATCAAGGTACAAATCCGTTTGCTCCATATACACCAATTCCCAGCCTCGGCTTTGCGCCTCAAGCAGCATGGCAAATGTGGTGTCTTTTTTAATATTAATTGACCCAATCGGATCCATAACTACGCCTAATCGCATGGTTTCTCCATCATATGAACCTCAACCTCTTTATTTGTTTAACATTTTAAACAACTCTTAAAGCCCAGTATCAATTTTTACATTAAACTATCAAACCTTAAACACCATTTGAACACAGTTATGCTAGCAACCATTGAAGAACAGTTTGAAGAATTCATCAAAAAGGAATCATCGGGTGGCATCTTACTAGTCATCGCTACTTTGTTAGCATTACTACTGAGTAATACGTTCATGTCACCTGTGTATGAGTATTTTTTGCATATTCCAGTCGAAATCCGAGTGGGTTCATTGTCGCTAGATAAATCACTTCATCACTGGATAAACGATGGCTTAATGTCTCTTTTCTTTTTACTCATTGGCCTTGAAGTCAAGCGGGAAGTTTTAAGAGGCCAATTATCATCTGTAAAAAAAGTTTTATTACCCGTCATTGCAGCTATTGGCGGCATGGCTGTGCCTGCTGTCGTCTATTTGGCCTTCAACCAACACGATGGCCTCGCATCTAAAGGTTGGGCAATACCTACCGCTACCGACATCGCATTTGCCTTAGGTGTTTTATCGTTGCTTGGCAATAGAGTGCCTATATCCCTAAAACTTTTCTTAATGACACTCGCTATCATTGATGATTTAGGGGCTATTGTCATCATTGCGTTGTTTTACACAAATGAACTATCCGTGCTTTCTATAACCATTGCCTTTGTTTCACTTGGCGTTTTAATTGCAATGAATTTACTTGGCGTTGCAAAAAAATCCGCCTTTTTTATTGTTGGCACCGTGCTTTGGATTAGCGTACTGAAATCTGGCGTTCATGCCACATTAGCTGGAGTCGCTTTAGCGTTCACCATACCAATGGTCGGGAAAAACGATCAACAAACCGTTTACCCTCTGAGGGCTGTGGAAAAAGGTTTGCACTACTGGGTGGCCTTTTTTATCTTGCCACTTTTCGCCTTTGCTAACGCTGGCGTTGATGTTACAAAAATATCACTTGATCAAATGACTGGTGGTGTTCCATTGGGCATCATGTTCGGATTGTTTTTTGGTAAACAATTAGGCGTATTTGGTTTCAGCTGGTTAGCTATTAAATTAAAGATTGCAGAGCTACCCAACGGTTGCACATGGACTCACATCTATGGGGCCTCCATTTTAACTGGCATAGGATTTACGATGAGCTTGTTTGTCGCCACCTTAGCCTTTGAAGACCCTTTGCAATATCAATACACAGAAAAACTCGCTGTTCTAATAGGCTCATTTGCCTCCGGCATTATTGGCTATTTTGTTTTGAAGAGAATTAAAAAACCAATCTTGGAGATCCAAGATAAAAGGGGGGAAGAGCCTTAGCCCATATCTCCCCAAAGCACCTGCATTGCTGCAATAGAAGCAATCGCCGCTGTCTCATTCCGAACCACTCGCGGGCCAAAGCCGAGCGCGGTAAAACCTGCTTGTTCCGCATCAACAACTTCTTCTGCCGAAAACCCGCCTTCTGGGCCAATTAACACAGCAACACCATCGTTCGGCTGGTCGTGCGCTTTTAACGTATCATTTTTGCCAGGTTCAAAAATGATACGACTAGTAGACAAATCTCCATCTAGCCATTGCGCTAAGTCGGTTGTTACATTTAATGTTGGCGGAACATTGCGCCCGCATTGCTCGCAAGCACGGTACACGATATTCTGCCAATGTTGGTGGCGCTGAAGCCGGCGTTCTTCCGTGAGCTTAACGACACAGTGTTGCGTAATTACGGGGGTAATAGTTGCCACACCTAATTCAGTAGCTTTTTGAATTGCCACGTCCATGCGCTCGCCCCGCGACACGCTTAACCCAAGCTCGATGGCTAATGGCGATTCAATATCTACGTTTTGCCAAGTGCTTATACCAAGCACAACTGATTTGCGATGAACTTCTGACACCGTTGCAGAATATTCACCACCTTCACCGTTAAAAACCGTTAACTGAAACCCTTTTTTTAGCCTTAACACATTGCGTAGGTAATGCGCTGATTCTGACTCAAGTTGTAATGCCATACCTTCTGCTAACAGCTGATCAACATACAAGCGGGAAATGCGCATAGTTAGCCGTGCAAACTGTCCGGTAAGGTGATGGTATCAATCGGGTCTTCGAGTTTTGGCGGCATTTGTAAATAGAACCCTTCTGCTTCAAGATTCTTCATAACAATCAGTACATCAGCACGCGCCAATGGCCTGCTAGCTGACAACTCCAAATCAAACACGTGTTCCGGCTGCGGGAACTGTTTCATTACTTCGTCTGGCACATCAGAAAACTCATCTTGTTCTTTCACGTACAAATACAAACCGTCTCGCTTCACTGTTTTATAAATGGCGCAAGAGACTACTTTTTCGTCCGTCATACTGGCTTAATACCTAAATTGTTACAGATAACCAAACTGGCTTCGGATTGGTTCATGCTATAAAAATGTAAACCGGGGCTACCGTAATCTAATAGTGATTGGCACAATTCACTCACCACATCCGCGCCAAATGCTTTGATTGACTCGCGATCATCTGCAAAGCCCTCCAACCGTTTACGGATCCAACGCGGTATTTCTGCACCACACATATCAGAGAACCTAGCCAACTGAGAATAGTTCGTTATTGGCATAATTCCCGGCACAATCGGAACATTTAGACCCATTTTGTCGCAATCTTCCACAAATCTAACATACGATTCGAAGTTGAAAAAGTACTGCGTAATCGCACTGTTCGCTCCGGCTTCAACTTTTTGCTTAAAGTTAGCTAAATCCTTATGCGCATTCTCCGCTTGAGGGTGTATTTCTGGATACGCAGCTACTTCGATATGAAAATGGTCACCCGTTTCCTCACGAATAAAACCAACCAATTCGTTGGCATAACGAAACTCACCCGCATCTAGCGTACCTGATGGAATATCGCCACGCAGCGCAACAATACGGTCAATGCCATTGCTTTTATAATTATCCAAAATGACGCGAATGTTTTCTTTTGTAGAGCCTACACACGATAGATGTGGCGCGGCTGAAAAACCCTGCTGCTTTAAATCCAGCACCGTGTCAATTGTGCCTTGTTGCGTACTACCACCCGCACCAAAGGTCACAGAGAAGTACGCCGGGTCAAGTTGACCCAGCGTTTTACTGACATTTAATAGCTTAACTCGGCCTTCTTCCGTTTTTGGCGGATAAAACTCGAAGCTAACTTTTTGGAATGGTTCTAAACTCATATTTAATAACGGTAATGGTGCGGTTTATAAGGACCTTCAACAGGCACGTTAATGTAATCGGCTTGTTCTTGCGATAACTCAGTTAAATTTACACCAACCTTCGCTAAATGCAAACGTGCCACTTTTTCATCCAAAGTTTTAGGTAACACATAAACTTCATTTTTATAGCTATCGCCATTAGTGAAAAACTCAATTTGCGCCATCACTTGGTTAGTGAATGAAGCCGACATCACGAAACTCGGGTGGCCTGTTGCACAACCTAAGTTCACTAAACGACCTTTGGCTAATAATGTAATGCGTTTGCCGTCTGGAAAGATGATGTGATCCACTTGTGGCTTAACTTCTTCCCATTCGTATTGCTCTAATGAGGCAATATCAATTTCAGAATCAAAGTGGCCAATGTTACATACAATCGCTTCGTTCTTCATAGCAATCATGTGATCATGGTTAATCACGCCCAAGTTACCCGTAGTGGTTACAAAAATATCGCCTTGGTTCGCCACGTCATCCATGCGTACCACACGATACCCTTCCATCGCCGCTTGTAACGCACAAATTGGATCCACTTCGGTAACCCAAACACTCGCCCCCATGCCTTTAAACGCTTGCGCACAGCCTTTGCCCACGTCACCATAACCAACAACCACGGCAATTTTGCCGGCAATCATCACATCTGTTGCGCGCTTGATACCATCTAACAAGGACTCACGGCAGCCGTATAAATTATCGAATTTACTTTTTGTAACAGAATCATTCACGTTCATCGCTGGGAACAATAATTCACCCGCTTCTTGCATTTGATACAAACGGTGTACGCCTGTGGTTGTTTCTTCCGTTACACCTTTAACGCTTTCCGCCATGTTCTGCCATCTCGTTGGCGCAACCGGTAAATTACGACGTAACACCTCAAGAATCGCTACGTATTCTTCGTTATCACTTGCTTTGGCATCCGGCACTGCACCGGCTTTTTCAAATTCAACACCCTTGTGTAGCAATAAAGTAGCATCGCCGCCATCGTCAAGAATCATGTTGGCTTCTTGCCCATCAGGCCATGTCATCATTTTTTCTGTGCACCACCAGTATTCTTCGATGGTTTCGCCTTTCCAAGCAAACACAGGAACATTTAAGTCAGCAATCGCTGCTGCTGCGTGGTCTTGTGTAGAGAAAATGTTACATGAACACCAACGAACTTCGGCACCTAAGGCAACCAATGTTTTAATCAAAACCGCTGTTTGAATCGTCATGTGCAAACTACCGGCAACGCGTGCGCCTGCCAATGGTTTGCTTTCTCCAAACTCTTCGCATAACGCCATTAAGCCAGGCATTTCACTTTCTGCAATTGATATTTCTTTATGGCCCCATTCCGCCAATGACATATCGGCTACTTTATAATCTGTAAAACTCATAGTTATCTCTCGTATTGTTTGTTATGTAGGTTATTTCGCTGCATCACGTAATAAGTCTGCTTTATCGGTACGTTCCCATGTGAAATCAGGAAGTTCACGGCCAAAATGGCCATACGCCGCAGTTTGTTGGTAAATTGGACGCAATAAGTCCAGTTCAGCAATTAATGCTTTAGGGCGTAAATCAAAATGCTCGCTAATCAATGCTTCAATTTTTGCACTTGGAATCGTTTCTGTACCAAATGTTTCAACAGAAATTGATGTCGGCTTTGGTACACCAATAGCATACGACACTTGAATTTCACAACGTGACGCTAAACCAGCCGCAACGATGTTTTTAGCGACATATCGCCCCATATACGCAGCAGATCGATCCACTTTGCTCGGGTCTTTGCCAGAGAAAGCACCACCACCATGGCGAGCCATGCCGCCATACGTGTCCACAATAATCTTACGACCCGTTAAACCACAGTCTCCCACTGGGCCACCAATAATAAATTGGCCAGTTGGATTAATGTGAATGTTTTCAGCCTGGCAGCCTGCAAACCATTCTTCTGGCAGCACCGGCTTGATGATTTCTTCAACGACCGCTTCGCGCAAGTCTTTTAAGCTAATATCTGGCGCATGCTGGGTTGATAAAACAACCGCCTCAACACCAACCGGTTTGTTATTCTCGTAACGGAATGTCAATTGACTTTTTGCATCGGGGCGCAACCAAGGTAGTGTGCCATTTTTGCGTACTTCTGCTTGGCGCTGTACCAATAAATGTGAATACGTGATTGGCGCTGGCATCAGCACGTCGGTTTCATCACAGGCATAACCAAACATCAAGCCTTGATCACCGGCTCCCTGCTCGTGGTCATCAGAATCATCAACACCAATAGCAATATCGTGGGACTGTTTACCAATCGCATTCAATACCGCACAGCTTTGCCAATCAAAACCAATTTCTGGCTTGTCGTAACCAATGTCTTTAACCACATTGCGAACGAGTTCTTCGGTATCAACCCATGCACTGGTTGTTACTTCACCCGCAAGAATCACCATACCTGTTTTCACCATGGTTTCCACTGCTACACGAGACGCGGGGTCTTGTGCTAGCAAAGCATCAAGCATTGCATCAGAAATTTGGTCCGCTACTTTATCTGGGTGCCCTTCAGACACCGACTCAGATGTAAAAATAAAATCATTACTCATCGTTAATTCGCCTCATTAAGTTAGGCACTGAGAAAAGCTGTAGCATTGTGGATAGCCGAGAGGCCTTTTTGCAACGCTCATTATTTTCAGTTTCCTGTTAATAATGAACGCCGTTAAACTAATGGTATAAAACCAGAACCTTGAATAAGCCTAGCAGGGGAGCCCTGTCGCAGCGTTCCTTACCCAAGTGGTTGCATTTTAGAGCATGCCCGAAAAAAATCAAGGGCTTAGCAGCGCCAACCCCCTGAACATACTAAAATTAGTAAACTTTGGGGATAATTTTTGTCGTACGCTGCTGATAACCCACATACGTTTGACCCAGCTCTTTTGCCAAGCCTTTTTCTTCAAAATAGATTCCCACTAACACGTAAATTGACATGCCAATTGAGAACACTAAATGCCCAACTGTCATTGTAGGTAAAGACCAGAACACGATGAATAAGCCCAGCATCATTGGGTGGCGTATCCAACGGTAAAAAAGCACTTCAGTAAACACAACCGGTGTATACGTCTTTTTAACAAAATGCAACCACGGCTGCCGTAACCCAAATAAATCAAAATGATTCGTTAAAAATGTTGAGACGAAAATTAACGCCCAACCCAAACCAAACAACCCCCATAATACATTCACAACCATTGGGTATTCAACTTGCCAAATAATGCCTTCCATTGGTTGCCAGTAGTGCATTAACGCACCCAGAACAATAGCCGATGCTAAGCAATAGGTACTGCGTTCAACATGATGCGGCACCACTGAAGCAATCATGTCTTTAAACCAACCGCGCGCCATCACGCTGTGTTGTACGCCCCACATCAACATCAAACCAATATTAACCATTAAGGCGTTTTCTGAATATACGTCAACATCTGATGAAATTGAAACAGGCACGAACACATCACCAACAAACCCCATAAAGTAAACAAACACCACAAAGAATGCAACGTAACAAACTACCCCGTACAACATCACTAACGCTCTCATAACCTTTCCCCTTTAATATTAAAATTCTTGTTTTACTCTTTCTATAACGCGTAATAGTACACTACAGACACAGACAAATAGTTCAGCTTATGACATCAACATTACAAACAGCAATACAAGGCATCGACCAAGCCAATTCAACCGACCCAAAAAACGGCACTGAGGTTTTATATTCCCAACGTATGCTAGAAACATTGCAAGCGTTTGAGCCACAAGCGTCCGAACCATTAACCTTAGCCTGCTACGCACAACACGTGTGTCGCTGGAAGTTAGTGCGTAAAGATTACCCAGCGGGGCTAAACGGCTATTTAAAGTGGCGTACGGAATTAGCAAAATTGCACGCGGAAATTCTTGCTGAGATAATGCAAGAATCTGGCTACGGCGAAGAATCCATTGGACGAGCTAGCAATATTATTCAAAAGAAAAAACTTAAAACCGACCCCGAGGCACAAACGCTGGAGGACGTGTCTTGTTTGGTTTTTTTAAACCATTATTTTGATGCCTTTGCTGGCAAGCATAGTGAAAAAAGAATCATTGATATTGTGCAAAAAACATGGGGTAAAATGTCAGGCAAAGGCCATCAAGCCGCTTTAGCCCTCACCTTGCCTCCACATTTACAAAAACTTGTCGTTAAAGCGCTAGCATAATGCGCATTTTAATCGTTTTCTTTTTGGCGCCATTAAGTTTACTGGCTGTTTCTGGCTGCGCCTCTTTTAACAAGCAAAAGGATTTAAAATCTATTGAATCATTTCCAGTGTGCTATTCGTATGGCTGCAAAACAATCCAAACTGTTACCCTCCATAAAGAGCAGTGGCTTATTATTGAGTCACTCTTTTTACCGACGGCAACAACCCCAAAGCAAGAACGGAAACAAATATCGCTTGCCATCGCACAAATGGAAACCTTTATAGGCGATATTACTCAAACGAAAAATGACTTGCCTGGTACGTTCGCCGCCCTTTTTCATAACCTAGTCGACCAGATGGATTGCGTAGATGAAGCAACCAACACGACGGTATATCTCAAGCTGTTTCGCCAACGCGGATTTATTAATTTTCACAAAGAAGGTCATCGTATTAACCGAGGGCTTTTCTTTAACGGTTGGCCACATACCTCCGCCGTGATGACAGACACCCAAACCGGCGCTGCTTTTGCCGTTGATTCTTGGTTTCATAAAAACGGTATTGGGCCAGAAATAATACCTACAAAACTGTGGTATTCTGGATGGCACCCAGCACCAAAAGGCGCCGACCTTTTACCACCTAAGGAGAGTTCATTATGACATTATCAAATAAACTACTTATCGCATCAATTTTTGTCTTTTTTTGCACCCCCAGCTTTGCGGGGTTCTTAGATCAAGACTTTACCAAAATCACTTTAAAGACCACCCACGTACGTGGCAATATTTACATGCTTGAAGGCGAGGGCGGATTTGCTGGTGGCAACATTGGCGTATCGGCTGGTAAGGATGGCATTCTATTAGTCGACGACCAACTTAGCCCCATGCCTGGCAAAATAAACACAGCTCTTGCTGATATTAATCCGGGCAAACTGCGCTTCGTACTCAATACCCACTGGCATGGCGACCACACCGGTAGCAATGGTCATTTTTCCAGCGACGCAACCATTATTTCTCATACAAATGTACGCAAGCGTTTAATGGCAGAACAAAATAACTTCTTCGGCAAATCTCCAGCATCACCCAAAGAAGCTTGGCCATTAATTACATTTGAGGACGCCGTTAATATTCACTTTAATGATGAAGATATCCAATTTATTCATTATGCACACGGCCACACTGATGGTGATGCAGTCGTATATTTCCCCATAAGCAACGTTGCCCATTTAGGCGACCATTTCTTTAACGGTATTTTCCCTTTTGTTGATATAGATACTGGCGGAAATGCATTTAGCTTAACGCGCAATATTGGCAACATTATCGACTCTTTACCAAGTGATGCCCTCGTTATCCCGGGGCACGGCGGCTTATCTGATATGAAGGGTCTTAAAGCCTATTACGCCATGTTAAAAAGCACGACAGAACATGTTAAAAACTTAGCTGCCGAAGGCGAAACGTTAGAAGACATCCAGCTTGGTGGTCTGCCAACCGAATGGACCACTTGGGGCGGCGGCTTTGTTAATGAAGCACATTGGATTAAAATAATTTATAACAGCTTACCTAAATAACACTAAGCAGCTCTATTCTATAACAATAAAGCGGCTGAACTTTTCAGCCGCTTTTTTATACACTAAATAATCAATATGAAAACGTTACTTACCGCACTTATTTTATTCTGCACACCGTTGTTTGCTATCGATAGTAGCCGCATGACAGCATGCCTATCTGACCAATTGGCCACAGCAGATAATAGCGTAACTGTTGGCGAACTTAAGCAGTTCTGCCTAGAAAATACGGCTGAAAAGACAACCCATCAGTCGGCATTAAAACGTAGGCAGTTATACGAAAAAAATGCAGGGTGGAACGCTTTTTCTCTATTGCCACACAAACCAAACTACATTATTGCAAGTTATAACAACAGCGAACCCAACAAAGAACCTTTTGAGGCAACTTTCCCAACAGACAACGTCGACCTTCAGCACCTAGAAACAAAATTCCAATTGAGCGTAAAGCTACCTATTGTCCGGAATGTAATATTTGGACAGGGTGATTTATATGCCGGCTACACAAACCGTTCTTTTTGGCAACAATTTAACAAGACTCATTCATCGCCGTTTCGTGACACCAACCATGAAGCTGAAACCTGGCTTTCATTTGGAACAGACTTTAACGTTTTAGGCCTGCATAACTCAGTTATTCGAACAGGTTTCACCCACCAATCGAATGGACAGGCTGGCTTATTGTCTAGAAGCTGGAACCGCTTGTATGCGGACTTTATTTTAGAAAGAGGCGATATGTATTTGTCATTTAAACCTTGGTATCGCATCCCTGAAACTAGATCACAAGATGACAACCGAGATATCGAAGACTTTTTAGGTCACTTTGAGTTACGCGGGCTATACAAAAAACAACGTCATAGTATTGAGTTCATGTTCAGAAATAACCTCAACAGTAGCAAAAACAGAGGCGCTCTAGAACTTGGCTGGAGCTTCCCTCTTCATAAAAAAGTTCGCGGGTATGTGCAGTGGTTCAACGGTTACGGCGAAAGTCTACTCGATTATGACAATCACACTAATAGCATTGGCTTCGGCATCCAGCTCAGTGACTGGCTGTAAATTAATTTTTGTATTTCTCAGGTATAATTTTTAAACACAACCGAGGAAAACGCCATGCAACATGACGACGATTGGAAAGCGAAATTAACACCTGAAGATTACAAAATATGCAGGCAAAAAGGCACAGAACCTGCATTTTCTGGCCTGTATGCCGACAGTAAAGCGTCTGGTATTTATAACTGCAAATGTTGTAATACACCGTTGTTTGAATCTGATACGAAATACGATTCGGGTAGTGGCTGGCCTAGCTTTTGGAAGCCTATCAACCCAAACAGTATTAAAGAAAACAGGGATAGCAGCCACGGTATGACGCGCGTTGAAGTGGTTTGCGCTGAATGTGATTGCCACCTAGGCCACGTTTTTCCTGATGGCCCACAACCCACCGGCTTACGATACTGTATTAATTCAGCATCACTCAACTTGGACTCTAAGGAATAATATGTCTGCCACCGCACACGCTCAAGCCTTATTAGATTATATTGACGCTAGCCCAAGCCCTTGGCACGCGGCTCACACAAGCGAATTAGCCTTACGCGAAAAAGGGTTTAGCGAACTTATTGAAGGTGATACTTGGTCGCTAGAACGTAAGGGGCGTTATTACGTTAAGCGGGATGACTCTTCCATTATTGCATTTACCGTAGGTGCGAATGACTTGGCGCAGGATGGTTTTAGACTGCTTGGCGCGCATACAGATTCGCCTGGGTTACGCGTAAAACCGAAGCCCGACAATCAACTAAGCGGCGTTAATAGACTTGGCGTTGAAGTATACGGTGGCGCGTTATTAGCCACCTTTACAGACCGCGATTTAAGTTTGGCAGGGCGCGTACATATCAATAAAAAAGGTCAGCTAACATCTAAACTGGTTCATTTTAAAAAGCCTTTTCTACGTTTGCCCAATCTAGCGATTCATATGAATCCAAAGGTTAACACTGATGGATTGAAACTGAACAAACAAACAGAGTTGCCTCTATTACTATCAGTCTCAAACGATCAGCTCCCACTTATTGATTTACTGGCTGCTGAATTGAAGGTTGATGCCAGGACGATTTCCGCGTGGGAATTGCACGCCTGCGATACACAAGCTGGCACATTATATGGCCTGAATGATGAATTTTACGCTAATAGCCAGCTCGATAACTTGGCTTCCTGCCACGCAGGATTAAGTGCCTTATTGTCGGACGAATCACTAAGCTCAAATCAGTTTAATGTTTGTGCCTTCTTTGACCATGAAGAAATTGGCAGCAACAGCCATAAGGGTGCAGATGGTAGTTTCTTACCTGACGTACTTGAACGAATTGCCGGCTCACTCGATATGTCTACTGAAGACTATAAGCGCGCCCTATCCAATAGCTTTATGATTAGCGCCGACATGGCCCACGCCTATCAACCGAATTTCCCCAGCGCATACGAACCTGACCATAAAGTATTGGTAAACAAAGGCCCTGTTATTAAGGTCAATGCGAATATTCGTTATGCCTCAAACAGCGCATCACAATCTCGGTTTATCCAACTATGCGAACAGGCCAATGTGCCTTATCAACAATACTCGCATCGCACAGATATCGGCTGTGGTAGCACCATTGGCCCAATGACATCCGCTCGTTTAGGCATTAATACCGTCGATGTCGGTTGCCCGATGTGGGCGATGCATAGCATTCGCGAAAGTGCTGGCGTACAAGACCACCAATACATCACACAGGTATTCACTCAATTCTTTAGTTAAGCCTCTTCATGAAATTTAAATTTACTTTTTTGATATTCGTCGTCGCTGCTATCGCGATTTTCTTTATGCGCCAGGAAAACTTTGTACCGCGCATTTCACTCGACATTTACAATAACTTTATTAATAAAACGGAAGCCGACGCCATTGCTGGGCTTACACCCGAAACGGCGCTCGCCATTCAAAAACGCGTTGTCTATGCCTTATCTGAAAACTGGAGTGGCATTGCCGGCTATAAAGCCGCATTAACCAATCCAGATATCCAGCAAAAAATGGGCATTAACGAGCCCTTATTAGGCATATTTCTAAAAAATATGTTGTTGGAAAACTCCGCCAAAATAAATATCTCATCCACCGTTCACCCCTTTGCTGAAGCTGACTTATTGGTACGGGTAAAAGATGCATCCATTAACGACGCAAAAACAGATGAAGAACTTTTAGCGGCTATTGATCAGGTAATTCCGTTTATCGAAATTCCAGACCGGCTTTATTCAACTGAGAAGCCATTAACGGCAGATATGCTGACCGCCATTAATACGGGCGCGCGATATGGCGTAATGGGCACAGCTATTGCGATGAAAGACATTGGGAACTTCAATGCTTGCCAGGTGGGCATTGTGTATGACGACCGCAGTCATTTAAAAACAGGCTCGTGCGCCTCACTAATGGGCAAACCCGTGAATGTTATTCGCTGGCTACGAGATAAACTATTAGCGATGAATTACCCGTTAAAACCCGGTGCATTTTTATCGCTTGGTAGCTTAACGTCGCCGATTCCTGTGAAAAAAGGGCGTTTGACCGCTGTCTATAACGGCTTAGATTCGCAGCAAGCAGTGACTGTATCGGTTACATTTAAATAAGTATTCGAGACATAAAAGATTTGTGGTGGACTAATAACCTTGAATGGCCCATATCTTAATGTCTGATATTTTACCCCCACCCTAGCCCCTGTCTCTTATACACATCTCCGAGCCCACGAGACCTCTCTACATCTCGT
>OJEO01000192.1_pt1 | contig 27893 bp, 22 predicted proteins | sample 1593621 | NCBI WGS metagenome assembly OJEO01 (sample SAMN05416875, study PRJEB24817) | seawater metagenome | isolation source: Sea water | place: Canada:Atlantic | collected 2013-11
CTTCAATATTTAAAAGAGTTTGGTTTTTCTAATGAAATAATTAACGATTTTTTCACGCCTTTTTTTAGTGGCATTTTTCTAGAAACCAAGCTAGAAACTTCTAGCAGAATGTTTGAGTTTGTCTATAAAATGTTTGGAGATGGCTTCGCTGTAATTCCAAAAAATGGAATGCAAGCAATACCCAATCAATTAAAAAATAACTTAAAAAAGACTACTTTTAAATTCAATTCACTTGTAAAAGAAGTAAAAGACAAGCATATTATCTTAGAAGATGATTATACTTTAAAGAGTCATATTACCATTATTGCTACAGATGCTAGTCCTTTGATTTCAAACTTAAAGAAGCAAGAGACCCAATGGAAAAGTTGTGATACGCTATATTTTGAGACCGAAAAAAGCATCCTAAATAAACCTTTAATTGGTCTGATTGCTGATGAGGATGCACTCATAAATAATATTTTTTATCACACCAGTGTTGCAACTTTAAATAAAAAATCTAAAGGGTTATTGTCTGTAACCGTCATTAAAAACCATGAATTAGAAGAAAACGCATTCATTAAAAAAGTAGTTGCAGAGCTGTATTCTAAATGCGCTATTAAAGATGTAACTTTCTTAAAAAGATATGAAATTAAAAAAGCATTGCCTAGGTTAAGGAATCTTCAATATGAAATTTCGAGCACTGAAACAAAGCTGAAATCTACCATATTTTTAGCTGGAGATCAATTATTAAATGGCTCTCTAAATGCCGCTATGATCGCTGGCGAAAGAGCAGCAATGGGTGTAATACAAACTTTAGAAGATGGTTTAATTGTAGATGAATTAACATCTGAATACTCTTAAAATTAAATATCGAAATTCTTAGTAACAATATTCTTTATCTTTCTATTCAATGATTTTAAAGCGTTGTAGCTGGTGTGTTCTAGCACAATAATAATTAAATCATCTTCTAAATAGGTTGTAAGACCAGTACTAAATCCGTTCCATTTACCATAATGGTAAATACTATTTTTCTCTTTAGTATCTATTCTAAAGCCAAAGCCATAAGGCACTTTTCTACCGTAGATTGTTTCTCCTTTGGTGAACATAAGCGCTAGTGACTCTTTTGAAAGCAGATTTCCTGAATTTAATCCCTGTGTCCATTTAAACAAATCTTCTGCCGTTGTATATACATTTTTATCACCAACAATAGCGTCATTTACTGTACTAGGAATTTTAACATGCCTCCAACCTCTATGCAATCGATACCCATCTAATTGATTCTCTCTAATAGTATCGTTTTCAAAACTGTATACAAACGAATGATTCATTTGTAATGGTTCAAAAATATTTTGTTTTAGAAAAGAGCTGAAAGAGGTACCAGAAATTTTTTCAACAATCGAAGCAAGTACAAAATAACCTGTATTAGAATAATCAAAATTACGACCAGGTTTAAAGAATCGCTGCACATTGCTTGTTGTTAGTAATTCCATCATCTCCTTATTAGAAGGTGCCTTTTTCTGCTGCCATTTATGCTCTGCAATCCAAAAATAATTCGGTAAGCCACCAGTATGATTTAAAAGGGTTTTAATAGTTACTGCTTTGTATGGGAAATTAGGAAAATATGTATTTACCGTGTCTGTAAGCTTTAATTGATTTCTTTGTTGTAACAACATAATAGCTGCTGCTGTAAACTGTTTACTTACCGAAGCTAACTGAAATACCGATTCCTTATTTAAGAGCGTTTTCTTTTTAAAATCAGCTGTTCCTATTTGATTCTGATAGACTATTTTTTTATTTTTCGCTACTAATACTGCACCGTGAAAATCATGTCTTTTATGGATGCGTTTTAAAAGAGCGTCTAATTTAGAGCGCACTTTTGTAGTAGCCTTTTTAGGATAATGCACTACTAAATTAACAGGTACTTCTTCTAACTTCTCGGGCAGTAATTGTTCTGTTTCTACTATTGTATCTTTTGTTGAGGACGTGTTAGCTATAAATGAGAAAACACCTAAAAAACAAAGGAATAAGAAGAATAGTAGTTGAGGTATTTTTTTTGAGTACAATTATCTAAATTTAGTATGCAATTTAGCAATCCTTTCTAGATATTCAATACGTTAATTATCATTTATATTATTTAAATACCACCCTAAGTATCACAATAACTTTTAAATGATACATAAGTTTACATAAAAGAGTTACACTGTTTAGATTGATATCTGCTATTATTACAAAATGAGTAAGAGCCTGCTATTAATTAATAAACCAATCATTCTTATAAAAAATGATTGGTTTATGTAAGTGACTCCAGCAGGGCTCGAACCTGCAACCGTCAGGGTCGAAACCTGATATTCTATCCAATTGAACTATGGAGCCATAATAATATTTAAAAAATTAATTCATCAACAATTTCTTTACCAAAACAGAAATTACTTTACCATCTGCTTGCCCTGAAAGGGCATTAGAAACAACACCCATTACTTTACCCATATCCTTCATCCCTAAAGCACCTAGTTTTGTAATTGTTGCAGCAACAACCTTTTCAATTTCCTCTTCAGATAAAGCTGCTGGTAAAAACTGTTCTAAAACAGCTATTTCTGCCAATTCTGGATCGGCTAAATCTTGTCTATTTTGTGTTATAAAAATAGCTGCGCTATCTCTTCTTTGCTTTACTTGTTTCTGTATAATTTTAAGTTCTTGATCTGGCGTAATTTCTGCCTGAACACCCGTTGCTGTTTTGGCTAATAGAAAGGCAGATTTTACTGCTCTTAAAGCCTGTAAAGCAACAGTATCTTTTGCCTTCATTGCTTCCTTCATTTTATCCATTACTTCTTGTTGCAAACTCATGTTTTCTTATTTTAATTAATTATTTTTTTGTCTTCCTTAAATATAAAACATTTTTACTGTAATCTATAAATGCTTTTCCTCTTCGCAGAATATCTGCACCAATAATACCATCTACTTGCTTTGCATTGTGATCCGTTAAAGCAGTATTTACATGCGATAGATCAAACAATACTAAATGAAATTTATGAGTATTCCATTTTCCAATTTTTAAAATATTATTTTTAGAAAGTTGGGTCTCCATATCTGTTGCACCTGCTCCTGCTGCTTTTGTCTCACTCTCTTCGGCGATCAATTTAAAGTTATCTATGGCGTTAAAATCTACACACGAATTAGAAGCACCTGTGTCTAAAATAAAGCGGCCTTTTACTCCGTTAATTTTTGCTTTTAATTCTAAATGATTTGTTGCGATTCTTTTTAAAGGAATTTTAATATATTTTTTCTCCTTTAAAATTTTTTCTAAACGCTTCATATCAATTTATAAGAATTCAAAAATACAATATATATTATTTAGAAAATAGGAACGTTTAAAATTTCTTGCAACTTTTCAAGATACAATTTAGTGTTTCGAATATTATGATGTGTACCGCCGTCTATTTCAATAAATCTATTATTTACAGACCTGTTTAATGCTAACAATCTTTTAGAATCTTGAAAGGAAGTAGTCTTGTCTTTATTGCCATGAAAAACAGTAATTGGTGAGGTTACCTTTACAATATCTAAGTCTGTTCTAAACGTATATTTTAATAAGAAGACTGGAGTAAATTTTGAATAAAATTTCACTGCTTTTATGAAATTAAAAAATGGCGCTTCTAGAATTAATTCTTTTGGCTTATTTACAGCTGCAATTCTAGTAGCGAATGTGCTTCCTAAAGAAAAACCATACACCACTATATTTTCTTCTTTAAAAGTGCTTTTTAAATAGTCATACATTAGCAAGGCATCACGATACATTCTTGTTTCATTGAAACAACCTGTACTTTTGCCATATTTTCGATAATCAAAAACAAAAACCTCATAATTATAATCTAAAAATAAAGAAACTTTTGTCCCCCATTTTTCTAGATTTCCTGAATTACCATGGCAGAATAATACAACACCTTTTGGCTTTTCTAATTTAAAATGCAACGCGTTTATCTCCTGACCATCTTTTGTTTTTAAAAAAATCTCTTGAAAATTATTTGAAAATTTAAATAGAAATGCTCTTTCTAACTTTTTCCCATTCAAAAAAATCAATCGCTCCTGATAGTAATAAAGAAAAGTACCAATTATCACTAAAATACTTATTAAAATAAGAAGATAAAAAATCCAATTCATTGCAATATATTATAGTAAAAAACTACTAATTTTTGGTGTATCAAAAAGACCGATTCATTTCTGAATCGGTCTTCTATAATTTAAAATTTCTCAACCCTATTTATGATGATAAAAGGCTTATCCTCCAAAGTCATCAAAACGAATGTTTTCATCGGCAAGACCAAAGTCTTCTCCCATTTTTTGAACTGCATTGTTCATTAATGGTGGTCCACAGAAATACAATTCAATATCTTCTGGTGATTCATGATGATCCAAATAATTTTGGATTACACAATTGTGAATAAATCCTATAAAACCATCTCCATCTTCATCATTGATGTCCTTTTTAACCGACCAGTTATCTACTTCTAATGGATCTGATAATGCAATGTAAAATTTAAAATTAGGAAAATCTTTTTCTAAAGCTCTAAAGTGTTCTAAATAAAATAATTCTGCTTTCGAACGTCCACCATACCAGTAACTTACTTTTCTACCTGTCTTTAAGGTTCTGAATAAATGATACAAGTGAGAACGCATTGGTGCCATACCTGCTCCACCACCTACATATAACATTTCTGCTTCAGATTCATTAATGAAGAATTCTCCATAAGGTCCTGAAATTACACATTTATCGCCTTTCTTTAAACCAAATATATATGAAGAAGCAACTCCAGGATTTACATCCATCCAGCCACCTTTTGCTCTATCAAACGGAGGTGTTGCTATACGTACATTTAACATAATTTCTCTTCCTTCTGCAGGATAAGAAGCCATAGAATACGCTCTTTCTATTGTTTCTTTATTTTTCATTACCAATGGTCTTAGTTTAAACTTGTCCCATTCGGCTTTAAATTTATCTGGAGTATCGTGCTCTTCTGGATGCGCTGTAATGTCCATATCTGCAAACTTCACTTCACAAGGAGGAATTTCAATTTGTATGTATCCACCTGCTTTATATCCCATATCTGCAGGAATTTCTACCACAAATTCCTTAATAAAAGAGGCTACATTGTAATTTCTAACAACAACTGCATCCCATTTCTTAATCCCAAAAACCTCTTCTGGAATAGAGATATTCATGTTTTGTTTTACCTTTACTTGGCAAGCCAAACGTGCACCACTTTTTAATTCTTTTCTAGAAAAGTGCGGTAATTCTGTTGGTAACGCTTCACCTCCACCTTCGTTTACATGACATTCGCATTGAATACATGTTCCACCACCACCACATGCAGATGGTAAGAAAATTTTATTACTTCCTAAAGTAGTTAACAAAGTATCTCCTGAAGCTACTTCTATTTCTCTTTCACCATTAATCATAATGGTTACAGGACCAGATGGTGATAATTTTTGTTTTACAAACAATAACAAACTTACCAATAACAGAGTTATCAATAAAAAGGCTGCAACTGTTGCTATAATTGTTCCTGACGTTCCTGCTGCTAAAATCATATTATTGTATCCTTTTAGTATTTTTTGCGATTACTTCTTTTTCTACTTTCTCTTGTACTTTTTCGATAACAACTTCTGGTGCTGCAGCTGGCTTCACTTCTTCATCTCCACCAGTTAACATTCCACCAAAACTCATAAAACCAATTGCCATTAGTCCTGTAATAATAAACGTAATTCCCAAACCTCTTAATGCAGGTGGAACACTTGAATATCTAATTTTTTCACGAATTGCTGCAATTGCTAAAATTGCTAAAAACCAACCGATTCCAGAACCAACACCGTATGTTAAAGCCAAGCCTAAAGAAGGAATTTCTCTAGATTGCATAAATAAACTTCCCCCTAAAATTGCACAGTTTACTGCAATTAATGGTAAGAAAATACCTAACGAATTATATAATGATGGTGAAAATTTTTCAACAATTATTTCTACCAATTGCACCATAGTTGCTATGGTTGCAATAAACATAATAAAAGACAAGAAGCTTAAATCGTAATCTGCATATTCTGGTCCTAACCAAACCAATGCACCGTCTTTTAAGATGTACTGATCTAACAACCAGTTTAAAGGCACGGTTACGGCTAATACAAAGATTACTGCAGCTCCTAAACCAACAGCTGTAGCTACTTTTTTAGATACCGCAAGGTAAGAACACATTCCTAAGAAGGTTGCAAATACCATGTTGTCTATAAATATCGACTTGAAAAATAATTCTATATGTTCCATATTTTTTGAGTTTTCAGTATCCAGTTTCAATATTCAGTTCGCATCTAACTGCAAACTGCGACTGAAAACTGCTTACTTTTTCTAGTTTTCTTCTATTAATGTTGTATTTCTGCTACGTTGTATCCAAATAAGAATACCAACTACAATTAATGCCATTGGCGATAGTAACATAAATCCGTTATTTTCATATCCTATTGCATACAAACCTGACTTCTCTATTGGATCTCCTAAAACTTTAAAACCTAGCAAAGTACCAGAACCTAAAAGTTCTCTAAAAAAACCAACTGCGATTAAAATGACACCATATCCAACTGCGTTTCCGATACCATCTAAGAAAGCTCTCCACGGTCCGTTTCCTAAAGCAAATGCTTCAAAACGTCCCATAATAATACAGTTTGTAATAATTAACCCTACAAAAACCGAGAGTGTTTTACTTAGTTCGTAAGCAAATGCTTTTAGCACTAAATCTACAATAATTACTAAAGTAGCAACCACAATTAACTGTACAATAATTCTAATTTTTGAAGGTATAATATTTCTCATTAAAGAGATAACTACGTTTCCTAAACCTAATACAAATAGCACAGATACTGCCATTACAATAGAAGCTTTTAATTCTGCTGTAATTGCTAAAGCAGAACAAATACCTAATACTTGTATAGTAATTGGGTTGTTATCTGCTAATGGGTCTGTAAGTAATGCTGCGTCTCTTTTTGATAAAAGTCCCATAAATTATTTTTTTAAATTTTTAAAGTAAGGCACATATAATGATAAATCTTTCTTTATCATGGCAGAAACACCATCACCGGTAATTGTTGCACCAGCAATTGCGTCTACTTCGTAATCTGTTTTATCTTCATTAACTGCATCGTTATTCCCCTTTTTTACGGTAATCCCTTTGAATACTCCTGCTGCTGTCATTAGGTGTTCTCCAATAAAATCATCCATAAAATAACGCTGTTTTATGTTGGCTCCTAAACCTGGCGTTTCTCCTTTATGATCAAAATAAGCACCTTGTACTACCATATTTTCATCCATAGAAACATATCCCCAGATTGCATCCCACAGCCCTTTTCCTCTAATTGGTGCTACGTAAAATGTTTTACCTTCTTTTTCTCCAACAAACAAAGGCAACTTTCTTACTTTACCATCTTTTGCATTTGCTTGCTGCTTTTTAACATCAATTAAATATGCATCTTGACTTTCAGAAACTTTGTTTCCTTCTAAAACCAATTGTTTTTTGATGTATTTCTTAAATTCTGCACCTGCAATTTTTGTAGAAACAAAATTTGCATTAGAGGCATCATTTTCATTTACACCCATCGCATACAAAATATTTTGCTGCTTTTCTATTCTCTCATTTTCTTTAATAGCAGGCTTTAAAGACGAAGCTAAAAAGGCTAACAAAGAACCAACAACGAATACCATTATTACAGCAAACACCATTGTATATCCATTACTATCTGTTCTCTTACTCATAATTAGGCAGTTTTAACTTTAGTACGATTTAATCTTTTCTTTACATTTCCTTGAACCACATAATGGTCTATTGTTGGTGCAAATACATTCATTAACAAAATTGCTAAGAATACACCTTCTGGATAGGCCGGATTAAATACACGAATCATAATTGAAATAAAACCAATTAAGAAACCATAAATCCATTTTCCTTTATTTGTTTGTGAACCAGTAACCGGATCTGTCGCCATAAAAACAGCTCCAAATGCCAAACCACCAATGGTTAAGTGTTCCCACCAAACGGTGTTCATTAAACCATAAAACTTACTAGATTCTGTAATAATATCTGCGGCAACCACTTGGTTGAATATTAAACCCATAACTGCAGCTCCTACAAATGCTGAAAGAATAATTCTCCAACTTCCAATTTTTGTAAAAATCAAAATAGCAGCTCCTATCAATATTAAAAAGGTAGAAGTTTCTCCCACAGAACCCGGAATGAATCCCATAAACTTATCGAATGTAGAATACATTACTTCTTGGTTTTGCGCATAACTACCTAAAATAGTTTCACCAGAAATTGCATCTGCAGTTCCAGTTCTATTCACAGCGTCATATACCCAAACTTTATCTCCAGACATCCATGTTGGATATGCAAAAAATAAGAATGCTCTAATAGTTAAAGCAGGATTTAAGATATTCATTCCTGTACCTCCAAATACTTCTTTACCAATTACAACTCCAAAAACAACCGCAACTGACAACATCCATAATGGTGTATCTACAGGCACAATTAATGGAACCAGCATTCCTGTTACTAAATATCCTTCTTCAACTTCGTGCCCTTTTATAACTGCAAAAATAAATTCTACCAAAAGACCAACTCCGTAAGAAACAATTACAAGTGGTAATACTTTTATAATTCCAATCCATAGATTATCAAACGTAAAAAAGTTAGCCAATACATCTGCTCTTAAAGAGTTGTCGATGGCTGCGTAATGTTGATAACCTGCATTGAACATTCCAAAAAGCAAACAAGGTATTAAAGCCATAATTACAATATTCATTGTACGCTTTAAGTCATCTGCTGCCTTAATGTGAGTTCCTCCTACGTGAGTAACTTCGTTCGGTAAATATAAAAAAGTATGAATTGCGTTAAACGCAGGTGCCATTTTGGTTCCTTTATATTTCTCTTTTAAATTGTGTAAGTTTTGTTTTAAGCTCATAATCTTATCCTAATTCTTCTCTCATTAAATCTAAACCTTCGCGAATTATCTTTTGGTGAGGTTGTTTAGATACACAAACAAATTCTGTTAAAGCAAAATCTTCTGGCGCAACTTCATAGCCTCCTAAAGCTTCCATTTCATCTAAATCTTTATACATAAATGCTTTTAATAATTGCATCGGATAAATATCTAAAGGAAATACTTCTTCATAAGAACCTGTTACTACAAAAGCTCTATGTTCACCATTTGTATTGGTGTTTAGGTCGTATTTTTTCTTTGGTGTTAACCAAGAGAAAGTCAATGCTCTAGAAGTAGATATTTTATTGAAGATTGGTTTATTCCATCCAAAAAATTCATAATCGTCTCCTTCTGGTATTGCTGTTATCTGATTGTCATAATACCCCAAAAACTCATCTGCTTTTACTTCCTTTCCAGAAAGTACGTTTCCGCTGATAATTCTTGTATTGTCATCGTTTAAGTTATTTGCAGTTACATCTGCAATGGAAGCTCCTGAGATTGCAGTTACATATGCTGGCTTACTAAACTGAGAACCTGTTAAAGCAACTGTTCTGCTTACGTTTAGTTTTCCGGTTAATAACAACTCACCAATAACTACTAAATCTTGTGGTGTAATTACCCAAACAACTTCACCCTTATTAATAGGATCTAATTTTGCTATTTGTGTACCTACATTTCCTGATGGATGTGGTCCTGAAACCTTGTGTAATTCTATTCCCTTTAAATTAGCCAAAGGAGAAGTAGTATTTGCCCCAACTGAGACATGCACTAAACCTTCTGTTAATTTAGAAACAGCTGTTATTGCCGCTTGCAATTCTGCTTCCTTTCCCGCTAAAGTATATTCTAAATCAGCTGCTAGAGGTGCACTTGCATAGGCAGAAATAAAAATTGCTTTTGGTGCTTGATTCGGATTTGCAACAACATCATAAGGACGCTGCTTTACAAATGGCCAACAACCTGAAGCTAATAAATGATTCTTAACCTCTTCTGCAGACATTGCATCTGCATCTTTAGTTCCAAAATCTTTATAAACTTGCGTTGTATCTGCCGCAATTTTTACTGCTAATACTTTTCTTCTTGCGCCACGAATTACCTCAGTAACTTTTCCAGAAACCGGACTTGGAAATAAAATGCGCTCGTCACTTTTTGAATAAAAAAGTGTATCCCCTGCTTTTACATCTGCTCCTTCTTTGGCTACAAGTTTAGGCGTAATTCCGTGAAAATCTTCTGGCTTTACTGCGTAGACACTACTTTGAGAACTCTTAGTAGTGTTTTTTTCGGCAACGCCAACCAGCTTAATATCTAAGCCTTTTTTAATACGAATGTCTTTTGACATAGTAAATTGGAATGTTTAGTTATCTAAAAAAATCATGCAAATTTAAAGATTTTGTGAATGGGGACTGATATAATTAACAGTTAATCTTAGTTAAATATTCTTATTTATATTTGTTCTAAATAGTTTTATTCTAGAAAACAAAACACCCTTTTGCAAAAAAAATAATAAGTATTACTAAAGCCTTAGAAATGGTCTCTAAAAAAACCATATTCTTTAAATTTAAGGATGTTTATCCGGAATAATTAATTTAGAATAAAAACAGTTATCTCATTTGTAAAGAATAATGTATCTATTAATTTTCCTATTTTTGATAAATATCTATAACAAAAAATGCAAAAAAAAATAACTTGGCTTTTATTGCTTTTAATTACTTCTTTAAATGCACAAAATATAAAGTCCATTCAACTAAGACCACTGCAAGAAAATGTTTTTATAGCTATAGTTCCTTTAGGAACTGTCTTAGAATTATCTTTTGATGATTTAGATGCAGATAGCAAAGAATACCAGTATAAAATAGAACACATGACACATGATTGGCAAAAAAGCAGGTTGCTTTCGAGTCAGTTTATAAATGGTTTTGATCAAAACAACATTATAAATGTAACCAACTCCTTTAATACACTACAAAACTACACGCACTATAGTGTTCAAATACCAAATATAAATACTGTTATTACCAAAAGCGGTAATTATCTTTTATCTGTTTTAAACTCCTATGATGAGGTTGTGTTTACAAGGAGGTTTGTATTGTATGAAAAAAAGTCAACCATTGCCGTTTCTGTAGAAAGAAGTAGAAATATAAAAACAGTTAATACGCAACAGACTATTCAGTTTTCTATCAATCATCCAGGTATTCGTATCAACAACCCAAACCAAGAAATTAATGTAGCCATTATTAAAAACAATAATTGGAATGAAATTATAAGCAACCTACAACCTACTTTTTTTAAACCAAATCAACTTTTATACACGTACACCAACAAGACAAATTTTTGGGGAGGAAATGAATACCTAAATTTTGACAGTAAAATTATTAGAAATAGAAGCTTAAACATTGTAAAAATTACAAAAGAAGATGTCTTCAATCATTATCTATATCCTTCTATGTATAATCCTTTTATAGCATACACCTACAGCCCAGATATCAATGGTCAATTTGCGATTAGAACCTTAGAAGGCAACGACAACAACACAGAAGCAGATTACGCTTTAATGCATTTTACATTAGAAGTAGCCAAACCATTTAAAGAAAAAGAAGTGCACGTTTTTGGCGCTTTTAACGATTTTTCTATTTCTGATAGCAACAAGATGTATTACAACCCAAAAAAACAAACTTACACAGGTAGTATCTTGCTAAAACAAGGTTTTTACAACTATACTTTTGCTACCATTGGTGCAGATAATATTGTAAATACAAATGAGATAAATGGTACTTTCTTTCAGACCGAAAATGAATATACAGTGCTTGTATATTACAAAGCTGCAGGAAGTTTGTATGACCGTGTTATTGGCGTTGGACAAGGATATTTCAATCAAAATAGATAATTAAAAATTTGATTTGTAAATTCAAGTCAAAAAAGCTATATTTACTTACGTATGATTCAACAAATTACTAAAGGCATAAAAATATCTGTAGAAACAAACTATAACGGCACCAGTTATCGAAATAATAAACTGTACTATATTTTCTCTTACACCATATCAATAGAGAATAGAAGTTTAGAAACCGTGAAGTTAACGGATAGATTCTGGACAATTTATGACTCTTTAAACGGAACAGAAATTTTAAGTGGAGAGGGTGTTGTTGGACAAACACCAACTTTATTACCGGATGATAATTATACGTACAAATCTGGTTGTTTTTTAGAATCTAACCTCGGTGCAATGAAAGGTTTTTATACAATGATAAATTTAGAAACCTACGAACAATTTAAAGTGTATGTACCTACTTTTCAATTATCGATCCCGGTTTTATTAAATTAAAAAAAATACAAATACTAACTGACTTTTAAATAGTTACTAGAATTCAGACACTTCAATATTTTACAATTCTATTAAATTTATTATGAATTATCTTTAGGATACTTATTGAAAAATAAAGTCGCTTTTTAATAAAATTCATTACTTTTGTGCAACTTCGGGATGATTTCTTTCCCACGCTGAATTTTCGGATCTTCGAAAGGATAAAGGTAGAATAGGAATGGTTATTTAATTATAAACATTTAAAACGATTACAAAATGGCAAGAGGATTTTTTAATGTTCCAAAAGCAGTGAACGAGCCCGTAAAAGGATACGCTCCAGGTTCTCCAGAAAGAGAAGAAGTATTGGCTACCTATAAAGCAATGTTTAACAGCAATATTGATGTGCCAATGCATATTAATGGAAAAGAAGTTAGAACAGGAAATACAAAAAATATTACACCTCCTCATGATCACAAACATGTAGTTGGACAATACCATACTGCAGACAAAAAACATGTAGATGAGGCAATTGCAACAGCCTTGGCTGCAAGAGAAGCTTGGTCTAGTGTTTCTTGGATGGAACGTGCTTCTATCTTTTTAAAAGCTGCTGATTTATTAGCAGGACCTTATAGAGCAAGAATGAATGCTGCAACCATGCTTGCACAATCTAAAAACGTATACCAAGCAGAAATTGATGCTGCTTGTGAAATGATAGATTTCTTTAAATTTAACGTAGAGTATATGACTGATATCTTCAAAGATCAGCCAGCATCTTCACCAGGAGTTTGGAACAGAGTTGAATACAGACCTTTAGAAGGTTTTGTATATGCAATTTCTCCTTTTAACTTTACATCTATTGCTGCAAATTTACCTGCATCTGCTGCTTTAATGGGTAATGTTGTTGTTTGGAAACCTTCAGATCATCAAGCATATTCTGCACAAGTAATTGTAGATTTATTTAAAGAAGCTGGTTTACCAGATGGTGTTATAAATGTAGTTTATGGAGATCCTGTTATGATTTCTGATACCGTATTAGCGTCTCCAGATTTCTCTGGATTACACTTTACAGGTTCTACTCATGTTTTTAAAGAATTATGGAAACAAATTGGAAATAATATTCACACCTATAAAACATACCCAAGAATTGTTGGAGAGACTGGTGGAAAAGATTTTATCTGGGTACACAATTCATCAAACCCTTTGCAAGTTGCTACGGCAATGACGAGAGGTGCTTTTGAATACCAAGGGCAAAAATGTTCTGCTGCTTCACGCTCTTACATTCCTGCATCACTTTGGCCAGAAGTTAAGAAACATTTAATTGCACAAGCAAGTGAATTAAAAATGGGCTCTCCAGAAGACACTTCAAACTTTGTAAATGCAGTAATCCATGAAGGTTCTTTTGATAAAATTGCAAGCTATATAGATGCTGCAAAAACAGATACAGACGCAGAAATTATTATTGGTGGAAATCATGATAAGTCTGTTGGTTACTTTATAGAGCCAACAGTAATTGTTAGTAATTCTCCAAAGTACGCAACAATGTGTACAGAGTTATTTGGCCCAGTAATGACTGTGTATGTATATGAAGATGCAGATTGGGAAGCTTCTTTAAAGTTAGTTGATGAAGCTACAGAATATGCATTAACGGGGGCTATCTTTTCTAAGGATAGATATATTGTTGAACAAGCTTCTAAAGCGTTAGAAAATGCGGCAGGAAACTTTTATATTAATGACAAGCCTTCTGGTGCAGTTGTTGGTCAGCAACCATTTGGTGGTGCTAGAGCTTCTGGTACAAATGACAAAGCGGGTTCTGCACAAAACTTATTGCGTTGGACTTCTGTTAGATTGATAAAAGAAACTTTTATTTCTCCAGTAGATTATAAATATCCTTTTTTAGGATAAATCATGAATTATTTTTAAAAAAACCGTATCAAAATTGATACGGTTTTTTTATGTGCTATAATTTAAATAAATAATTAAAAATTCCTCTATTTAAACTAGTTAGAAAATAGTTCGTTTAAATAATAAGAGGTTTTTTATTATATTTGAATTGCAAAAAAAACTTTAATTATTGAAAGATATTTTATTTTTTATCACATTATTTTTAGCTGTACAAAGTTTCTCTCAAACAACCAAAAAATCTGTATTTGTTAACTATATAGAAAAACCAATCATTTTAGATGCAAATCTTAATGAAGAGGTATGGCAAAACAGTAAAGGTGCTTCAGGTTTTTGGCAATATTTCCCTTTAGATAGCATACAAGCAAAACAACAAGCCACTATTAAATTTCTTTTTGATGATGACAATCTGTATGTTGGTATAAAAGTAAATGCGTTGGCAAATGATTTTATAATTCCTTCGCTTAGAAGAGATTTTAGTGCCGGCGGTAGTGACAATATCACATTACTTTTCGATACATTTAATGACGGTACAAATGCCTTTATTTTTGGGACAAACCCCTTCGGGATAAAAAGAGAAATGCTGCTTTCTGGAGGTGGCTCTGAATTAAGAGGTTTTACAATGGCTTGGGATACTAAATGGAAATGTAAAACAGCTATAAAAGAAGATCACTATGTCGCAGAAATGATTATTCCTTTATCAGCTTTTAAATATAGAGAGGGTGAAACGAAATGGAGATTTAACAGTTACCAATTTGATACACAGGATAATGTAAGAAATACTTGGGTAAATATACCTCAAAATCAATTTATATTTAACTTGGCATATATGGGTGAAATGATTTTTGAAAAACCCTTAGGCCAATCTAAAACTCCTGTTTCTATAATACCATATGTAAATACAACTACAGCCAAAGATTTTGAAAATGATATTTCAAAAACAGATTTAAAGTTTGGCGGAGATGCAAAGTTTACTATTGGTAATAGTTTAAATTTAGATGTAACTATAAATCCAGATTTCTCTCAAGTAGAAGTAGACCAACAAGTTACAAACCTAACTCGTTTTGAAATCTCATTACCCGAAAGAAGACAATTTTTTATTGAAAATAGTGATCTTTTTGCAGATTTTGGAAATAACAGAGATTCTAATCCTTTTTTCTCCAGAAGAATTGGTATTGCACAAGACGCTAATGGCAATATAATAGAGAGTAATATTATTGGAGGAGTAAGACTAAGTGGTAAAGTAAATAACGATTTAAGAGTTGGTTTATTAACAATGCAAACTGCAGAAGATATTAAAAATGAAATTCCTACTGTAAATAATGCAGTTATTACGCTTCAGCAAAAAGTATTTAAGAGATCTAATATAAGCGTAATGTTTATTAACAAGCAGGCTACAAAAGAATACGATTTTCTCGCAGATGAAGACAAATACAATAGAATTATTGGATTAGATTATCGTCTTGCATCTGAGGATAATACATGGGTAGGAAAATATTTCTTACATAAATCTTTCTCTCAAGGCGTAAAAGATAAAAATTATTCTGTCGGCTTTTCTACTCAGTATTTTGAAAGATACTTTAATGTAAGATTAAGTGGTGTTTATGTTGGAGATAATTATAAATCTGATTTAGGCTTTCTTAGAAGAACAGATATTTTTAAAATTACACCTAAAATAGAACGTACTTTTTGGCCAATAGAAAGTACAATTCAAAAACATAGTTTTTCTATAACCCCAATTTTTATTTGGAAACCAGATTTAAATTTTAAAAACTCTGATTATGCAGTAATCAGCAGATGGAAAGCAAATTTTAAAAACACAGGAGAATTCACAGCAGAAATGTACAATCGTTTTACGTATCTTTTTAGTGCGTTTGACCCTACAGGAACAGATGAGGCAATCGCTTTACCCATAGACAGTAGTTATAAATACACAACGGTTAGTTTAGGGTACAGGTCAGATAAAAGAAAAACGCTATCTTATCAAATAGAACCATCCATAGGAACTTTTTTTAACGGTGAAAAATATTCTTTTGAAGCTAACTTAGCATGGAGAATTCAACCTAAGTTTTCAGGTTCTCTTCAGATTAATTATGATAAAATAAACCTTCCATATCCTTATCCAGATGCTTCTATTTGGTTAATTGGGCCTAAAATAGACCTTACTTTTAACAAAAGTATTTTTTGGTCTACATTTATTCAATATAGCAGTCAGCAAAAAAACATAGGAGTTAACACAAGGTTACAATGGCGTTTTGCTCCGCTTTCAGATCTTTTTATCGTATACAATGACAACTACTTTTCTAATAGTTTTACTCCTAGGTTTAAATCATTAAATTTAAAATTAACCTATTGGTTAAATATTTAGTTTATTTAATTATTAATTTTCTAGTAGTTTGCAATGCACCATTGATTACTTTTAACAAGTAAAGCCCAGAAGAAGCTTCTTTAAAAAATATACTTTCAGAGAAGTTTGTAACTGTATTATAATAATTTTTCTCATCAATTAATCTTCCTCTTACGTCATATAATTGCAATGAGACTTTATCTGTATTTACTAATGTCAAGTTTAGTGTAAATTCTCCTTTTGTTGGGTTTGGATATAAATTAAATCCTTCAAAATAAATATTCTCTATAGAAGCTGTTGCATCTTCTATAATTATGGTATAATCTTCTACCTCACCATTAAAATCTAACCCACATGAAGTTGGATAAACTAAATTTGTTGCACTAGTATATTTAGTAGAAACTCTCATTACGGTTGAACCAAAATTTGCATTCGAAGGAATGGTAATAGATAAAGAACCAATATCTGTCGGCTTATTATTTGTAAAAAATGAAAAACCTAAATCATATTCTTCACCTACATCGTCGAATGAACAGTTTTGATTCCAATCTACCCAAGCCTTTACCTGAACTCTATTAAACCCATCCGTGTTTGTGTTTACGCTCAGATTGTGCACTTCATTAGGTTTAACCGTAGTACTTAACATTTTGTAGTCACTATACCCTCCCTCTTTTGTTGAAGCGTTATTAATTTCATGAAAATTCACCAAAGTTGTACTAATTTCAGAACTTGTATTACCTTTAGATAGACATGCTGTGCAAGTTATAGTTGTAAAGCTAAATGTACTAGAATAATTACTTTCACTACAATTATTTTTAGCTATAACCCTCCAGTAATATAAGGTGGCTTCTATGAGGTTTGCAGGTACATAATAATTTACAGTAACATTATCACTGTAAAGTAAATTTGTGAAATTAGCATCCGATGCAATTTCTATATCATAAGAGGTTGCATTTGAATCTTCATCCCATGAAAGCGTCTGAGTTAAACTCGTGTTTATTACTCCATTTGCTGGAGAAACTAATGTTAATAAACTAGCTACTTGTCCACTTAGGTTTAAATTTACATTTGCACTTTGTGTTAAAGTTTTAGAAGTTGCCTGCACGTTTATTGTGTACATTTGAGCAGTTGCGCCGTCAAGGTTCGTAACAGTCATAACTACATTTTCGTCACTATTAACTGTTGCAGGACTAAATACCACACTAGCTCCAGAAGGTTGCCCAGATGCTGTTAATGAAACCGATTCTGAAAAACCATTTACGAAATCTAGATTTAAATTATAACTAGCACTTTCATTTCCAAAATTACAAACACCTTTCTCTCCTGAAGTATTATTCACTAAAAAAGTTGGTGTAGTAGCATCTATTGTAAAATTTGATGCATTTACATTATAAAATATATTATTTACAGCCTCTACTAATACTCTTGCAGATGTTGTTGCACTATTTGGAACAATAATATCCTCTGTTCCATCATTTGGTGTATTCTCTTTTAGTATGATAGGGAAAGTTAGACCCCCATCAATAGATAATTTAATATTTACATTCTCACAATTTATTGGAGCTAAATCCGTGGTACCTTTAACCCAAGTTATTGCTCGTGAAGAGCCTGTATATAAAGTAGTGTTAGTACTTTGAGAGGTAACCATAAATGCTTCTGCATCCGTAACGGTAACCTTTACATTATCTCTTGCAGTATTTCCACCACCTGCATTATTATCTCTAACTAAAAAAGAAAAATTTAAATCTCTAGGAACAGAAGGCAAAACCTCCCAAGTAGAAGAAGTATTCCCACTAACAATAGTTGATAAATCTGGCATATATCTATCTGGTGAAGATTTAGACCGCAATGATCTAAACATTGGTCCTTCCGTATTTGTTGGTAAAGGAGACATGGTAGCAACTTCCGCATCAACCTGCTCCCAATTATAAGTTAAACTACTCGTTCCATCTGCATCGGTTGCAGCGCCCCTTAAAACAAAAGGAGTAGATTTTGGAATATTAAAATTATCACCTGCATCTGCAATAGGGGCTTCGTTACTTGTGTCAAATACAACAGCACAAGTAGCAGAAGATTGTATGGTATTCCACATTTCTGTAATACTTACTGTATGAAAGTGATCATCACTTTTATTCTGAACATTTGGAGCACAAATACCAGCATACCCCATAATTGTTGAGGCACTTCCGGGTTCTACCGCTGTGCTATCATTTCTATTGCAATCATTATTTTGTGTATGATTTGCACCAAATTGATGCCCCATTTCGTGGGAAACATAGTCTATATCATAAGGGTCACCCACAGGAGTGCTAATACCAGTTACACCACGAGCTTTTTGACCAGTTCTACAAACTACTCCTAAACCTGCTAAGCCAGATCCACCGATACTAAAAATATGACCAATATCATAATTCTCATCTCCAATGGAAGCATCACAAATACTTTGAACCTCGCCTATCATAGCTCCAGCGCTACCGTCAGAAATACTATCATTATCTGCATCTAAAAAGATGATTTCTTCATTATTGGCAACTAACTCCATATGCACCCCTAAATCTTTTTCAAAAACACCATTTATTCTTGTCATTGAAGTATTTATTGCTGATAATACTGCTGCTTTTTTAACTATATCTGTTGCTGTACTCGAAACATCTTGCCGAGTTAAATGAAATTGTGCATATTCTCCAGAACAAACAATTGCTAAACGAAAGGTTCTTAACAACCCATCATTTGCATTCCGAGACAAATTTTGTTGATTAATTACAGCATTTGAAGCCTGTTCAACCTCACACTTAAATTCGCTGTTTTTATTAACCAAACTACTTCTATTATAAACAATATAATCTTTATTATCTTTAGAATATGGGTCGATGTAGATTGTACTTTCATTTCCCGAAAAAATAATTGCATGCAACCCATCTGTACCAATACTTATTTTAGCTACAGCTGTAGGATCATCGATTCCTTGAGCGGCATATGATTTTATTGTTGGAAATTTTTTTGCTAATTCAATATTAAAATTAGAAGACTCTTTAATACTAAATTCAGAAAAAGTACCATTTGTATTCGGTAAAGTAATTCTTTGTTCTGAAGTTTTATTGTCTACATAATTCTGAAAACTAATTAAGTCCAAAGAAGCTAATTTATATGCTTCAGGAAAATTTTTTATTTTGTGGATTTCTTTTTTTTGAGCGTAACTATTATTATCGATTTTTTTCCAGAAATCTTGAGCAGTAAGGTTATTGGTTATAAAAATAATAAATAATAAAGTAAAAATAAAATTTTTCTTCAATTTCATAAGGGGTTCAGTTTTTAAAATAAAGTTATATTAGAAGTCAAATATAACGAAAAATTATACCTTTGTTTTAGTTATGAATAAAAAAATACTTTTAAAAGATTTAGCTATAAAAGATTACAAGGAAACTTGGGACTATCAAACAGCATTACTGCAAGAAATTGTAGCTATAAAAATTGGTAACCGAAGAAAGAACCTTAGCCTAGAAACAGACAATCATCTTTTATTTGTTGAGCATCCGCATGTATATACTTTGGGTAAAAGTGGTGATTTAAGCAACCTATTACTAAACGAAAAGCAACTCGAAGAAAAAGGAGCTACTTTTTACAAGATAAATCGTGGTGGTGATATTACTTACCACGGTCCTGGTCAGATTGTTGGATATCCTATTTTAGATTTAGAAAACTTCTTTACAGACATTCACAAATACTTGCGGTTGCTTGAGGAGTCTATAATTTTAACCATTTCAGAATATGGTTTAAAAGGTGAGAGAAGTACTGGAGAAACAGGTGTTTGGCTGGGTGTTGACACTCCTTTTGCTCGGAAGATTTGCGCTCTAGGCATACGCTCTTCACGATGGGTAACAATGCATGGTTTTGCACTAAATGTAAATACCAATTTAGGTTATTTTGATAATATTATTCCCTGTGGTATTCGGGGAAAAGCAGTAGCTTCTATGGAATCTGAATTGGGTGAAAAGCTAGATTTAGAAGAAGTAAAAGGGAAGATTTTAAAACATTTTAAAGTACTTTTTGAGGTTGAAGAATTTGTGATTAATAGTTTATAAGAAAGTCAAGAGTAAACTAATAACTAAATTACTTTTCTTCGTTAAAATACACTTTATAAAACTTCATTTTTTTCTCTTCATCATACCCTCTCTCCAAATATTCTGAAGCTGCTTCTGGTGCATCTACATCTAATTTAATACTAATATTTGTATCTAATTTTATTTCTGTTTTTAGTTTATTTTTTTCTTTCTTTAGCACTACTCCAGAGACATCAAAATTATTTCTAATTAAAACATCGTTTAGAGTTTCGAAGTGTTTTTTGTACTCATCAAACTGTTCTTTATGTTTTTCTTCCTCAAAAACCTCATCCTTAAAAGTAGCATAATCTACAGATTCGTTTTCTTTAAAATAATCTACCGTATTTGCAAGAAAATTACCTTGTTGTTGCATTCCTAATTCTGGTTTAATAACCTCCTCAGAAAATTCTTTACACATTTCTAAGTAACTCTGCGTATGTGAATTATGATCATCTGCAAGCTTTACACCTAAGAAATACTTACTCCAATATTGTGCGTCATAATTATTATTATCTACAGATAAAACAACCGTACCTTCTGTGTCTGATGTATTTAAAATCAAACAACCTTTGTCTATTTTTTTTGTTGAAATTCCTTTTTGAACCACCACATCAAAACTTTGATTATCGTCTAAATATGTTTGAAAAAAATCAACCTTATTCTCAATTTTAAAAATACCAATTGCCTCTGTTAAGACGTCTTTATACTCTATCCCTTCAATAAAAACAATTAGTACATCTCCTGTTTTTATTTGTGCAGAATTAGATTGCTCAAATAAATGGTTGACAATGTTTTTAGAATATTCTACAAAAGAACTTTCTTCTTTAAAAATTTCTGAAGCATAATTATTTAGCTCATTTAAACGCACATCTGCATGATGAGAAAAACGATAACTTTGCGTTAAAGCGCCAAATGGTTTTAGTAAAAAACTCTTCATTAAATCGTAACTTTCTTGATCAAAACGAATTAACTCATCTGAAAAAACATTTTGCCCACTGTTAAATTTATTAGCTACTTTATGAAGAATACATTTGGTAATTTCTGCGCGTGTTTTTTTAATCATCATCTAAATTTAGAACGTAAAAATAGAAAAAGTTTATGTATGATTTAAATATAAATGAAAATTCTATTTAAATAAAATTCAAATGGGTTTGCTTAAGTTTTAACTGAAAAAATACTTTTAAATTTATATTTTCAACTTTATTTGCTCTGGCAATAACCGAAAGGTTTTTCTGTGATAGTCTGTTGCACCAAATGCTCTAATAGCATTTCTGTGCTCTTTAGTAGGATATCCTTTATTCTTTGCCCAATTATACATTGGAAATTCTTTATGAATCTTCGCCATATAAGCATCTCTATATGTCTTTGCCAATACCGATGCAGCTGCAATACTTAAATATTTAGCATCTCCTTTTACAATGGTTTCATGCGGAATTTCTTTATAATCTCTAAATTTATTACCATCTACAATAATAAATTCTGGGGTAATTTTTAAAGCAGCAATGGCCCGATGCATTCCTGTTATAGAGGCTTGCAATACATTCATTTCATCTACTTCTTGCTGCCAAACAAAAGAAACTGAATATGCTATTGCATGTGCTTCAATAAATGGTTTTACTTCTTCCCTTTTTTTCTCTGATAGTTGTTTAGAGTCATTTAAAAAAGGATGTGTAAAATCTTCTGGCAATATAACAGCTGCTGCTACCACTGGGCCAGACAAACATCCTCGGCCCGCTTCGTCTGTGCCAGCCTCTAAAGAAAACCCGCTATAATTTAGTTGTAACATACTACAAAGAAAAGAAAAATTCTATTAGATATTCGTTCTAAAATAAAGAAGAAAAAAGAACTTTTAAAAAATCATTTGTAATTTATGTTTTTCAAAATAATTATTCACTGCTATTTTCGTTTAATTATTTTACATTTGTTGACGAAGAATTTCTATATGAAAAGTAACATACTACTCGCATTATTAATTAGCCTTTTTATTTCAACTGGCTTGTTTTCGCAAAGAGAACTAAAGCGCGGTAAATTTAAGCAGTATTCAAATAAACAATCAGATTCTATAAATACTTTTAGCAGCACTACGGTTACTTTATCTGGAAAAACCAAGTATACAGATTATAAAATTATTTCACACAAAAGAGATACAACCTATATAGATACTACGCTTACACTTCAAAAAGAATATAAGTTTAATTATCTAAGAAAAGATTTATTCGAATTTTTAGAATTTCATAATCAAGGACAAGCAGTAAATAATTTAGGGTATAGTTTTAATAATGTATATCGATTTCCAGACATTGGTTTTTCTGCAAAACAAGCAAGTTATTTTAATATTGACGACATTGACTATTTCGAGGTACCAACACCAACTACAGAAATACTCTACAGAACTGGCTTACAACAGGGCCAAGTGCTAGATGCCTTGTTCACCTTAAACTTTTCTAAAAGATTAAATGTTTCTCTTTCGTACAAAGGGTTGCGTTCTTTAGGAGCATATAGACAAGCTTTAGTAAGTAATGGTAATTTTAGAGGGACTTTTCAATACCGCACTAAAAAAAATCAATATCAAATAAAGGGTCATTTAACTTCTCAAGATTTCTTTCACCAAGAAAATGGCGGCTTAACTGCAGAATCTCTAGTGAACTTTATAGAAGATGATCCTAACTTCAATACAAGAGCGCGTTTAGATGTAAACCTAACAGATTCTGAGAGTCAGTTTGATGGTGGAAGAGTTTATATTGAACAAAGTTACAAGTTACTCTCAAGCAAAGATTCTATTAACAATAAAGATTTTAGCAATCTTAAGGTTGGTCATATACTTACAAATGAAGAAAAAACATATGAATTTATTCAAGGCAGTCTAAATACTGCTTTTTTTGGAACAGCAAATTCTTCTAACCCAAGAGATAAAAAAGCAACAAGTAAGATTACCAGTAACGAATTAAACTTAGAATTTAATTCTAAATATGTTTTAGGAAAATTTAAAGCGAAAACAAATTTTACGAACTATTCTTATGGTTATGACACAATTCTGAATAGTAACAGCTCGGTAAATAGATTAAAACTAGAAGGAAATGCGATTTCTTTTGGTGCAGATTGGAATGCTAAGATTAAAAACTTTCAACTAAATGCAGATGCAAGTATAACTCCTGGAAATGGCAGACTCTCTGGAAACTTCTTAAAAGGAGAAGCTGTATACGAAAAAGACAGTGTTTTTAGTGTAAAAGGAACGTTATTACTGAGTTCTAAATCTCCAAACTTTAATACGCTATTGCATCAAAGTGAGTATGATGCCTATAATTGGCAAAACGATTTTAGTAATGTAAACACAAGAGATATTGGTTTTGACTTAAAATCAAAGTGGTTAAATGCGTCTTTAAACTTTACCAATTTAGACAATTACACCTATTTTGATGAAGAAAGTAAACCTCAGCAATTTGCAAATCAAATTACCTACTTAAAGGTAAAGGCGAACAGAGAGTTTAAACTTGGGAAGTTTGCTTTAGACAACACGTTAATGTATCAAAATGTAAGTAGCGGAAGTTCTGTATTTAGAGTGCCCGAATTTGTAACAAGAAATACGTTTTACTACACAGATTATTGGTTTAAAGGAAAACCAATGTTGGTAAATATTGGAGTTACATTTAAGTATTTTACCAAGTACAATGTAAATGCCTACAATCCGCTTTTAGCAGAGTTTAGAATTCAGAATGATGAGCAAATAGGCTTTCCTACCATAGATGTTTTCTTTAATGCACAAGTGCGAAGAACCCGTTTGTATTTTAAAGTAGACAATGCTACCTCTAGTCTTACTGATAAAAATTACTTTTCTGCACCTAATTATCCATATCGAGATTTAACCATTCGTTTTGGACTGGTTTGGAATTGGTTTATATAACCACAATTTATTCAACTCATATAAATAAAAGTTTGTCTTAGCACCTTTGAATATTTTTCATATTTGATGTACATTAAAATAACCTATAAGTAGGAATGCTTTTACTGCAAAAAACGGAATGTGATTTATTGATGTTTTATAGCTTTAACAGTCTTTTATTTTTTAATCAACTGTCTGATTTTAATATTTAAAGCAGCAAATAATAAGGTTGTAAACGGACTTAAATAATTAAATATAGCATACACAAAATAGTCTGTAACATCTACTCCCAAAACACTAGATTGGTATGCACCGCATGTATTCCAAGGAATTAAAACCGAAGTTACCGTACCAGAATCTTCTAATGTTCTACTTAAATTCTCTGGTGCCAAACCTTTATCTTCATACGCTTTTTTAAACATTTTCCCAGGAATTACCAATGCCAAATATTGGTCAGATGCTATCGCATTTAATCCTAAACAACTTACAACAGTACTTGCAAATAAACCAAAAACAGAAGTTGCTACAGATAACAAACTTTTTGTGATTTTTGCCAATGCTCCAATTGCATCCATCACTCCGCCAAAAACCATGGCACAAGTAATTAATAAAATTGTCCATATCATCCCATTCATTCCACCCGAAGAAAATAATTCTGATAATTTATCATTGTCTGTTTCTATGTTTGTATCTATTAAAACCGAATTAATTATTGCCTCAAATTTAGAATCTGACAAACTTATTAAAACATCACTTTGAAAAATAAACGCAAAAACTGCTGCTAAAACAACACCGGTTCCTAAAGCAATTAGTGGTTTTGTTTTCATTAAAATCATTGCAATTACAATTCCTGGAACTAAAAATAACCAAAGAGAAATATGAAATGTATTGTCTATAGAAGCTAATAAATTACTAATATCTGCACTACCAGAAGTATCAATTGTTCCGCTTAAAATAGCAAAAACAACCAAGGTTACTAAAATTGTTGGCACTGTTGTGAAAGACATGTATTTTATATGGGTAAACAAATCTGTACCTGCCATTGCGGGTGCCAAGTTTGTGGTGTCTGAAAGTGGTGACATTTTATCTCCAAAATAAGCTCCAGAAATCACTGCTCCAGCAATCATTCCTGTAGGAATGCCTAATGCACTTCCAATACCAACCAAAGCAATACCAACGGTTGCAGAAGTGGTCCAAGAACTTCCTGTTGCAATCGAAATAATTGCTGCTATAACTACGGAGGCTGGTAAAAATATTTCGGGACTTAAGACTTGCAATCCGTAATACACCATTGCAGGTATAATACCACTCACTAACCATGTCCCAGCCAAAGCTCCTACTAAAAACAAAATCATTATGGGAACAAAAACACTTTTCCAGTTTTCCCAAACTTCGGCAACCATAGTAGCAAATGATACTTTATTAAAAAATCCAACAACAGCTGCCACAAAACCTCCCATGATTAAAATATACTGATTTGTATATGCTCCAAACCATTCTTGGCCTTCTACAAAAAAGATATTATATGCCAACAAGCACATTAAAATTACTACCGGAATTAATGATTCCAATAAATTCAATTCTTTGTTGTCTATAATTTGTTGATCTTCAATCTGTATTTCTGAAAGATTTTTATCGTCTTGCATTGCATCCATTTTTTTGTCTTGTAATGTTACGCTTTTAGAAGAAGTTATGCAAATTGAATTGGTTGCCTTACTTTTGTTTTATGGACTCGTTAACTAAAATTGTTTTAGGTGCTGCTTGTAGCAAAATTGTGCTTAGTAAAAAGGTTGGAAACAAAGCTTTATTATTTGGAGCCATTGGCTGCACCATAACAGATTTAGATGTTTTTATTGGCAAGTTATTATATACTAATAAAATTCAGGCAATGGCTTTTCATCGAGGTTTTATGCATTCTTTATTGTGTGCAGTGCTTGCACTTTTGTTTTCGGTTGATTTGCTTACAAGTTCTATAACACTGGTACAAGAAGAGAAACTACCTATATTCTAAAAATATATGAGGTGCTCGTTAATTTTCACCTCATACACTTCAACTTAAATTCTAAATTGAAAACACTATAAAACTCCAACTTCAAGCATACATGTTTTCATGATCTTATAAGTTCTTTCGATATCATTATCTAAACCAATAGAAAAACGAATTAAACCTTCTGAAAGTCCCATTTCTTTTCGTTCATCTTCTGGTATTTCTGAAGATGTAGAAGTTCCTGGTGCTGAAAATAATGTTTTATAAAACCCTAGACTTACCGCTAAATATCCTATGTTTTTTTCTTGCATTACTTCCATTAATGCATTTGCTTTCTCTAAAGAACCGGCATCTACTGTAAGCATTCCTCCAAAACCGTAATCTACATTCATCATGGTTTTAAAAAGTGCGTGAGAAGGATGTGATTCCAATCCTGGGTAGATTGTTTTTAAACCCTCTTTCTCAAATTTATTTGCTAAAAAAGCAGCATTCATACTGTGCTGTTTTATTCGAATATGTAATGTTCTCATGTTCTTTAAAATCGATGAAGAACGCAAAGAATCCATAGAGGCACCTAATAACATACTTGCCCCATCAATAACACTTTTTAATGAATTAACAAATTCTGAAGTTCCACAAACAACACCTCCCATTGAATCTGAAGAGCCATTGATAAATTTTGTTAAACTATGTATTACAATATCTGCCCCTAACTGTACTGGCGAAATTGATAAAGGAGAAAACGTATTGTCTACGATTAACTTTAAATTATATTTTTTTGCTAAAACTGATAATGCCTTAATATCTGCCACTTCTAATAACGGGTTACTTACAGACTCGCAATAAATTATTTTAGTAGTTGGTGTAATTGCTGCCTCAACTGCATTTAATTTTGTAATATCTACAAACGTAGTTTCAATACCCATTCTAGGCGTAAAATTCTTTAAAAAAGCATAAGTACCTCCATAAATTGTTCTGCTAGAAACCACATGATCTCCATGACCACAAATTTGTAAAATTGTTGGTGTAATTGCGCCCATTCCCGAACTAGCAACATTTGCTGCTTCTGCGCCTTCCATTGCGGCTAAAGCTTCCCCAAGATATAAATTTGAAGGTGTAGAATGCCGTGAATATAAATAACATCCATCGGTATTCCCTTCAAAGGTATCGAGCATTGTTTTTGCCGATATAAAGGTATAAGTAGATGAATCTGAGATTGATGGATTTACGCCACCGAATTCCCCAAAATACTGTAAATCTTGAATATTGTTTGCAGGATTGAATTTCATAATAGTAGTTTTTACACTACAAAAAAACAATTAAATAGAAATAAAATCAATATAAAACATAAAATATAGATTATTTTTCTAAATTTGAGTTAATTAATAAAT
>OJEO01000193.1_pt1 | contig 27868 bp, 20 predicted proteins | sample 1593621 | NCBI WGS metagenome assembly OJEO01 (sample SAMN05416875, study PRJEB24817) | seawater metagenome | isolation source: Sea water | place: Canada:Atlantic | collected 2013-11
GAGATGTAGAGAGGTCTCGTGGGCTCGGAGATGTGTATAAGAGACAGGTATATTATAATACCATGTATAGCAAACACCTAGAATAGAGAGCATCAAAAACAAATGTTTACGTTTCATAATATAATGGTTTTAAAATAATTTTATCTGATTTTCATCATCACGCTTTTGCTCCTCTGCTTTCTTTTTCTCTATAGATTTTTGCAAAGCTATTTTAGCTTTTTCCTCAACAGAAAGCTCCTCTAAAAGAGGTTTTTTAGTTACTGTTTCTGGCATTTCAATTTGAAGTATATTCTCTTCTACAATTTCTTCTGAAACCACTTCTATTTCTTCTACTTTCTCATCTTCTGGTTCCTCAAAAGGTAAAGATTCCAATAAATTAACTTGTTTTATTTTTTCTATAGATAATTGGTTTCCTTGAGCTTTTATGCCTTTAACTGCTATAAAATCTTCAAAATTTACAGTTTCATTTCTGATACTTCTTTTAGAGTACAAAACCTCTGCGACTGGCCTGTAATCTGTAGCAATAATTTCTAAACGTGATTTTGAATTTTCAGATATAAAAACTTCTTCTTTCTCTGAAGTTTCAATTAAGAAACGTTTTACATAATAACGTTCTTTATCTGCATCTAAATAAATAGCAGAAATTGGTTTGTTTGGTTTCCATTTTTCCAGCACAATCATATCATCTTCAAAATGCATTGCCAGATCTGGTTTTACTGCTTTAGCTTTTCCACTTTGCGTAATAATTAACAACTTGTCTTCTGCTCTAAATTCGCCTAACAACTCTCCTCTTTCATCAACATTTAAACGCTGCACCGCATCATCAAACCAAATCTTACGAGGTTTTAAAGTAGAAACACCTTCAGACTTAAAATCTACACTCTTTATGGTGTACTTTGTAATTGTATTTCCTCTTACAGCTCTTCCTTTTACAGCTAAATCTGCAAAATCAATATCCCATTTCATTTTTTTAACACTTCCTGCAGCGCGCAAATTAATGGTTACCACCTCTGCTTCTCCGTTAAGGTTTGCAGAAAAATAATGTACAATAGATCCTTTCGTTCCGTTTGATAAATCGTACTCTTTGTCTCGTGTTACAGAAGTTACGTTAAAGCGCTTCATGTAAGAAGGGCCTTTTGCACCATCTCTATACATAAAATTATAAACCGTTCTTTTATCTTTCTTTTTAAAGACAGCCACATAAATAATATCTTTTCCAACAAAAGTCTTTGCGTCTACTTTCGTAACACTCATCTTCCCGTCTTTTCTAAAAACAATAATATCATCAATATCTGAGCAGTCTGCAACAAACTCGTCTCTTTTTAGAGAGGTACCCACAAAACCTTCTTCTCTGTTTACATAGAGTTTTGCATTTTTCATTGCTACTTTAGAGGCAACAATGTCGTCAAAAATTCTAATTTCTGTTTTCCGCTCTTTTCCTTTACCATACGCACTTTTTAAACGCATAAAGTAATCGATAGCATATTGAATTAAATTATTTAAATATTCTTTTACAACGGCTATTTTATCTTCTAAACCTTCTATAAACTGCTTTGCTTTGTCAATATCAAATTTTGATATTTTCTTAATTCTAATTTCTGTTAAACGTGCAATGTCTTCTTCTGTAATAGCGCGCTTTAAATGTTTTATATGTGGTTGTAAACCTAAGTCAATGGCTTTTATTACACCTTCCCAAGTTTCTTCCTCTTCAATATCTCGATAGATTCTATTTTCTATAAAAATTCTTTCTAGAGAAGAAAAATGCCATTGTTCTTCTAGTTCATTTAATTGTATTTCTAGTTCTTTCTTAAGTAAGTTTACAGTTAAATCTGTAGAATGTTTTAACATTTCTGAAACCCCTACAAAAACAGGTTTATTATCTTCAATAGTACAAGACAATGGTGAAATTGAATTCTCGCAATTCGTAAATGCATATAAGGCATCAATAGTGGTGTCTGGTGATACGTTTGGTGGCAAGTGCACCAAAATTTCTACATCTGCTGCCGTATTGTCTTCAATCTTTTTTATCTTAATCTTCCCCTTTTCATTGGCCTTAATAATACTTTCAATTAACGAAGTTGTTGTAGTTGCAAACGGAATTTCATTAATCACTAATGTTTTCTTGTCAAGCTGTGCTATTTTAGCTCTAACTCTAACTTTACCTCCTCTTTTTCCGTCGTTGTAATTGGTAAAATCTGCAATTCCTCCGGTAATAAAATCTGGTAAAATTTTAAAACTCTTCCCTTTTAAATATTTAATAGAAGCATCTATAAGCTCAATAAAATTATGTGGTAATATTTTAGTTGACAACCCAACTGCAATACCTTCTGCACCTTGCGCTAATAATAATGGAAACTTTACAGGTAAATCAATCGGTTCTTTTCTTCGACCATCATAAGACATTTTCCAGTCGGTAGTTTTTGGATTAAAAACAACATCCAACGCAAACTTGGATAATCGAGCCTCTATGTAACGAGAGGCCGCTGCACGATCTCCTGTTAAGATATTTCCCCAATTTCCTTGCATGTCTATTAGCAACTCTTTCTGACCAATTTGCACCATTGCATCTGCGATAGATGCATCTCCATGCGGGTGGTACTGCATCGTATGCCCAACAATATTGGCTACTTTATTGTAACGCCCATCATCTAAGTCTTTCATAGAATGCATAATTCTACGCTGCACAGGTTTCAAACCATCTTCTAGTGATGGCACTGCTCTTTCTAAAATTACATACGAAGCATAGTCTAAGAACCACTCTTTATACATTCCTGTAATCTTAGTGATGGTCTCAACAGCCTCTGTATCGTTATTTAAAGCGCCAGACTGACTTTCTAAGTTTGATAATTCTTCTTCGTGTTCGTTTTCGTTTATTTCTTCGCTCATAGTCTATCCTTCGTCTTCTATAGTGTCTAACTCTACCTTTAAGTTCTCAATGATAAACTTCTGCCTATCTGGAGTATTTTTCCCCATATAAAACTCTAACATTTGCTCAATAGACATTTCTTTGTCTAACATTACAGGGTCTAACCGAATATCATCTCCGATAAAATGGACAAACTCGTTTGGTGAAATCTCACCCAAACCTTTAAATCTTGTTATTTCTGGTTTCCCTTTTAACTTCCCTATAGCTTCTCGTTTTTCTTCTTGCGAATAACAGTAAAAAGTCTGTTTCTTGTTTCGCACTCTAAACAAAGGCGTTTCTAGAATATATAAATGTCCTTCTTTGATTAGTTCTGGAAAGAACTGCAAGAAAAATGTAATTAATAACAATCGAATGTGCATTCCATCTACATCGGCATCTGTTGCTATTACAATATTGTTATATCGCAAATCCTCTAGACCATCTTCTATATTTAAAGCCGCCTGCAACAAGTTAAACTCTTCATTTTCATACACAATTTTCTTACTCAATCCGTAGGAATTCAGAGGCTTCCCCTTTAAACTAAAAACAGCCTGTGTGTTTACATTACGAGATTTTGTTATCGAACCAGAAGCAGAATCTCCCTCCGTTATAAATAATGTAGTTTCTAAGTAATTTTGCTTTTTAATATCTCCTAAATGAATTCTACAATCTCTTAATTTCTTATTGTGTAAACTCGATTTTTTTGCTCTATCTTTTGCTAACTTCCGTATTCCAGATAATTCTTTTCTTTCCTTTTCTGCTTGTACAATTTTCTTTTGAAGCCTGTCTGCAACGTCAGTATTCTTGTGCAGGTAATTGTCTAAATTAGTTTTAAGAAAATCATTAATATAAGTTCTAACCGTTGGCAATTTTCCTCCCATATCTGTAGAGCCTAACTTTGTTTTGGTCTGACTCTCAAAAATTGGTTCCATCACTTTAATTGCAATAGCAGAAATAATCGATTTACGAATGTCTGAAGCTTCAAAATTCTTACCGTAAAACTCTCTAATCGTTTTAACTAATGCTTCTCTAAATGCCGCTTGGTGGGTTCCTCCTTGCGTAGTATGTTGCCCATTTACAAAAGAGTGGTATTCTTCTGAATATTGTGTTTTACTATGTGTAATTGCAACTTCTATATCCTCTCCTTTCAAATGAATTATAGGATACAACATATCGTCTAGATTGTTATTATCTTCTAATAAATCTCTCAATCCGTTTTCTGAAAAGAATTTTTCTCCGTTAAAAATGATTGTTAAACCTGGATTTAGATACACATAATTCTTTAACATTTTTGCTACATACTCATTTCTGAATTTGTATTTCTTAAAGATTTCTTCATCCGGAATAAAAGAAACTTTAGTTCCCTTTCTGCGAGAGCTCTCTTCTAAAAAATCTTGATTTTCTAAATTTCCCTGACTAAATTCTGCCGAAGCAGATTTACCATCACGCGAAGATTCAACCCTAAAAAATGAGGAAAGTGCGTTTACTGCTTTTGTACCAACACCATTTAAACCTACAGACTTTTTAAATGCTTTTGAATCGTATTTTCCACCGGTATTCATTTTAGATACAACGTCTACTACCTTTCCTAATGGAATTCCTCTACCATAATCGCGCACCGTAACTTTGGTTCCCTGTATAGAAATTTCGATATTCTTTCCAGCGCCCATAACATATTCATCAATAGAATTATCTAAGACTTCCTTTACTAAAATATAAATTCCGTCGTCTGCAGAAGAACCGTCACCCAGTTTACCAATGTACATTCCTGGCCGCATTCTTATATGCTCTTTCCAATCTAAAGATCTAATATTATCTTCTGTGTATTTTGTTTCTTTACTCATAAATTGGCAACTGCTGTTAGGTTTGAAGTACTCGTAAAAATAAGATTTAACAGATAAAAATAAAATGAGTTTTACAATTAGTTATCAACATGATTTCAACTGAAATTTAAAACAGCATTAATTGCCAATTTATAAATTATATTTAGCCCAAATTCTTCAGTAATCAGGGTGTGATTTTTAAGGTTAAAAGAAAACATTTATTAGAAAATGTAAAGATAATTTTAATGTAATAATCACAAAATAAAACAATATGTTATATTTTTAAACAAATCAGAGTTTATGCAACAATTTAAGTACTTTTGAAGAAAATAAATTAGAATTATCGTGGAAAGAACGCAACTTTTAGAATTAGCCCAAAAATATGGAAGCCCTATATATGTATATGATACAGATAAAATCGAATCGCAATACAACAGATTAACAGACGCTTTTAGCACTGTAAAAAGCTTAAAATTAAACTATGCTGTAAAGGCACTTTCTAATATTAATATTTTAAAGTTTTTTAAAAATATTGGGGCCGGTTTAGATACTGTTTCTATACAAGAAGTTCAGTTGGGTTTAACGACTGGAATTGATCCTAAAAAAATAATTTTCACACCAAATGGCGTATCTTTAAAAGAGATCGAAGAGGTTGCAAAATTAGGAGTTCAAATAAACATTGATAATCTTTCTATTTTAGAGTTATTCGGACAAAAACATCCAGAAATTCCTGTTTGCGTGCGTATCAATCCGCACATCATGGCAGGTGGAAACTCTAAAATTTCTGTGGGTCATATCGATTCTAAATTCGGAATATCTATTCATCAAGTTCCGCATATAAAACGTGTTGTAGAAAATACGGGGATGAATATCAACGGTATTCACATGCACACTGGATCTGATATTTTAGATATTGATACTTTTTTACGTGCTACAGAAATCTTGTTTGATGTTGCAAAACAATTTGATGATATTGATTTTATCGACTTCGGAAGCGGATTTAAAGTACCTTATAAAGAAGGAGATATTTCTACAGATATTGAACAATTAGGCGTTCAATTATCAGAAAGATTCAATGAGTTTTGTGTAGAATACGGAAAAGACATTACCTTAATGTTTGAGCCAGGAAAGTTTTTAGTTTCTGATGCAGGAGTATTCCTTGCAAAAGTAAATGTTGTAAAACAAACCACCTCTACGGTTTTTGCGCATGTAGATTCTGGTTTTAATCATTTGGTAAGACCTATGATGTACGATTCTTATCATCATATTACAAATATTTCGAATCCTAAAGGAAGAGATCGTTATTACTCTGTTGTTGGGTATATCTGTGAAACCGACACATTTGGTTCTAACAGAAGAATTGCAGAAATTTCTGAGGAAGATGTATTGTGTTTTCACAATGCAGGTGCGTATTGTTTCTCTATGGCCTCTAACTATAATTCGCGTTATTTACCAGCAGAAGTAATGGTACACCAAGGAAAAGATTACTTAATTAGAAAAAGACAAACCATTCAAGATATTTTACACAATCAAGAAATTGTTACGTTTCCTGAAGTGGAAAAAAATAAAAAAGAAGCAGTTCCTGCTTAAAAATAAAAAACTAAATTTAGCCACGAATTCACAAATACTACTTTTGTGAGCTCGTGGCTTTTTTAATTTAAAATTTTTATAATGAAGATTCAACTTTCTACTTTTGAGGACATACCTGCAATTATAGCCATTATTAACGATGCCAAAGAATATTTAGCATCTCAAAAAATTGACCAATGGCAAAACGGATATCCAAATGCTGAACAAGTAGCGAATGATATTAAAAATAATGAAAGTTATGTGGTTGTAAATGATGAAAACGAAGTAATAGCAACTGCAATGTTTACCACAAACCCAGAACCAACTTATAAAATTATTGATGGAAATTGGAATATCGATGAAAATGAAAAATACGGAGTAGTGCATCGAATGGCCATCAAAAAGGAATTTAGAGAATTTGGTTTGGCCACGTTTATGTTTCATGAATTCCACATACATTTACTAGAGAAAAATGTTAAAAGTTTAAAAATTGATACCCATGAAAAAAATTTAGGCATGCAAGCTTTAATAAAAAAACTAGGGTACACCTATTGCGGAATAATTTACACAAATTATCATGCAAAAAGAGTGGCTTTTGAGAAAGTAATTTCTTAATAATTCAATATAACAAGTATATTAGCCCCCTCATAAAATCAGTTTTGTGAGGTTTCTTATTTTAATAAATTCATATCAGATAATGCAAATTCTTCCATATATCATTCAGCAAACACAGCTACCTTCTAAATCTATAGAAAATACTATTGTGCTCTTAAATGAAGATGCTACTATTCCTTTTATTTCTCGATATCGGAAAGAAATGACTGGTAATTTAGATGAAGTTCAAATTGGTGAAATTGTAAAGTTTAAAGAACTTTTTGAAGCCTTAGAAAAACGAAAAAAAGCCATTTTAAAAGTATTAGAAGAATTGCAAGTTTTAACCTCAGAATTAGAACAAAAAATACTTCGAACAAGAGATTTAATTTCTTTGGAAGATCTATATCTTCCATTTAAGAAAAAGCGAAAGACAAAAGCAGAAACTGCACGTTTACAAGGTCTAGAACCCTTGGCAAAAATGATTATGAGTCAGCGTGTAAATGATCTAGAACATACTGCCTCAAAATACACTTCTAATAAAGTTAACACTATAGAAGATGCTTTAGAGGGCGCTCGTTTTATCATTGCAGAATGGATCAATGAACGTACAGATATTCGTAATAATATTCGACAACAACTAGCACGTTTTGCTATTATTTCTTCTACAATTATTAAAAGTAAAATTAATGAAGAGAAAGCACAGAAATTTAAAGATTATTTCGATTGGCAGGAGTCTTTAAAGAGAATTCCATCTCACAGGTTGTTAGCCATTTTAAGAGCAGAGAATGAAGGTTTTATCCGTCTAAAAATAGCAATCGATTCAGACAATGTTATTCAAAAAATAGCTGATACGATTATTAGAACTCAGAATACCTGTGCTCCGCAAATTCAATTGGCTATTAAAGATGCTTTTAAACGTTTATTATTTCCTTCTTTAGCTAATGAGGCGTTGTCAATCGCCAAAGAAAAAGCAGATGAAGCAGCAATTCTTGTTTTCTCAAAAAATTTAAAGCAATTACTTTTAGGTGCCCCTTTAGGAGAGAAAAGAGTGCTAGCCATAGATCCTGGGTTTAAATCTGGTTGCAAAGTAGTTTGCTTAAATGCGCAAGGAGGTTTAGAACATAATGAAACTATCTTTCCGCACGCTCCTCAAAACCAAGCTATAGAAGCCATAAAAAAAATAAACTTTTTAGTGAATGCGCATAAAATAGAAGCCATAGCAATTGGAAATGGAACGGCTTCTCGGGAAACAGAACAACTGGTTAAAAAAATTCAATTTACTAATAATGTAGCTGTATTTGTTGTGAGTGAAGCCGGCGCGTCTATTTATTCTGCTTCTAAAATAGCCAGGGATGAATTTCCTAATGATGATGTTACGGTTCGTGGATCTGTTTCTATAGGCAGGCGCTTGCAAGATCCGTTGGCAGAATTAGTGAAAATTGACGCAAAATCGATTGGTGTTGGCCAGTACCAGCATGATGTTGATCAGACAAAATTGAAAAAATCTTTAGATACTACTGTAGAAAGTTGTGTAAATACGATTGGTGTAAACATTAATACAGCAAGCCAACCTTTATTAAGTTCTGTTTCTGGAATTGGACCAAAACTTGCCGAAAATATCGTAAATTATAGAAATGAAAAAGGTTCTTTTATCTCTAGAATTTCTATTAAGAAAGTTCCGAGATTAGGAGGAAAAGCATTTGAACAGGCAGCTGGATTTTTACGAATTAAGAATGGTAAAAATCCTTTAGATGATTCTGGTGTGCATCCAGAAAGTTATGGTTTGGTGGGTCAAATGGCAAAAGATTTAAAAAAGAATATTTCTGAACTTATTGGAAATAAAGAAATTATTCAAAAGATTCCTTTAGAGAAATACACTACAAAAAGTATTGGTTTACTTACTTTAAAAGATATTATAAGAGAATTAGAAAAACCAGGTTTAGATCCAAGAGCGAAGGCAAAAATGTTTTCTTTTGACCAAAATATTAAAACAATTTCAGATTTAAGAATAGGTCAAATTGTACCCGGAATTGTAAATAACATTACCAATTTTGGCTGTTTTGTAGCTATTGGGACTAAAGAAAGTGGCTTAATTCATGTTTCCAACTTATCGGATACTTTTGTGAAAGATGTCAATGCAATTGTTACTTTGCAGCAACAAATAATGGTAAAAGTTTTAGAAGTTGATGTTGCTAGAAAGCGAATTCAATTGGCTTTGGTGAAATAGTTATCCAACTTATTAACTTTACAGTAAAAATCTTAAATATTTTCTTACTTTCGAATTCGTAAAAACATCCCATGAAAGTCTGTATTGCAGAAAAACCAAGTGTCGCTAGAGAAATTGCTGCTATTTTAGGAGCCAACACAAAACGTGATGGTTACTATGAAGGAAACGGCTATGCGGTTACCTATACATTCGGTCATTTGTGTACCCTTTTAGAACCTAAAGATTATAAACCCCATTGGAAAAGTTGGGATCTAAACAACTTACCCATGCTACCAGAGCGCTTTGATACGAAAGTTACAGGCGATGCAGGAATTGGAAAACAATTTAATATTGTAAAATCATTATTCGATAAAGCGTCTGTTGTTATTAATTGTGGAGATGCTGGAACGGAAGGAGAATTGATACAGCGTTGGGTAATTAACCAATGTAATTATAAAGGTAAAGTGCAGCGTTTATGGATTTCTTCGCTTACTGAAGAAGCAATTAAAGAAGGATTTAAAAATCTAAAGCCCTCTGAACAATATGATAACTTGTATTACGCAGGTTTCTCTAGAGCTATTGGAGATTGGTTGTTAGGCCTAAATGCAACCCGACTGTACACTGTAAAGTATGGAGGGTACAAACAGGTGTTATCTGTTGGTAGGGTGCAAACACCTACCCTAGCAATGATTGTTAATAGGTATGTTGAAATAACTAATTTTAAACCACAACCCTACTGGGAGTTACAAACTACGTATAGAAATACACTTTTTAATTATGAAGATGGACGTTTTTTAAAACAAGAAGACGGCCAAATATTAGCTAATAAAGTGAACGAGTCAGATTTTGAAATTGTTTCTGTGGTTAAAAAGAAAGGAAAAGAATACGCCCCAAAACTATTTGACTTAACTGGTTTACAGGTGTATTGTAATAATAAATTTGGCTTTTCAGCGGATGAAACACTAAAGATGGTTCAAAAGTTATACGAAATGAAAGTGGTTACCTACCCAAGAGTAGATACTACCTTTTTACCAAGTGATGTATATCCTAAAATTGCAGGGATTTTGTCAAAATTAACGAAGTATAGCGAATTAACACAACCACTATTAGGACAAAAAATAAAGAAATCGAAACGTATTTTTGATGATCAAAAAGTTACAGATCACCACGCAATAATTCCTACCGGAATTCAAGGAAATTTACAATACAACCAACAACAAGTCTACGATATTATAACTCGCAGATTTATTGGTGCTTTTTATCCAGATTCAGAGGTTTCTAATACTGCTGTAATTGGAAAAGCTGCAGATGTTCCTTTTAAAACGACTGGTAAAGAAATATTAACCAAAGGTTGGCGCGTTGCTTTTGAAACGGAGGAGAGCAAAATTAAAAAAGAATTAAACGAACAAGTAACTTTGCCTTCCTTTGTAAAAGGCGAAAAAGGAGTGCACCAACCTTCATTTTTAGAAAAGGAAACAAAACCGCCAAGAAATTTTACAGAGGCGAGTTTATTACGCGCTATGGAAACAGCTGGAAGACAGGTAGATGATGATGAAATGCGCGAGCTAATGAAAGAAAACGGCATTGGAAGACCGTCTACCAGAGCGAGTATTATTGAAACGTTGTTCCGAAGAAAATATATTGAGCGTAAAAAGAAGTTAGTACTACCAACCCAAACAGGGATCGATTTAATTAATATAATAGACAACGAATTACTAAAATCTGCTGAATTAACGGGACGATGGGAAAAACGTTTAAAAGAAATTGAAAGAGGGGAATTTAATGCAGGAAACTTCATCAACAATATGAAGAAAATGGTAGATGAATTGGTGTATGAAGTACGTTCTAACAAAACGTCTAAACGCATTTCTTCTAATCCTATCATTCCAAAAGAAGCAAAAAAAACTCCCACTAAAAAACCGATATCTAAAAAAGAGATCTTAGGAAAAACATGTCCGAAATGTAAAAAAGGAACTATTTTAAAAGGCTCTTCTGCCTTTGGCTGTTCTGAATATAAAAATAAGTGTGATTTGAAAATTCCGTTTGAAATTTACGGGAAGAAAGTTTCTGAAAATCAGTTGATACGTTTATTAGACAAAGGCTGCACTACCAACTTAAAAGGTTTTAAAATAGACACTGGCGCTGTCGAAGGCTTGATACGTTTTGATGAAAATTTCAGTTTAAAGTTAGAAGCTAAAAAAGTAGCTACTGCAGCTGCTTCAGAAAAAATTAATTGCCCGAAATGTAAAACAGGAACTGTCTTAAAGGGAAAAACAGGCTACGGTTGTTCTGCTTATAAAGCAGGTTGCAATTTTGTTTTTACTTTTGATAACATCAAAAAAATAGCAAATGGCAAACCGCTAACCAAAGAATTGGTGCTTGAAATAATTAGTTCTTAAATTATTATCATTTTTGCGCAATCAAAAATTTAGTCAATCATATTCTTTAAATAAAACTGCTCTACCTTTTCTCTTGCCCAAGCTGTAGTTCTTAAAAATTTTAGACTAGATTTATAAGTAGGGTTATTTTTAAAGGCATTAATATTTAAACTATCTCCCAACTCTTCCCAACCGTATTCTAGAAATAATTGTTCTAACATAGTTGCTAATTTTATACCGTGTAAAGGGTTATTCGGTTGCTCTTTGCTCATTTTTGTTTCAATAAATTATAATAGATTCAAATGTAATGCTATTATTTTTTTTAGTTCACAAATATTAACAATTATAAGCAATTGTTTATTGCGAATTTTTCAATAATTTAGCTGAAAATACAAGAATTCTACATATGAAAAATATTGCGTTAAATGATATTCACATTAAATTAGGTGCAAAAATGGTTCCTTTTGCTGGTTATAATATGCCTGTGCAATATGAAGGTGTTACTGCAGAACATTTAACGGTTAGAGCAGCGGTTGGTGTTTTTGATGTAAGTCATATGGGGGAGTTTTTAGTGAGTGGTGCAAATGCATTGGCTTTGATACAAAAAGTAACCTCTAATGACGCTTCTAAATTAGAAATTGGTGATGCACAATACAGCTGTTTTCCGAATGAAAATAATGGAATTGTAGATGATTTAATTTGTTATAAAATGAAGGAAGATCAATATTTACTGGTTGTAAATGCTTCCAATATTGAAAAAGATTGGAACTGGATTTCTAAATACAACCAAGAATTTAAAGCTGATTTAACAGATTTGTCTGAAGAATATTCTTTATTAGCAATTCAAGGACCTAAAGCTGTGGAAGCGATGCAATCTTTGTCTTCTTTAGATTTGGCCGCAATTCCTTTTTACAAGTTTAAAATAAGTGATTTTGCAGGTATTGAAAACGTAATTATTTCTGCTACTGGGTATACTGGTTCTGGCGGATTTGAGATTTACTGTAAAAATTCTGATGCAAAACAAATCTGGGATAGCGTTTTCGAAGCTGGAGCAGCATATGGAATTAAACCAATTGGCTTGGCAGCAAGAGATACCTTACGTTTAGAAATGGGCTATTGTTTGTACGGAAATGACATCAATGATACAACATCACCAATTGAGGCTGGCTTGGGCTGGATAACTAAGTTTACCAAAGACTTTGTAAATGCAGACGCATTGGCAAAAGAAAAAGAACAAAAACCAGAAAGAAAATTAGTGGCTTTTGAATTAGATGAAAGAGGCATACCAAGACAAGGCTATGACATTGTAGATGAAAATGGAGATATTATTGGTGTTGTAACTTCAGGTACAATGAGTCCTTGTTTACAAAAAGGAATTGGAATGGGCTATGTACCAAGAATTCTTTCTAAAACAGGTACAAAAATACATATTCAAGTGCGTAAAAAGGCAATTCCTGCAACGATTATAAAACTACCCTTTTACAAAGGATAAGTTTTTAGCATTTAAAAAAAATAATTAAAACGGCATCTTTCGAAACTATGGAATATGTCGTTTTTGTATTTAAAAGACGTATTTTTACTAGCGAAAAAAGTAGGTAAAAACAACCTCACTAAAACAAGTGAAAATGAGCTTTTTAAAGGCAGAATGGAGAAAATTAGCTTTTGCAAATTATGAAGTTGACCCTCGTATTTTAGAAAAATATGTTCCGCCAGGAACAGAGCTTGATTTATGGGAAGGCAAATGCTTTGTCAGCTTAATTGGGTTTATATTTTTAAATACTAAAATATTTGGCATAAAGGTACCTTACCATGCCACTGTAGAAGAAGTTAATTTGCGTTTTTATGTAAAGCGTTTTGAAAATAATACATGGAAACGTGGTGCAGTTTTTATCAAAGAAATTGTATCCAAACCTATGCTTACGTTTGTTGCAAACACAATTTACAAAGAACACTATGAAACCATGCCCATGAAATACAACTGGGAAGAAAACAGCAAAAATAGAAGTGTAGCCTATCATTGGAAAAAAAATAATATTTGGCAATCTTTTAAAATTACCGCAGCACTTAAAACTTCAGAAATTGAGAAAAATAGTGCGACTGAATTTATTACCGAACATTACTGGGGATACGCAAAAGTAAATGATACGATTACTAATGAATATGAAGTTACCCATCCAAGGTGGCAAAAGTATGAAGTAGAAAGTGCTGATATAAAAGTAGATTTCGAATTGGTTTATGGAAAACATTTTGAGTTTCTAAATCACATAAAGCCAACCTCTATTATGCTTATTGAAGGTTCTAAAATAACTATTGAAGGTAAAAAAACCATAAAAAAGAAAGCTTTTTAGTGATTTATATTAGATAAAATCAATCCGATAAGAAAATCTTATAATAATACCTTTTTAGCACTAAAAAATAATATTAAAATCTTTATATCTACATGCCAATACAGTGTTCTTTTTAATTTAAAAAAGGGTAAGTTTACCCACTGAAACAAAACAAAAAAACTATGAATTGTCTATTAACTGGTGGTGGTGGAATTGTTGGAAGCCACATTATTTTTGAATGGTTACATAAAGCAATCATAGACAAAACAGTGGCACATCTATTTGTAGTAATAAGGGCTAATGAAAAGTCTGCACAACAACGTTTAGAAACTATTTTACAAGATGCCTCTCGTCCAAATTTTTTAAATGCGTTTACTTTAGAGGCTTGTCTAGAAAAAGTAACCGTTATTTCTAGTGATTTATCAACTATAAAAAAAGAAACGTTAGAAAAATATACTTTTGATACCGTAATACATTGCGCAGGTTCTACTAACTTATTGCAAACGGCAGATTCTAAGGAGACTGTGCATGCACAGAACTACTTGGTAACAAAACAGCTGTTAACTCAACTTCCTAATGCTGTTAAACGTTTTATATACATTAGTACTGCCTATTCTTTTGGTATTCAAGAAGAAAAAGTAAAAGATAGTATCGAACAATATACCGTTACTAATTTCAGGAATCCGTATGAAGAATCTAAATATGAAAGCGAAAAATATGTAAGAGAAACCTGCAAGACAATGAATATTACTTCTCAGGTTCTAAGACCTAGTATTATTTGTGGTCGTTTACTGGATAAACCATTTTATGAAACGCCAAAATTTGATGTATTTTATTCTTGGGCGATGTTTTTAGATAAGTATGCAAAAAAATCGAAAGGAGATTTTAGAATTTGGGTTGATAAAGAAAGTGGATTAAACATTGTACCCGTAGATTTTGTTTCTAAAGCAATTTTACATGCTTATTTGAATCCAGATATTAAAGAATTGAATATTGTAAATCCTAAACAAATACTGCACACAGAATATGTTGGTGCTGTTTTAAATTCTTTCGATGTACCTTCTTTTGCATATGTCTCTGAAAGACCAGAAAATTTAAACGGTTTTGAACAATTATATTACAAAACTATTGGTAGTCTTTTTGAAAAGTATATTTCTGTGCCAGATTTACAGTTTGAAGTAAAAGAAATTTCAAAACTAATAAAACAATTAAAATTAAATACTACCTTAGGTGTTCATGAGAATTTCATGAATCTCATTAATTTTTCAGTAGAAAAAAAGTTTCGGAAGAGCTATTAATTGACCAGATAAAAACACTGTTTATTGGATTCATTAACTCAAATAATTTTAGGTGCCGCGGTTGGAGAAGCCGTTTTAGGAAGAAAAATTGGCAATAAAGCAATGCTCTATGGCGCTATTGCAGGTACCATTCCAGATTTAGATGTATTGGCTTCATTTTTCACAGATACCGTTAGTGCCTTAGAGATACACAGAGGTTTTACACATTCTATCTTTTTCTCTGTACTTTTCGCACCAATACTAGCGTTTATTGTAACCAAATATGAAACGTACAAAAACTTTAAAAGCTGGACGTTACTTTTCTTTTGGGCGTTTATTACACATCCTATTTTAGATGCACAAACTACTTGGGGCACACAGCTATTTTGGCCTTTAGATATTCGGTTAGCTTTTAAAAATATTTTTGTGGTAGATCCTTTATACACGATTCCATTTTTAGTATTTCTAATTTTGGCAATGCGCCAGAAAAAGGCAAGTAAAAAAAGGCGTTTTTATAACAATCTAGGGCTGTGTATTAGCAGCTTATATTTGGTATTAACTTTAATCTTAAAAGGAGTTTCTTATCAGAAGTTTACAAAAGAATTAGCGGAACAAAATATTAGCTACAAAACAATAAAAACAAAACCAACACCACTAAACACTATTTTGTGGACGGCAAATATAGACACTAAAGATTCTTTTTATATTGGAAATTCGTCTTTTTTTGATGATCAACCAATTCATTTTTCGGAATACCCTAAAAATCATTATTTGTTAGGTGATCTTGCTAAACATCCAAAAACAAAAAGAATGATTGCTATTTCTAAAGGTTGGTATACCATCAATAAAAAAGAGAATAACCTATACTTTAATGATTTGCGTTTTGGTGTTTTAAGTATACAACCAAATGCAACTAACTTTGTTTTCAAATATAAGATTGAAGTAACTGCTGATGGAACTCCGTTTTTTCTAGAAGAACCCAAAGAAAAAAGTGATGGTAAAAAGTTGCTGTTAGATTTATGGGGGCGAATTAAAGGAAACTAAAGAAGTACTTTACTATATTCTTTCTTCTCAAAAGCACTTCAATCTGCATAACATTATAAACAAAATTAAAACTGGGTTTTATAGCACTAAAAAGAGTGCAAAAACTAATTAAAAATCCCAATGAAAATTCATTGGGATTTTTTTTAGTCTAATTTCTAAACTTATTTCGAGTAATAATCGATTTCAGTTTTTGTTTCAGGTCTTGTCCTGAGTCATAAATCATCTGTTCATTTGTAGGAAATTGCACCATACGCAATCTAATTAAATCTAGAAAAGAAGACTCTAAAGCCCTTTTATCTCCCTTAAACTGGGCATATCTATGCTGAAAAGTAAAGGCACTTGCTATTGGATACGTTTGTATGGTTTGCTTTGTCTTTAAATCTATGTATTTTACTTTCCCAGTTACTTTAGCAGACTTAAATTGAGTAAACTGATATAATTCACAACGAACAGACACCATTTTATCTACCTTAATTTTATTACCTTCTTTATCTAAAACCTGATCTCCGTTTGTATCTAATAGATACGTAAAACCGTCTTTAACCTCTTTTTCTTTGATAATCTCTTTTTCTCTAACTTGCTCTGGCGAAACCTGAATATTTCTTAGGTTTAATTCCAAACCAAAATCATATTGAATATTTACATCTTTAGCGCCATGATAAACTGTCCATAAATCATTTAAACCATAGGTATCGAAATTTAATAAATCATCTTCTAATCTTTTAGGGATTACTTTTTGTGTTTCGTTCTTCATGGAAACAATCACAAAATCTAAACCTCTTTCTCGAGCAACGTTCATTAAGTTACGTACGTCTTTAAAATTAGGATTCACCTTTTCGATATACGCTAAATCGTCATAAGCAGCTCTGTAATTAAACTTCGTATTGCCTTTAAAGAACCTTTTGGCCTTTGCATACAGATAATCCGATAATTGATTTTTATTTTCTATAATGGCATCATCATAATTGGTAAATTGAAAGCTAGCATCTCTGTTCTCTTTCACAATATATAATGGTAATAAAGGTTTTAATAACTCTTGCCTTCTTTTCAATTGTTCATATAAAACAAAAATAGTTTCAATCTTTTCCGGATTGTTATCCTTCTTTAAAAACTGGATTCTCGCCAAATCTTTAGCTGTAGCTTTTTCAAAAGCTTCTTCTAGTAATAAAAAGTATGGCTGGTTTCTTTTTTTTGTTTTATTTCTTTTTAAGTTTTTAATGGCCGTATTAATTGCGCTATCGTAATTACCATTACTAATAGCTTCTTGCGTATTTTTTATACTACTACAAGAAAATAGTAAGAAAATAAAAGCGCTAAAAAGTAAAGATTTCTTCATAATTAATTTTATTTAAAGTTAACAAAGCAATCTATGTGCCAAAGTCTGTTTTAAAAAATTTAGTATTTTATAATTATTACCATCTATAAATTTTAGACATAAAAATTATTTACACATTAAAGCGAAAATGCATTACATCACCATCCTTAACAATGTACTCCTTACCTTCTACTTTCATTTTACCCGCTTCTTTTACTTTTGCTTCAGAACCAAAAGTAACAAAATCTGCATAAGCAATTGTTTCTGCTCTAATAAAACCTTTTTCAAAATCTGTATGAATTACACCTGCAGCTTGCGGTGCAGTAGAGCCAATAGGAATCGTCCAAGCTCTTACTTCTTTTACACCTGCTGTAAAGTAAGTTTGTAAGTTTAATAATTTATAGGCAGAACGAACCAATCTAGCAACACCAGCTTCTTCTAAGCCAATATCTGCTAAAAACATTTGTCTTTCTTCGTAATCGTCTAATTCTGTAATGTCTGCTTCTGTGCCCACTGCTAAAACAATTACCTCAGCATTTTCATCTTTTACGGCCTCTCTTACTTTTTCTACATAGGCATTTCCTGTAACAGCAGAATCTTCATCTACATTACAAACATATAAAACTGGCTTCGCTGTAATAAATTGTAAAGATTGCACAAACTCTTGCTCCTTTTCATTAAAGGATAAAGCTCTTACAGAAATACCTTTTAATAAAGTTTCTTCAACTTTTAATAAGACTACCAATTCTGCTTGCGCATCTTTATTACCGGTCTTTGCAGTTCTTTTTACACGCTCTAATCTTTTCTCTACAGTTTCTAAATCTTTTAACTGCAATTCGATATCGATTGTTTCTTTGTCTCTAACAGGATCTACAGATTCATCTACATGAATAATATTATCATTATCAAAACATCTAATTACATGCAAAATAGCATCTGTTTCTCTAATATTTGCCAAGAACTGATTTCCTAAACCTTCTCCTTTACTTGCTCCTTTTACCAAACCAGCAATATCTACAATCTCCACAGTTGCAGGCATTACACGCTCTGGATTTACCAATTCTTCTAATTTTTCAATTCTTTTGTCTGGTACATTTACAACTCCTATGTTTGGTTCTATTGTACAGAAAGGAAAGTTTGCACTTTGCGCTTTTGCATTTGATAAACAGTTAAATAAAGTTGATTTCCCTACGTTTGGTAATCCTACAATTCCGGCTTTCATGTCTTTAGATTTTGCGAGTGCAAATATATATTTTTATTCATAAAAAAACCTCGAATAAATTCGAGGTTTTTGTCTTAATTATTATCCTCATTAAATTAGAGTCTTATTAGTTGTGCATGTGTTTTTGCTTCGCTAACAACTCTTCTTCAGTTTCTACATTATCTTCATCTGGCACACAACAATCTACAGGGCAAACTGCAGCACATTGTGGCTCATCATGAAAACCTTTACATTCTGTACATTTATCTGCAACAATGTAATAAATTTCGTCTGAAATTGGTTCTTGCGTTTCATCGGCGTTCACAGCTTTACCATTTGGTAATACTGCTTTTCCTTTTAAATCTGTTCCTTCTGAATACTTCCAGTCGTCTGCGCCTTCATAAATTGCAGTATTTGGACACTCAGGTTCGCATGCCCCACAATTTATACATTCATCTGTTATTATAATTGCCATAATTTTCTTTTCTGTTTTGTACCTTTGCTACGGCAAAAATAACGCCAATATTAGTCACAACCAAAATAAATGGATAGTATTCAAAATAGAATTACGGCTTTTGTGAAATTAGGAGCTTTTTTAAGTCAGTTTTCTCAAGAAAAATTTGAGAAAGCAACGAACATAGAACATAATGATTTGTTTTTTGATGGTTTTAAGCATCAAATAAAAGTGGCCCAAGAAAAGAATTCTTGGTTTACAAAAGACAATATTATATTTGCTTTAAATAGCTGGTCTAAAGCCCTAACAAATAGAAACTTAGAAGCATGGATTTCTAAAAAACCAATAGACAGCAATACACCAAAGACGGTTGCAATTGTTATGGCGGGAAATATTCCATTGGTTGGTTTTCATGATTTCTTATCTGTTTTAATTTCTGGTCATTCGGTATTAGTAAAACAGTCTTCTAACGACAAACATTTACTACCTTTTTTAGCCAAATATTTAGAATATCTAGATGATGATTTGAAAGGAAATATTACATTTACAGAACAAAAAATAGAAAATTTTGATGCTATAATTGCAACCGGTAGCGATAATACGGCGCGTTATTTTGAGTATTATTTTAAAGACAAGCCAAACATCATTAGAAAAAGCAGAAATTCTGTTGCAGTAATTACAGGAAAAGAAACAGAAGAAGATTTAGAAAAATTATCTGAAGATGTTTTTAGGTATTTTGGATTGGGCTGCAGATCTGTCTCTAAGCTATATGTGCCAAGAGCTTATGATTTTAACAATTTCTTTAATGGAATGTTTGTTAAAAAAGACATTATTAACAACGCAAAATATGCCAATAATTACGATTATAACAAAGCCGTTTATTTAATGAGTTTGTTCGATCTATTAGAGAATGGCTTTTTAATGATTAAGGAAGATGAGAGTTACTCCTCTCCTATTGCGACTATTTTTTATGAATATTATGACAATCCAATCGATTTAAAAATAAAATTACATCAAGACAAACAAAAAATTCAATGTATTGTGGCCAAAGATTTCATAGAAAATGAAATTGCATTTGGAGAAACACAATATCCGCAATTATGGGATTACGCAGATGGTGTTAATACCCTTGAGTTTTTATCTAAACTATAAAAAAAATGAAAAAACATAATTTTAGCGCAGGTCCTTGCATTTTACCTCAAGAGGTTTTGCAAAAAGCATCTGAAGCAGTGCTTAATTTTAATGATGATAATTTATCTTTAATTGAAATATCTCACAGAAGTAAATCTTTTGTAAAAGTAATGGAAAAAGCTAGATCTTTAGCTTTAGAATTATTAGGCTTAGAGAATAAAGGATACAAAGCTGTTTTTTTACAAGGTGGCGCAAGTTTAGAGTTTTTAATGGTTGCTTACAATTTATTACATAAAAAAGCAGCGTATTTAAACACAGGTACTTGGGCAAACAACGCCATAAAAGAAGCAAAAGCTTTTGGAGAAGTGCTAGAAGTTGGCTCTTCGAAAGATAACCATTTTAATTACATTCCTAAAGGGTACATAATTCCTGAAGATGTAGATTATTTTCACTGTACAAGTAATAATACCATTGTAGGAACACAAATGAAAGCTTTTCCAGAAACAAAGGTTTCTCTTGTTTGTGACATGAGTTCAGATATTTTTTCGAGACAGTTAGATTTTGAAAAATTTGATTTAATTTATGCAGGTGCGCAGAAAAACATGGGTCCTGCAGGAACTACACTTGTTATTATTAAAGAAGAAATTTTAGGAAAAGTAGAAAGAGAAATACCTACTATGCTAGATTACCAAGTACATATAGCTAAAGAAAGCATGGCCAATACGCCATCTGTTTTTGCTGTATATGTTTCTATGCTAACAATGCAATGGTTAAAAGATTTGGGCGGAATTAAATTTATTGAAAAAGTAAACAATAAAAAAGCAGCACTTTTATATGCTGAAATTGATAGAAATTCACTTTTTACAGGAATTGTTGCCAAAGAAGATAGAAGTACTATGAATGCTACCTTTACATTAACAGACGTTTCTTTAAAAGAAACATTTGACACTATGTGGAGTGCCGCTGGTATTAATGGTTTAAATGGGCACAGAAGTGTTGGTGGCTATAGAGCAAGTATGTACAATGCTTTGCCCCTATACAGTGTTCAGGTATTGGTAGATATAATGCAAGAATTAGAAGCAAAAAAATAATATAATAATTTGAGAATTTAGAGATGTAATAATTTTTAAATATTTCAATTTTTTAATGTTTGAAAAAATGATGAAAATATTAGCAAATGATGGAATTTCTCAAAGCGGAATTGACGCTTTAGAAAAAGGAGGTTTTGAAGTAATTACGACAAAGGTTGCACAGAATCAATTAGAAAATTTCATTAATGAACATACTATTGATGGTATTTTAGTGAGGAGTGCAACCCAGGTAAGACAAGAATTAGTAGATGCCTGCCCGAGTATAAAGTTAATTGGTCGTGGTGGTGTTGGTATGGATAACATTGATGTTGAATACGCTCAAGACCAGGGCTTACACGTTATAAATACACCCGAAGCTTCCTCAAGTTCTGTTGCAGAATTAGTTTTTGCTCATTTATTTGGATTGGCAAGATTTCTACATTCTTCTAATAGAGAAATGCCTTTAGAAGGAGATTCTCGTTTTAAAGAATTAAAAAAAGCCTACTCTCAAGGAATAGAATTAAAAGGAAAAACAATTGGTATTTTAGGTTTTGGTAAAATAGGGCAAGAAGTTGCAAGAATTGGTTTAGGTTTGGGAATGAATGTAATTGCAACCGATGACATAATTACCAGTGCACCTATTTCAGTTGAATTTTTTAATGGTCAGAAAATAACCATAAACATTGACACAGTTACTAAAGATGAATTGCTGAAAGAATCAGATTTTATTTCGCTGCACGTGCCTTCGCAAGAAGCGTATATAATCACAAAAAGCGAAATAGCGAAAATGAAAGATGGTGTAGGAATTATAAACACTGCAAGAGGTGGAATTCTTCATGAAGTAGACTTGGTAACTGCAATAGAGAGTGGTAAAGTACAATTTGCAGGTTTAGATGTTTTTGAAACAGAACCAACACCTGCTGTGCAGCTATTAATGAATCCAGAAATTTCTTTAACTCCGCACATAGGTGGAGCTACAAAAGAAGCTCAGGATAGAATTGGAGTAGAATTGGCACAACAGATTATCGCTTTATTAAATTAAGATTTTGTGAAATTTAAAAAATTGGACATTATAAATGATTAGAGAAAATCTATTAAAAATAAAAGAATCAATTCCAGAAAATGTAACTTTAGTTGCAGTTTCTAAAACCAAACCTGTTGAAGATTTGCAGGCGGCTTATGACGCAGGGCAGCGTATTTTTGGTGAAAATAAAATTCAGGAGATGGCCAGTAAATTTGATGTTTTACCAAAAGATATTCAATGGCATATGATTGGCCATTTGCAGAGTAATAAGGTGAAATACATGGCTCATTTTGTTGATTTAATTCACGGAATTGACAAAATTAAAACATTAAAAGAAATTAACAAGCAAGCAAAAAAACATGACAGAGTTATAAACTGTTTGTTACAAGCAAGAATTGCCAAAGAAGAAACAAAGTTTGGTTTGTCTTTTGATGATATAGCTACTATCTTGCAATCATTAGAATTTAAAGAATTAGAAAATATAAAAGTTATAGGTCTTATGGGAATGGCAACATTTACAGATAATAAGTCTCAATTAAAAGAAGAGTTTTTATCTTTAAAAAACTTCTTTGATTCGCAACAATTAATAACAGAAAATAACAACTGTAAACTGCAAACACTCTCTATGGGAATGAGCGGAGATTATAATTTGGCAATAGAAAATGGAAGTTCTATGATTAGAGTAGGAAGTTCTATATTTGGTAATCGAAATTAAAATTATTTAATTTCAAGATAAGAAAAAGAATTTGTACACAATACTAGACATTGAGACCACCGGTGGTAAGTTTAATGAAGAGGGCATTACAGAAATTGCAATTTATAAATTTGATGGTCACGTTGTTGTAGATCAATTTATTAGCTTAGTAAATCCTGAAAAAGAAATACAGCCATTTGTTGTTAAACTAACAGGTATTAATAATAAAATGTTGCAGAATGCACCAAAATTCTATGAAATAGCCAAAAGAATTTTAGAAATAACCAAAGATGCTACATTAGTTGCTCATAATACTTCGTTCGATTATAGAATTTTAAAGACAGAGTTTGATAGATTAGGATACGATTTCACAAAAAATACGCTTTGTACAGTAGAATTAAGTCAGAAACTAATTTTAGACCAGCCTTCTTACAGTTTAGGTAAATTGATAAAAGCATTAGGAATCCCCATGACAGATAGACATAGGGCTTCTGGAGATGCTCTTGCAACAGTGCAATTATTTAAGTTGCTTTTAGAGAAAGACGTTACTAAAACAATTGTTCAAGATTCTATAAAATACCATGACAAGAGAGTAGAAAAAGAAAGATTGCAAAAATTAATAGCTGCTGTACCTAAGGAATTAGGTTTATTTTACATTCATGGTGCAGACGGTAAAGTAATTTATTTAGGGCGGGGAAAAGATATAAAATCTGAAGTAAATAAATTATTTTTAAAAGAAACGAAAAGAGCTGTTAAGGTTCAAGACAGAGCAATCTCTATATCTTTTGAGAAAACAGGAAATGATTTATTTACACGTTTAAAGTATTATATAGAATTAGAAACCTTAGCGCCAAAATATAACTTTCAAAAAGAGAAAAAACCCTTTTTACAAGATTTTAATAATGAAGATTTTATAATTTTTGATAAAGGCAGAGCGTTAGAAGAGCGTGCAGTCATTCTAATAGAAAATAAAGAGGTTTATGGTTATGGTTATACAAATTTAGCCTTTCAAGAAAATAATATCGAAATTTTAAAGTCTATAGTAACGCCCATTGAAAATAAAGAATTAGCAAAAGCAATTATAAAAAATTATTTGAACAAAAACAATGTTCAGAAAATTGTTAGGCTTTAGTTTCATAAAACTAAAATAATATTTTTACTGCCTTCATAAAGAACAAAAGAAATCAACTAATATTACTCCATATTTTAGAGGACTTAGTCATTTTTATAAACGCTTTTTTAATTGATAGGTTTTCTTCTTTAGATAAGTTTTCATCTTCTTGTAAAAGAGTAATTGCCCTATTTCTGGCCGTAACTAGAATTTTAGAATCTTTAAGAATATCGGCAATTTTTAAATTTAGCACACCACTTTGTTGGGTTCCCATAAGGTTTCCTGGTCCTCTTAGTTTTAAATCAACTTCTGCAATTTTAAAACCGTCTGTTGTGTCTACCATTGTTTTTAAACGCATTTTTGCCTCTGGAGATAACTTATAACTAGACAATAAAATACAATAACTTTGGTCTGCTCCTCTTCCTACTCTTCCTCTTAATTGGTGCAATTGTGAAAGTCCAAAACGTTCTGAGCTTTCAATAATCATAACACTTGCATTTGGCACATTTACTCCTACTTCTATAACCGTAGTTGCAACCATTATTTGGGTTTCACCCTTTACAAAACGCTGCATTTCAAATTCTTTATCTGCGGGTTTCATTTTTCCATGTACAATACTTATCTGATATTTTGGTAATGGAAACTCTCTAGAGACACTTTCAAATCCATCCATTAAATCTTTATAATCCATTGCCTCAGATTCTTCAATTAAAGGATATACTAAATAAATCTGTCGCCCTTTAGCAATCTCATCTTTCATAAATTTAAAGACAGACAACCGATTACTATCAAAACGATGCACTGTTTTTACTTCTTTTCTCCCTGGAGGTAATTCATCAATTACAGAAATGTCTAAGTCTCCATACACAGACATCGCTAAAGTTCTTGGTATGGGTGTTGCGGTCATTACTAAAATATGAGGAGGAAGGGTGTTTTTAGCCCATAATTTTGCTCTTTGTTTTACACCAAACCGATGTTGTTCATCGATTACGGCAATTCCTAAGTTTTTAAATTTAACTTTATCCTCTATTAAGGCATGTGTGCCAATTAGAATATGCAACGTTCCATCTTCTAAAGCTGCATGAATTTCTCTTCTTTTTTTAACCCTTACAGAACCAGTTAGTATATCTACCTTAATATTCATACCACTTACAAGCTCAGAAACTGCTGTAAAATGTTGATTTGCTAATATTTCTGTAGGCGCCATAATAGTAGCCTGAAAACCATTGTCTATAGCTAAAAGCATTGCTAAAATAGCTACAATAGTTTTTCCAGATCCTACATCTCCTTGCAGAAGCCGATTCATGTGTGCACCAGAAGCAACGTCCTTTCTAATTTCCTTTAAAACTCTTTTTTGTGCGTTGGTTAAACTGAAGGGAAGCTTATCTGCATAAAATTCATTAAAAACAGCACCTACATTTTCAAATACAAATCCTTTTATTTTTGTTTTATTGATAAGTTTCTTTCGCAATAACTGCAATTGAATGAAAAATAATTCCTCGAATTTTAAACGATATTCTGCTTTCGCTAAATTTTCTTGACTCTTAGGAAAATGCGCATTTAACAAAGCATCTCGTTTAGACATCAATTTAAAATCAGAAATAATTTCTTGCGATAAATTTTCTTCAATCTTATCATAGAACTGTTGCAATAGACTTTGTATATAGGCTCGCATTAATTTATTAGAAACACCAAAATTTGTAAGTTTCTCAGTTGAGGGATATACTGGTTGCATTTTAGATTGCAGTTTCTTCTTATATTCTGAGACCAACTCTAACTCTGGATGCGGAATACTAAAATTACCATTGTAATGATTTAACTTGCCATAAACTACATAGGGCTCATTAATTTTAATTGAATCTTTGATCCATTTTTGACCTTTAAACCAAACCAATTCCATACTTCCAGTAGGATCTTGAAAAGTAGCTATTAGCCTACTACCCCTTTTTTGTGCAACAGATTTTAAATGGGTAATGCTACCTACAATTTGCACCTCAGAAGAATTTGGTTGTAAATCCTTTATTGGATAAAAAGTAGTTTTATCTATATATCTAAAAGGAAAAAAATTTAATAAATCATTACAAGTTTTTATACCTAAATCTGCATATAGAAGCGCTGCTCTTTGAACACTAATTCCGTTTATATATGTAATTGGATAATCTAAATTCAAGTTAAAAAATTATGATAACGAAATTAATGAAATCCAATTTAAAAAGTGATTATTATTATAAATAATATGAAAAAGAGAATATAACCGGGAATAAATAATAATTGATTTTAGAATAATTTAAATGAACTAAAAAAGCAACCCTTTTTAAATCAAAAGCCTTAATAAAAACCAAATTACTATTGACTTTTATTAAGGCTAATTATATATAAAAAACACAAGGAAACAAATTAAAAAAACCCCTACAATTTTATAAAATGTTTTCTATTATCGAAATAATAGAAACTCCTTGTGTTAGAATTTACAAACTTTATAATATTCTCTAACCTAAACTAAAGAATTATACTAAAATAGTTATACAAATATAGTACAAGAAATTTTAAAAAAAAAATATTGCTTGCAAAAAAAAACTGTATTTGCTTTTTTAAGATACTTTGAAAACACAATAGCATTAAACATGTTATTTATTTATAAAAAATAAAATATTATACACCCATATGTTTCTGTGCAACTTTATAATTGTTGAGGTAGTACTTATTTGTATCTTTGCATCCCATAATAAGAAAAAATGAGATTACATAGAAATTTAACTTTTGCAGTTATAGACAGTATTAGAGATATTTTTAATGAAGGCGTTTATGCTGACAAAGCTGTAGAAAAAGCTTTAAAACGTGATAAACGTTGGGGAGCAAGAGATCGTAAATTTGTTGCAGAGACAATTTATGACATTGTTCGTTGGAACCGTTTATATGCTGAAATAGCAGAAGTAAAAATGCCTTACGATAGAGACAATATTTGGAGACTATTCTCTGTTTGGTGTATTTTAAGAGGAATTCCTTTACCTGATTGGAATCAAATTGGTGATGTACCAGAAAGAAAAATTAAAGGTCGTTTTGCAGAGTTATCTAAAACAAGAAAATATAGAGAATCTATACCAGATTGGATGGATGAAATTTGTGTAAACGAATTAGGTGAAGAAATCTGGACAAAAGAAATTGCTGCTTTAAACGTACAAGCAAATGTAATTTTAAGAACCAATACTCTAAATATATCTAAAGAACTTCTTCAAAAGAAATTAAAAGCAGAAGATATTATTACAGAATTTATCCCTAATCATCCAGATGCATTAATATTACCAGAAAGAGCAAACGTTTTTAAAACTGAAGCTTTTCATAATGGTTATTTTGAGGTTCAAGATGCGTCATCGCAATTAGTTGCTGCGTATTTAGATGTTAAACCTGGTATGAAAGTAGTAGATACCTGTGCTGGTGCTGGTGGTAAAACTTTGCATTTAGCTGCTTTAATGGAAAATAAAGGGCAGATTATTGCGATGGATATTTATGAAAGTAAACTCCGAAAATTAAAAGTTAGGGCAAAAAGAAACAAAGCACATAATATAGACATGCGTGTTATTGATTCTACAAAACCTATTAAAAAATTACAAGGCAAAGCAGATAGAGTTTTAATAGATGCTCCTTGTTCTGGTTTAGGTGTTATTCGCAGAAATCCAGATTCTAAATGGAAATTACAGCCAGAGTTTATAGCTGTCTCTTATACACATCTGACGCTGCCGACGAC
>OJEO01000194.1_pt1 | contig 27654 bp, 30 predicted proteins | sample 1593621 | NCBI WGS metagenome assembly OJEO01 (sample SAMN05416875, study PRJEB24817) | seawater metagenome | isolation source: Sea water | place: Canada:Atlantic | collected 2013-11
CAGTATGTCAGGGATGATTAAAGGATTTTAGATGGGGTTTATTGATCGCTTACTAAGCTTATATAGCGATCTGGTTTATCAGTAATACTTAACATATATCCACTAGTGGCAAGCGAATTAGAAAGTACATTGTGAAAACTATAACTACTGTCCAGCTAAGCATAAAATTCCTTTATACTTAGCTGGAAGTCGTCAAATGCATTAGTTCCGACTTGATCTGACATTCCTTTTATTGAGAAGGCAATGAACGTATCCGAAGGTAAGCTCTGCTATCTTGGTGAGTGGCATACACACCCTCAGAAACAACCAATCCCTTCGGAAACAGATATAACTACTTGGGAAAATATTTACAGGGAAATCAAATTGCCGATTGTTTGTATTATAGTTGGAACAGAGGGGATGATTGCCTACGAAACTACAAAGGGATTACCGACGGTAATGCTTCAAGTTTTAGAGTAAAGCAGTAAGAAATCAGACATATGTTTTTCATCGGCAGTTGCCTCAGGCTCTTTGTATTTAAAGAGGATATCTCAATATTATTACTTAATTAGGGATATTATCATTTTTTGGTGTTGGTTCTCATTTAATACGAGGTCTTACATCCAGTAAGCGATCTTCTAACCAAGCACGTCGGTGCTCGTAATTCTGACCTGTAAACGAATCAACGCCGCAAAGAAAGGCTCTTCGCACACAACGTGCAACACAGTGGTAGTAAGGCGTGGATTCGACGGCAATGAGGGTTTTACGAGGTTTAGGCATAATGATCACCGAGTTAAATTGAAAGGCTTAATTTAACTGTAGATCATGAGTTTTTATTTGCCAGCTAGGGTGGGTGTCCTAGTGTTTAGGTGTCCTAGTGTTTATTAGCTGTGTGCATACTTAGAAAGTGAACCATAGAGACACCGCAATTATGGGTAAAACAATAAAGCCAAGCATGCCTGGTATTGCCAGCCCTGTACGACCATTAAACATACTTGCCGCAACGCCAGTACCGACCAAACAGCCAATCCAGATTACTATTGGATGCCACCAAGCTGTTATAAAACCTAAATAAACCAAGAAAGCTATGCCATTTATACGAACAGTAAATAGGAATACCAAACTGGCAAAAGAAATAACTGAATTATCTTTCCAGAGCTTTCGCTCCAATGCAGAAAGAGCATAAACAGGCTGGGACATAGCGCGTCGGGCAAACTCTGTTTGTAGGTTTGCACAAACTTCGTATATGAAGATAAGCCAAATATAAAGAGTCATGAGTTCCTCTGAACAGCTAACAGCGAGTTACAAGAACACGATGTCGCATAATCCCTTATATCTGGGAAAGGCGAACGAAAGGAAAACTCCTTTAAGATCATACGACTATCCCTGTTAATAATTTAAACAACACTATATTCAGGTGTCGCTTTTGTCAATTTATTATCAATCCATACTCATTGTCGGTTAATACAAGCTATATTTATCTAAGCAACTTTTCTTATATTTTCTTATATTTAACAGTTACTTAATAATTAGTCCTAAATAGTGATAGGCGAACTCGCTTTTTACTAGCCCACAAAAAAGGCCGATTTACTCTTCATTTAAACATGTAAATGAAGAATGAATCGGCCTTGATAGCGCCCTTTTTTCTAAAAGAGCGAATCACAGTTTGCTTTTAAACTTACTGCTTTTTAATGCGATATTCTGCAGATCGTGCGTGCCCTTCTAGTTGCTCGCCACGGGCTAGAACAGAGGCAATTTTACCCAGTTCTGATGCGCCTTCTGGGGAACACATAATCAAAGACGAACGTTTCTGAAAATCATACACACCTAGCGGTGATGAGAAACGTGCTGTGCCCGACGTGGGTAAAACGTGGTTTGGCCCTGCGCAGTAATCACCTAATGCTTCAGATGTGTGACGACCCATAAAGATCGCGCCAGCGTGACGAATCTGTGGCAATAATGCCTGAGGATCTTCTACAGAAAGCTCCAAGTGTTCAGGAGCAATGGTATTGCTCACTTCACACGCTTCATTCATATCTTTTACTTTGATCAAGGCGGCGCGTGCGCTTAACGAGGCACGAATAATATCTTTTCGTGCCATGGTCGGTAAGAGCTTTTCGATCGATGCGTGTACTTGATCTAGGAAGTCTTGATCTGGGCTGATTAAAATTGCCTGTGCATCTTCGTCGTGTTCAGCTTGCGAGAATAAATCCATCGCAATCCAATCAGGATCGGTTTTGCCATCACACACTACTAAGATTTCAGACGGACCAGCGATCATGTCGATGCCCACCGCACCAAATACTTGGCGTTTGGCAGTGGCAACAAAGATGTTACCTGGGCCAACAATTTTATCCACTTTCGGTACGGTTTGTGTGCCGTACGCTAATGCGGCAACGGCTTGTGCGCCACCAACTGTGAATACTTTGCTTACGCCAGCCACTGCGGCAGCGGCTAATACCAGCTGGTTTAATTCACCACCGGGCGTTGGTACAACCATGATGATTTCGCTAACGCCAGCAACATGTGCTGGCAGTGCGTTCATTAGTACAGAAGATGGGTAAGCGGCTTTTCCGCCGGGTACGTAAATACCTACGCGATCAAGTGGCGTTACTTTTTGGCCTAATAAAGTGCCGTCGTCTTCGGTGTACTGCCAAGAGTCTTGTTTTTGCTTATCGTGGTATTTGCGCACACGATCTGCAGCGGCCAATAGCGCATGGCGTTGATCGGCTGGCAGTGTGTCTAAGGCTTGTTGAAGTTGCTCTTGGTTCAGTTCTAGCTGATCCATACTGTCAACGCTTAGGTGGTCAAAACGGTTGCTGTATTCAATAACGGCCGCATCGCCACGGTTTTTAACATCGTCAAGAATATCGGTAACGATGGTTTGTACTTGTTTGTCGGAAACAGATTCCCAGGCGAGTAGTGTTTCTAACTCGCTAGAAAAATCATTGGCGCTGGTATCTAAACGACGAATTTCGATGGTCATTTTTTAAATTCCTAATTTCTAGCGTATTACTGCCCTGCTTTTTCTTGTGCAAGGCTTGCTTGTTGGCGATCGACAGCCGCTGACATTTGGTCAATGATCGGCTGGATTTGTGCGTGCTTCACTTTCATTGCGGCTTTACCCACAACTAAGCGAGAGCTGATATACGCCATGTGGTCGCGAGGTTCTAAACCATTTGCTACCAAGGTTTTACCGGTATCAACAATATCCACAATCAAGTCGGCTAGGCCAACGATTGGGGCCAATTCCATACCGCCGTACAATTTAATGATGTCGATCTGGCGACCTTGTTCGGCGAAGTAACGCTTGGTTACGTCAACAAATTTAGTCGCAACTTTTAAACGGCCTTCTGGCAATACAGCGCCTTTAAGGGCAGCGGTCATTAAGCGGCAAGTGGCAATTTTTAGATCAAGAGGTTCGTATAGGTTTTCGCTATTGAACTCCATTAATACGTCTTTGCCAGAAATGCCGAGATCGGCAGCGCCGTATTCAACGTAGGTCGGTACATCGGCTGCTCGTATCACAAGCAGCTTAATATGATCGTGATTGGTATCGAAAATCAGTTTACGACTTTTGCTAATGTCCTCTGCCGGATGGATGTTTGCCTCGGCTAATAAAGGCAAGGTGTCATCCAAAATACGTCCTTTTGATAAGGCAATCGTGAGAGGCTGTGTCATAACGTTTTCAATCTTCTCTAAAATGTTCGTAATAAGTGGCGTTGATTCATATATGAGGACGCCACTGTGAAAAAGCAAACAAGGTTTAAAAGAAACTAATACCCATACGTTAAAAGTATTGGTTTAGTTTCCTGGTACGCGGCGAATCTTAACCCCTAAGATTTGCAACTTTTCTTCAATGCATTCGTAACCACGGTCGATGTGATAAATACGATCAACCAAGGTATCACCTGTTGCCACAAGTGCTGCGATAACCAGCGATGCAGAGGCACGTAGGTCGGTTGCCATTACCTGCGCCGAGCTTAAAATATCTTTACCGGTAACAATGGCGGTATTACCTTCAACGGTAATATCTGCGCCCATGCGCACTAATTCATCAACGTGCATGAAGCGGTTTTCAAATACGGTTTCGACTACGGTGCCGGTACCTTCAGCAATGCAGTTCATCACCATAAACTGCGCTTGCATATCAGTAGGAAATGCAGGATGCGGCGCGGTACGTACATTAACCGCTTTCGGGCGACGCCCTTCCATATCCAACGAGATCCAGTCTTCGCCGCATTCAATGTTAGCGCCTGCTTCTTCAAGCTTGGCTAGTACTGCGTCCATTAACTTGGGGTCGGTATCTTTTACTTTAATCTTACCGCCAGTAACTGCTGCAGCGACTAGGTAAGTCCCTGTTTCAATGCGATCTGGTAATACATCGAAAGAACAGCCGTGTAATTCTTCCACACCTTCAATGGTTAATTTGTCGGTGCCACCGCCCGTGATTTTAGCGCCCATTGCGTTTAAGCAATTGATTAGGTCGACCACCTCAGGCTCACGCGCAGCGTTTTCAATAACGGTGGTGCCTTCGGCTAATACCGCAGCCATCAAAATATTTTCAGTACCGGTTACCGTTACCATATCTAGATAGATGTTAGCGCCTTTTAAACGACCGTCGCTGCGAGCATGCACATAACCGTCAATTACTTCGACCGTTGCGCCTAGTGCTTCCATTCCGCGTAGGTGAAGATCAACCGGGCGAGTACCAATGGCGCAGCCGCCTGGTAACGATACTACCGCTTCGCCATAACGTGCTAACAATGGGCCTAATACCAAAATTGAAGCGCGCATGGTGCGTACTAGTTCATAAGGAGCAATACGACTGGTCATGGTTGAGCAGTCTGTCTCGACGCTCATATCTTCGTTAATTACGACCGATACACCCATGCAGCCAAGTAGTTCGATCATGGTGGTGATGTCGTGCAGATGTGGCAAGTTGCCCACACGCATAACGCCTTTCGCCAGTAATGTGGCCGCAAGTATCGGCAGCGCTGAGTTTTTAGCGCCAGAAATGCGAATTTCGCCGTCAATAACAGCGCCGCCTTCAATTAATAGTTTATCCATAGGGTTTTATTATTCTTTTCAGCAAGGCTATTTTTTTTCAGCTGGAGTTAGTGCGCTGATTTTTACAGCGTGCACAGTTCCACCCGTGATCAATTCAGTTAATGGTTTATATACCATTTGCTGTCGTTTAACGGCAGACACACCTTCAAAGGCTGCACTCACAACTTCAATTTCGTTGTGATAGCCTTCTTGAATGGAAATTTCACTGTTCGGAAATTCTTTTTCTAGTAATGCTCGGATATCAGCTGAAGACATAACCTACTCTCATGGTGATATAAAAGGCGTAATAATAGCGGATTTATAGGTTAAGACGAAGTGCGTTCTGCATTGTCTTGGTAGGAATTGTCAGTTTTTAACCCAATTTAAGGATTAATTCAGGTTAAAAACCGCAGTTAAGCCACTGAATTCGATCACCTGACGCATTTTCTGTGGCACGTTAACAAACTCTACGCTTACCTGCTGTTGCTGCCCAAAACGCAACCAATCAAGCAGCAAGGCGATACCAACACTGCTTGAATGAGTTACCTCTGCCAAATCAACTTGCCACTGCTGGCCAGCAACGTCTATTAGCTTACGTCCTTCTTCAAGCAAGCGCTTACCCACCAGCCGATCAAGTCGACCCGACAGTTTTGCCTGTTGAGAATTGATAGCGATAACCTGTGCATTTACTTCTGGTGCAATTAAACTCACGTTATACTGTCCTATTCTTCGGCTTGGCTAAATAAAAATTGGCCAATAAGTTCTTCAAGCACCAAGGCCGATTGCGTATCTTCGATTACGCCACCATCTTCTAGGTATTCATCGTCAGCGCCCACGGTCAAACCGATGTATTTTTCACCTAATAAACCAGCGGTTAAAATAGCTGCCGACGTGTCGGTAGTCAGCGTTGACATGCTGGTATTAATTTCCATTTCAACCACGGCAACATAATCTTCGGTATCCAAATAGATTTTAGTAACACGGCCAATCGGCACACCCGACATCGACACTTTAGCGCGCTCGGTTAAGCCACCTAAATTTTCAAAATACGCTTTAACTGTGTATTTATCACCACGATCAGACGCTGATATTCCACTCACCTGTAACGCCATCAATACTAGTGCGATGGCCCCCATGACAATAAACCCGCCTACTGCTACTTCAACTAATCGTGTACGCATTCCTAAACACCTCCCAACATGATCGCCGTTAAAATAAAGTCTAAACCCAATACCGCTAATGAGGCGACAACCACCGTTTGCGTTGTCGCTTTGCTGATGCCTTCTGATGTCGGCATGGAATCAAATCCCTGATAAACCGCGATCCAAGTTACTACTAAACCAAATACCAATGATTTAATAAGACCTTTAATAACATCGTTATAAAATTCTACCGAGGCTTGCATATTGCCCCAGTAAGCCCCTTCATCGACACCCAACATATTGATGCCGACATAAGCCCCTCCCCAAATTCCGACCAGACTAAATAAAAGTGCCAAAATCGGCATGGCAATAAAACCTGCCCATAAACGCGGGGTGATAATACGTTTTAATGGGTCAATGCCCATCATTTCCATAGCGGAGATTTGATCAGTCGCTTTCATTAAGCCAATTTCTGCGGTGAGTGCCGAGCCTGCACGACCGGCAAATAACAGTGCGGTTACTACTGGGCCTAACTCTCTTAATAACGTTAAAGAAACCATGGTTCCTAATGCTGCTTCAGAACCAAAGTCCGACAAAATAGTATAGCCCTGTAGGCCAAGCACCATGCCGACAAAAAAGCCCGCTACTATGATAATAGACAGTGAGCGCACACCTATAGAGTAGATTTGTTTGATTAAATCTTTAAAGCCCGCACTGCCAGGACCACCCCAAGGAATGGAAGCCAACAAGAAAACACCCGCTCGGCCTAATGATTGCAACCTAGCCAAGCCGTAATGACCTATTTTTTGCAAAACGTCTAAAACTGTATCGATAACAGACATCATTTATTTCACTCGCTTAAATAAATCAGCAGTAAAACTATCTGCCGGAAAGTGAAAAGGAACGGGGCCATCAGGGTCACCTTGTAAAAACTGTCGTACTTGCTCAGAACCATTGTCGATAAGATTTTCTGGGGTGTCGAAACCAATGACTTTACCATCCGACAAAATACACACGTAGTCGGCGATAGAACACGCTTCGGCAACGTCATGCGTTACTAATAAACTGGTTAAACCTAATGAATCGTTAAGGCTTTTAATAAGATTAACGGTAATGCCCATAGAAACAGGGTCTAAGCCGGTAAAAGGCTCGTCGTACAGCATCATTTCTGGATCAAGTGCAATGCTTCTTGCTAAGGCAACTCGACGTGCCATACCACCAGAAAGCACTGCTGGCATCAAACGACGGGCACCACGCAAACCCACGGCCTCTAGTTTCATTAAGACCAAATCACGGATCATCGATTCTGGTAGGTCGCTGTGCACGCGAATAGGAAACGCCACGTTATCGAACACCGATAAATCAGTAAATAAGGCTCCAGTTTGGAACAACATTCCCATGGTTTGTTTACGCAGCTCGAATAATTCAGCTCGTTTTAAATCAGGAACGTTAAACCCGTTAACAGTTATAGTGCCACTATCGGGTAATAACTGTCCGCCGATTAAGCGCAACAAGGTGGTTTTACCGGTGCCACTGGGGCCCATAATAGAGATCAATTTTCCACGCGGAATATCGAGGTCTATATTGTCAAAAATCAAACGATCGCCACGACTGAATGACATCCCTCGAATTGATACAAAAGCTTCTTCACTGGACATTCAACGTCCCTTATTGATAACCCGAATTTAAGCACATACTTGTTAAGCAGTATTTTCAAGAACAGTTTTCAAGCACAGCATATCGGAATGTAAAACAAGAACCAAACACAAACTACCCCATTTTAGCGCCAAGAACTATCACTTCTAATGGAACAAGCCATACCGACAAAGACAATTTACAGGTACAATAGCCCACCTTTTTTATGAGATCGTATCATGACTCTTACTGCTTTAACTCCAGCAATCGCGGCACTGCTTGCCGGGTTGGTCATTCTTGTTTGGAGTGCTGATCGCTTTGTTTTAGGCGCAGCCGCTACTGCCCGTGTACTGGGGGTTTCTCCTCTGGTTATTGGTTTAACCATTGTTTCGTTAGGTACTTCGGCACCCGAAATGTTTGTTTCAACCATGGCTGCCTTAGAAGGTTCTGGCGGTTTGGCGGTTGGTAACGCCATTGGTTCAAACATCGCTAACATTGCTTTAGTTTTAGGTGTAACAGCTTTAGTTGCTGCAATCCCCATTCAGAAGAAGCTGGTTAAAAAAGAAATTCCACTACTATTGCTGGTTACTATCATCGCGGGCTTAGTATTAGCCGACCTAACACTGGATCTGTTCGACGCCATCATTTTAGTGATCACCTTGGTCGTGGCTATTTACTTGTTATTTCAACAAACCAGCAGTTCAGGTGAAGCTGTTATTGACGAAGACGAACAAGCAGCGATTGATGCAATGCCAACCAAGCACGCTATTTTTTGGCTGGTTGCTGGTCTTGCAGCGTTGATGATCAGTTCCAAAATGCTGGTGTGGGGTGCATCATCGATTGCCGTAGCATTTGGCATTAGCGATCTTATTATCGGTCTTACTATTGTTGCTATTGGTACCAGTTTGCCAGAATTGGCAGCCTCTGTGACCAGTGCACTGCGCGGACATCATGATATTGCGATTGGTAATATTATCGGCTCTAACATCTTTAATTTATTAGCTGTATTGCCGATCCCTGGTTTAATTGCTCCGCTAATAATAGACAGCGAAGTGATGACCCGCGATTACGCAATGATGCTTGGGCTTACCATTGCATTAATCGTGATTATTGCCCTGAGTTATCGCCGAGGCGTTATTCCACGATTTACTGGAATACTTTTATTGGCGTCTTATGCTGCATACATGGGCTTACTGTATGTTCAGAGCGTTTAATTGAAAAGCGCTTAACTCTAAATAAACAATCCTATAAAGTGTGATCTGAGTTAAGTTTTATTATTGTTACATTTTTATTTATACAAACATTGATAACAGAAACAAACATTATGACAAACGATTTTGATTTTACTGCTTCTGGCATTCGCACCATCGAACTTGAACAAGAAGCCATCGCCAACTTAAAAAGTCGCATTAACGACGATTTTATTGCTGCTTGTAAATACATTCTTGCCTGTGAAGGTCGTGTTGTAATCACTGGCATGGGTAAATCTGGGCATATCGGTAAAAAAATTGCAGCTACCTTAGCCAGCACAGGCACCCCCGCTTTTTTCGTTCACCCAGGGGAAGCTAGCCATGGTGATATGGGTATGATCACCAAAAATGATGTGGTAATTGCCATGTCAAACTCAGGTGAAACCTCTGAAGTCACCAGTTTATTACCGCTTTGGAAACGCTTGCATATTCCCGTGATCAGCATGACAGGCAAGCCCGGCTCAACACTGGCCACCGGCGGCCATTGCCATTTAGACATCAGTGTTGAAAAAGAAGCCTGCCCACTTGATTTAGCCCCAACTTCCAGCACCACAGCAACCTTGGTGATGGGAGATGCTTTGGCGATCGCTTTATTAGAAGCCCGTGGTTTTACCGCAGAAGAATTTGCCTTCTCTCACCCAGGTGGTAGCTTGGGTCGTCGTTTATTATTAAAAGTTGAAACCCTAATGCATTCTGGCACTGACATGCCAAAAGTATTACCCAGCACGCCTCTTGCAGAAGCGTTAATGGCCATCACCTCAAAAGGCTTGGGCATGACTACAGTCATTGACGAGCAAGGTAAGCTACAGGGCGTTTTCACCGATGGTGATTTACGTCGCGCCATTGATAACGGTGTGGATATTCACCACAGTACAATTGAAAATCTAATGACCGTTGGTGGTAAAACAACCCACCCAGATTTGTTAGCAGCAGAAGCATTAACGGTGATGGAAGATAACAAGATCAACGCACTCGTAGCGGTAAAAGATGGAATACCAGTAGGCGTTATTACCATGCACGACATGCTGAAAGCAGGTGTTGTCTAAATGTTTCGCAAGCGTTTTCTATTCTTGTTTATTGTCGTTATGGTCGGCTTTGGTCTGTTATGGATTGAAAATTACACCACACAAATAACACGAGAAAACACAGAAGGCGCTTCAGTTTTACCAGATTATTATGGTGAAGGTTTAAAAAACAGAAGTTTTAATAATAACGGCCAACTAGAGAGTCAGTTTGAAGCTCAGCGCTCAGTGCACTACCCCGATAAAAAACTAGCCGAACTGACCTTGCCTAAGTTCACCACCACGACAGATGATGGTGAAGAATGGGTTATCCAATCGTTAACCGGAACTCATTTTGAAAATGATAAATTAATGGTATTAAAAGACAACGTCGTCATTTCACCATTGCCCTCTACACCAACTGATGCAAGCAATAGTAGTGATTTTGCTACTATTACAACCAACGAATTAACACTTTTTACCGAAACTAACATTGCACGAACAGATAAACCAGTTGAAGTCATTAACTTGTACAGTCGAGTTAATGCAGTAGGTATGATCATCAACATCGACTTAAAACGTGTCGAATTTTTATCTCAGGTAAACGCTAAATATGAACCTTAAACGTATCTTTACTCGCATCTCGGCCATCACCAAAATTACAAAAGCTGTGCCCCATTTACTTATTGTGCTCGCAAGTGCTAATGCATTCGGCTTAGAAAGTGATGCAGAAGCAGAAATGACCATTCAATCAGACCGTGCCGAGTTTGATAAACTAACAGGAGTGGCTGTCTATAAAGGCAGAGTAATCTTAGAACAAGGAACACTCTTAATTAAAGCCGACCAAATCACTCTTTATAGCAATGACGATCAAAAACTCACCAAATCAATAGCCGTAGGTAAACCAGCACACTACCAGCAACTAATGGAAGGTGATGAGGGGCCTACAAAAGCTCAAGGGCATACGATTACCTACCTTGCAGAAGAAAAAATAATTACATTATTAGAGGCAGCCATTCTTGAACAAGAAGGCAACTCATTTAGTGGCAACAAAATTGTTTATGATATTAAAAATGAAAACATAAAAGCAAAAGGCGACCTAGGTGATCAGCAGAATGGACGTATAAAAATGACTATTCAGCCAGCAAAAACAGCTGAGGTCATCAAGTAATGGGCACACTAAAAGCGGCTAATTTGGCCAAGAGCTACGACGGCAGACAAATTGTAAAAGACGTTTCTCTGGAAGTAAAAAGCGGTCAAATCGTCGGTCTGCTCGGGCCAAATGGTGCCGGCAAAACCACCTGTTTTTACATGATCGTTAATCTTGTTCAGGCAGATCAAGGCAGCGTGAGCATTAATGGTGAAGACATAAGTCACTTACCCATGCATGGCCGTGCACAAAAAGGGCTAGGCTACTTGCCTCAAGAAGCCTCCATCTTTCGTAAGCTTTCGGTGGCCGACAACATTATGGCCATTTTAGAAACGCGCTCAGACCTAACCAAAGCCGAAAAAAAACAGCAACTAGAAAAACTACTCGACGAATTTCATATTCAACATATACGAGCAAGCATGGGAATGTCGTTATCGGGGGGAGAACGCCGCCGCGTCGAAATTGCTCGCGCTCTAGCCGCAGAACCTTCTTTTATTTTGTTAGATGAGCCTTTTGCTGGCGTAGACCCTATTTCTGTTGCTGATATTATGGCCATTATTCGACAGCTTAAAGACCGCGGTATTGGCGTGTTAATTACCGACCACAATGTCCGTGAAACTCTTGCCATTTGTGAGAAAGCTTATATCGTAGGTGGTGGCCATATTATTGCCGAAGGGAGTGCCGAAGAAGTACTGAATAACCAACAGGTAAAAGACATTTACCTAGGTCACGACTTCAAGCTTTAACATATATACAAAGCGGGTACACTGTCGTAAGCCCAAAACAAAGATTCAACGTTTATCGCGATAGAAGTGATATGTCCAGATGCTCCGCACTTCTAATTTAGATGGTTATCATGATTTTTTAACGAGTGATTGTATTACTGTATGAAAGCGTCATTACAATTAAAAATTGGCCAAAACCTGACCATGACACCCCAGCTGCAACAAGCCATCCGCTTGTTACAGCTATCGACTCTGGATTTACAAGCCGAAATTCAAGAAGCGCTTGAATCCAACCCGATGCTGGAAGTAGAAGAGGTTGACCACCAAGCCACCACCAGCCCTAGCGAGCACACCGATCAGCACGAATCAATTGCCAGCGCGACGTCGAGCAACACGGGTGATAGCAATGACAATAGCGAAGCCTCATACGAAGATAACCTCAACACAGATACCATTCGCGATACTGGGGCTGATGAATTACCCGCCGATAGCCAGTGGGAAGACTCTTACCAAACCAGTGCTGGCGTCAGTTCAAGCGCAGGCACGGTTGACGACGATTTTGACCACGAAGGTCGCAACAGCACCAGCGACAACTTACAAGACCACATCCTTTGGCAGTTAAATTTAACGCCCATGAGCCCAACCGATCATGAAATTGCGATGGCACTGATCGATGGTCTAAACGATGACGGTTACTTATCCATACCGCTTGAAGATGTACTAGAAAGCATCGACGCTTCATTAGAAGTTGAAGACGATGAAGTATTAGCGGTATTACACCGCTTGCAGCAATTTGAACCTGCCGGTGTATTTGCCCAAGACTTACAAGATTGTTTACTGCTGCAGCTAAAACAGTTACCAGAAAACACCTTGTGGCTAGAAGAAGCAAAAATTGTTATTGCCCAACATATTCAATTATTAGGCAGCAAAGATTACGCGCTTATCATGCGCAAAACCAAACTCAGTGAAGACAGCTTAAAATCTGTGCTGCGTTTAATCCAAGAGCTTACTCCAAGACCCGGCGATTTAATTATCTCTGAACAATCAGAATACGTTATTCCCGATGTATTAGTGCGCAAGGTTAAAGGCGAATGGCGAGTTGATCTTAACCCAGAAATTGCTCCCAAATTACGTGTAAACTCCGATTATGCCTCATTGGTTAAGCGTGCTGATAACAGCCCAGACAACACCTACTTAAAAGATAATTTACAAGAAGCGCGCTGGTTTATAAAAAGCTTACTCAGCCGCAACGACACCCTATTAAAAGTTGCCAACAAAATTGTTGAATACCAAGAAGACTTTTTTGAAATAGGTGACGAAGGTATGAAACCTTTGGTTTTACATGACATTGCCGAAGCGGTTGATATGCACGAATCAACAATTTCTAGGGTCACCACACAAAAATTCATGCACACGCCACGAGGTATTTTTGAATTAAAATACTTCTTCTCTAGCCACGTTAGCACCGACAGTGGTGGCGAATGTTCATCCACTGCTATTCGCGCCATGATTAAAAAACTGATTGCCGAAGAGCCCGCCAAAAAACCTTTAAGTGACAATAAAATTGCCACTATTTTGGGTGAAAAAGGCATACAAGTGGCACGACGTACCGTTGCTAAATACCGTGAAGCTATGATGATTCCACCGTCCAACGAACGTAAACGCTTGTTATAATCGTGACCCATATCAAACCCACCATAAGCCCAAAGATAAGGCTCTGTAATTAATGACCTCTGCAATTGATTCCATCTTGAAACCAGAACACGCACTTAAAAACGTGCCGGCTTCAAGCAAGAAAAAAGTTTTAGAATACCTGGGTAGTTTTATTGCAGAGCACATTCCAGAAAGCTCTGCCGACGACATTTACACACGTTTATTAAGTCGTGAACGCATGGGCAGTACGGGTATTGGCGAAGGCATTGCCATTCCTCATTGTCGTTTAAAACAATGTGATGCAACCTTCACCGTATTGCTACACTTAGAAGAACCGATTGATTTTGATGCCATCGACAAGCAACCGGTTGATTTAATTTTTGCACTGATTGTTCCAGAAGAAGCAACCGACGAACACCTACAAACGTTAAGCATGCTCGCACAAAAACTCAGCCAAGCTGATTACCGCGACGCGTTAAGAAATGCAACAGATTCGGCCGGGCTTTATCAACAAGCCATTGCTTAACTTAGCCTAACTTACTTAATAAAAGCGTTTAATTATTCACACAGGCAGGAAACAACATGGTAGATACAATGCGCTTAGTGATCATAAGTGGTCGTTCGGGTTCAGGAAAATCAGCCGCGTTAAATGTGCTAGAAGACCAAGGATTCTATTGCATAGACAACCTGCCGCTGGGCTTACTTCCAGCATTAACAGAACAAGCGCAGCAACAGCAATACAAAGCCAATAGCAACAGTGAAATATCGCTGAAAAAATTAGCCGTTAGCATAGATGCTCGCAACGTCTCACAAGACATGAGTGAGTTTCCTAAAATATTAAACAGCATCGCCAAAGGACGCTTTGTTGCCGAAGTTTTGTTTTTAGATGCGCATAAAGAAACCCTAATGCAGCGCTTTAGCTCAACCCGCCGCAAGCACCCTCTTACCAATAACGACACCTCGCTAATAGAAGCAATTGAGTACGAACACGAACTGCTGCATCCCATTAGAGACTTAGCTGATCTTAATGTAGACACCACTCGCCTATCGGTACATGAACTGGCCAGCCTAATCAAATTGCGCATTGTGCATAATGAATCAAAAGAAATGGCATTATTATTTCAATCTTTTGGATTCAAACACGGCATTCCTGTTGATGCCGACCTTGTCTTTGACGTGCGTAATCTTCCCAACCCTTATTGGGATCCTAGCCTGCGCCAATTCACCGGCAAAGACCCTCAGATTATTGAATTTTTAAACAAAGAACCGTTAGTACAAGACATGCTAACCGACATACAAAACTATTTAGATAAATGGCTACCCAGCTTTGAGCAAGCCAGCCGCAGCTACATGACAGTTGCCATTGGTTGCACTGGCGGCCATCATCGCTCTGTTTTTATCTCAGAGGCGCTGACACAATTGTTTTCTTCAAAATTTGAAAACGTACAAGTGCGTCATCGGGAACTGCCAGGACAATGATTAAAACCGACACTCTCATCATTAATAAACTTGGCTTACATGCTAGAGCCGCATCAAAACTGGTTAATACTGCGGTGTTATTTGAGAGCCAGATTCGCATTGGCCGCGAACAACAAATGGCCGATGCCAAAAGCATTATGTCGGTGATGATACTGGCCGCTAGCAAAGGCACAACACTACAGCTCGAAATTGACGGTGACGATGAAGAATCCGCCTGCACTGCTATTTTAGACCTTATAAAACGCCGCTTTGACGAAGACGAATAATTCACCTATCTGCGTATTTTCTTTCTCAGTTCCTATGTGTCCATAGCATACTGCTGCTATTCCAGCTAAAATAGTCTCCTCATCCTTTGTATCCTCCGTTAATAAGAGCAGCGTTATGGGTCAACAAAATCAACGCGCGAAAGCCAAACTTCACAGCATTAATGAAGCGCTCGAAACCGGTGGCCTACAACAAGTAAAACGCACATTAAATTCAGGCTTAGCGCCTGCTGAAGTTGCTCACTTAATAGAATCGTCACCTCCCAAAGTTCGTAAAATGCTCTGGGAGCTGATCGATACCGAAAACGAAGGTGAGGTTCTACAGCACTTAAATGATGAAGTCAGTGGCTTATTTTTAAGTGAGATGAGCGCTGAAGAGCTGGTTAATCTAACCGCTGAATTAGACACCGATGACGTTGCCGACATTCTTCAACAGATCCCTGACCATGTTAGTGATGCTGTATTACGAGGAATGGACAGCGAAGATAGAAATCGCTTAGAAGCTGTTTTAGCCTACCCAGAAGATACCGCTGGCGGCTTGATGAATACCGATACCGTGACAGTTCGTCCGGATATCACACTCGATGTTGTTCTACGTTATTTAAGACGGCACCGCTCGTTGCCTGAAATGACCGATAACTTATTGGTGATTAACCGCAGCAACGAATTTATTGGTATTTTGCCAATCAATAAATTATTGGTAAGCGATTTAAATCAAACAGTGCGTGAGGTCATGTCGACAGACGCGCAAACTATTCATGCCGCGATGGATGAAGAAGACGTAGCAAAAATATTCGAACGCCACGACCTAGTTTCAGCTCCGGTGGTCGATAATCACGGCAAGTTGCTGGGTCGTATCACCATTGATGACGTGGTCGACGTTATTCGTGATACCGCCGATCACTCGTTAATGAGCATGGCCGGTTTAGATGAAGAAGAAGACACCTTTGCTCCGGCGTTTAAAACAGGCAAACGTCGCGCACTGTGGCTTGGCATTAATTTATTAACGGCGTTTATTGCGTCTGCGGTGATTGGTTTATTCGACGAAACCATTGAACGCTTAGTAGCACTAGCGATCTTAATGCCAATTGTTGCCAGCATGGGCGGCATTGCCGGTAGCCAGGTACTAACCTTGGTTATTCGCGGGCAAGCCCTAGGGCATATTAATAGCATCAGTAACGTGCGTTGGTTATTAAACAGAGAGCTCGCGGTTGGATTTTTTAACGGCTTACTGTGGGCGATGGTAATTGGTGTTGCTACGCTCTTATGGTTCAACGATTGGCAGCTGGCATGGATTATTGCCGCTGCCATTATTATTAACTTAGTTGTTGCCGCCCTGAGTGGTGCGGCAGTTCCCTTAATACTGAAACGCCAGCGCATTGATCCTGCGCTTGCGGGCGGAGTTATCTTAACGACCATTACCGATGTCGTTGGTTTCTTCTCCTTCTTAGGTTTAGCCAGTATATTTTATTTATAACAAGGCAGTTTTATCATGGCCAAAAAGAAAAAAGATCCCTTTGCAGAAGAGATCGAGTACGAGATTGTTAGCAAGTCAGAAATGAAACGCGACATGATTGAACTGCAAGAATTGGGCGAGCGCATTGTTGCTTTACCACGTAAAAAAGCGATGGAATTGCCGATTTCTGAAATGATGAAAGCAGCGGTTCGTGAATCTGATCGGGTGGGTAAAAATGAAGCCATGCGTCGTCACATGCAATACATTGGTCGTCTCATTCGCAGTGAAGATATTGAAGCAGTTCGCGAAGCATTAGATCTATTAGACCCATCTTCAGAAGCGTATGGCCGCGTAACGGGCCAGCAAGAGCAATGGCGTACTCGTTTAATTACCGACCCAGAAGCTCTGAATGCGTTTATCGAGCAGTTCCCAACGGTTGATCGCCAACATTTACGAGTATTGATTCGTAATGCAAGCAAAGAGATGAGTACTGAGCCGCCTAAACCTGGCAGCAACTATAAAAACTTATTTAAAGCGATTAAAGAACAGTACAACCTAAAAGACGATGATTAACTAACTCAACAGCGCAACTTATAACCTGTTTAGCTCGAGGCTTACCAGCCCTTAAACAAGCCTTATAAGCTGCGCTGATGATCGATCAAAGGCATTTCACGGCGCACTCTCTCCACCTCTGCCAAATCCATTTTAGCGCACACAATTCCCTCGCCTTCGGGTAACTGATCTAACACGTCACCCCACGGCGAGATAATCATTGAATGGCCAAAAGTGCTGCGTTTTTCATCATGCTGACCCCATTGATTGGCCGCTAAAATATAGCACTGCTGTTCTATCGCGCGTGCTCGTAATAACGTAGACCAATGAGCTTTGCCTGTTTTTGCAGTAAAAGCCGCCACGACAGAAATAATATCAGCACCGGCTTTGCGCAATTTTTCATACAGATAAGGAAAGCGCAAATCGTAACAAATGGTTAAGCCAACATTGCCATAACGGGTCGGAAATATTTTTATTTCATCACCCGCCAAAAACGCATCAGACTCTCGGTAACGACCTTGGGCGTCGTCGATATCAACATCAAAAAGATGCAGCTTGTCGTAATAGCCTAATTCTTCACCTTCGTCGCTGTAAAAGTAACAACGTGGATAGACCTTGCGGGTTGTCGGCTCTAATACCGGCACCGTGCCACCAATAAGATAAACAGTATAGTTTTTTGCCCAGCTAGCCATTTGTGTGCGCAAACGCCCCTCTGCTATTATTTCTTTTGCCCCCATTGCTCGATACTGCTGACTGTCGTAACAAGCAAACACTTCAGGCAAAGCAATTATATTGGCTCCTGCGTTAGCCGCTTTTATAATTTGTTGCTCAATAACACGCAGGTTGTCGTCAATATTAGGCCCTGTAGTAATTTGCACTGCAGCCAATTTTGCTTGCTGAAGGTTTTGATTATTTGTCATCGCCCAATCCGAATATATCTAAAAATCTATTTTTAAAACTGCGGCTTTCTTTGCCTTTAACGTTATTATCAAATGCCCGATCAAGCGTCATTTTAGGGTTTTGAATGGTGCCATCAACGGTATAACTAGCGCTGCTAAAACGCTCCAATTCTTCACCAATTAATTTCTCAGTAACATAAATAGCACCCGCAACTTGTGGTGCAAAGCCAGCCAGCACGGCAACTAATGGCAAACTGCTGGTAATAGGGAAAGTCACAATCAATTTTTGATTTAACGCTTCTGTATTCATATTAACCCAGCCGGTTGACTGAAACTTAGCCGACGGACCGTCAATCAATATAGGATCTGCAAAATTAATCAAACCATCATCAATCACCAAGCGAGTTCTTAGTACATCAAATGCCACACCCTGCTCGTATAGGTCTGTGAAATCTAACTTTAATCGACGGCTAATGCTGGCAAAGTTTAAAACTCCAAATGCCCGTAACGCGCCAGCATTATCACTGGCCAATAAGCCTTCTTTAATACTGACTTTGGCCAAACCATTTAAGCTGGCGTAATTAAAAGCAACCGGTGAACCCTGCCACGTTAAATCCAAATCAAACTTGGCATTTTTCGATTCCACAGAGGCCACCTTACGAAACGAACGCTGGGTATCGCCTAAATTTTTACTGCTGATTCTGAATAAATTTAGGTGCGTCTTATGGCCATTTTCATCTTTACTCCAATCTATATCACCTTTCATGGTGAGGTGTTTACTATCAGAATCGTTCACTGTTATTTTGGTTAGTTCATCGAATTGACGAATCGATAAATCCCAACGGCCAAAGTTGCTGGTTCCTAAATATATTTCTGCCACGGTTAAATCTAAACGGGGTATCCACGCTGGATCAAAATCAACCAAGGTATCAACAGTACCTTCGCCACCAAAACGAACCTCATCTTCTTCACTAGTAGTCGACACCGGCATGTGGATGTACTGCAAATCCATCTCAATGGTTTCGTTTTCCAAATCGTCCGGCATCATTATTTTGCCCGTCATCATTTGGCTGGTTAAATCAAAATTCCAACGCCCCCACTGGTGGCGTCCCTCAATTTGGCTTGCGCCCATAGGTTGCTGCCAAGCATTGATCGCCGGTGCTGAGATATTAATATAAGAAAGCAACGCTGCTTGCTGCGGTGCAGGCTCGCTAGCCGTATCTTTTTTCTCGGCTTCGGGCTTAATCTCGTTCCACAGATCCCACCATGCCTGCGCCTCTAATTCATGATCGATGTTACCGGTAATACTTAATCCTTGGTCGCTGGGTAAATACGCTTGCGCTGTGCCAAGGTAAATCTGGCCACGTTTTAACTGGCCGTCTTCAAGTGCCATAACGCCATTGGCTAAACCACCGTATTTAAAGTTAATGCGAAGATCTTTATTTTTTCTTACCTGCATACTGTAAGGTATTTTTTGCTGCGCAGATTTACCAAATGGTGCAGGTACTGCAATATCGACCCCTGCTAAATCAGTATTTATGTTGAGCTCTATGCCACCACGCTGAGGAGGACGAATAAAAAAGCTTAATTCATAATCCAAAGCCCCGGTTATTGGCTGCATAAAAAACAACGGCATCCATAATTTAACCTGCTCAACCTGCGCATTACCCGCCGCAGTAATTGCAATATCAAAACCATCGTCAAGCTGAGTCGATTCAATATTAGCCAACGCTTGACCAGAAAAACTTTCTAGTTGTAAATTATTGGCACTTAAGCCTTTGTCTGTATCAAATATCACCTGGCCGTTAATATTAGAAAAAGCTAAGTTAAGATCATTTAAGCTAACATTCACCGCTGCTAAATCACTGGTAATGCGAATACTGTTTGCTTCGGGAGCGCCCGAGAGAGAAATACGAGCATTAAACTGAGTCGTTAAATCTCCATTAGCCGTCCAGTTTTCAAAGGCATTATTAACCGCTGCTTTTAAAGGCGTTTGTTGTAAGTACTTAAGCCCCTCGCGAGCATTACCTTTAAGCTGGCCGTTTACCGTTAGCCATGTTTGATTGTCACTTTCTGCACTGTTTAACGGTTTTGCTGCTTCTGTTATTACCGTTATTTTCGTACTGTTACTTACAAAGTGCCCGCCCAACGTGGTGGCATCTTGTACGTTTACAAATACGTTTGGCACATCCATCATCACGCTCGCCTGCGCATTTTCAATCGCTGGCCATTCTGGCATATAGGTCATGGAGGCTTGCTGAAGCTCGGCGTACATCTGAATAGTTTGTGAAAAAGGGACGATGTTTTTATCCACAGAACCGGCGAATAAAAAACTTACTTGTTCTGCATTACCGGCTTTAATATTGCTGCTAAGAAATTCAGAAATAGTGCTGGGTATATTGTTAGGAACAATTGTATGTTGTTGCAGTAAATCTAAATTTTGTATGCCTAACATAAGGTTAAGTTGAGGCTCTAAATCCTCTTTTATCGGTTGTTCTATTTGTTGTTCTATTTGTTGTTCTATTTGTTGCTGTTTGCCTGAATTTAAAGAATCCTTTTCATTTGCTGGAGGATTATTTAATGGTGCATAAAAAGAAAAACCACCTTGTAACAAAGAGCCATTCAAGTTGGCTCGAATGCTTGGTGATGCTATTTTTAAGTAGTCTTTTTCTACCTGCCAGTAAATATCGGCAGTGGTGTCATTAAGAAGCCAGCCTTGATCGTACATATTGGCAAAATGCAAAAATGTATCGCTGTCGCGAATGGTTAGCAAGCCACCACCTGTGTTCATTTTCACTTGCCCACTTAATTGCTTGGCAGCAGGAATAGCGTTCCATGATTCAATACTGACATCAAAAAGATCTAATTCAGTACTCCATAACCAATCTTGCTGTGGCAGTAAGTTAACCCTAACTTGATCGATCAAACCTTGAGGTTTTAGGTTGGTTAAAAAATCGGTGTATGCGGGGGCCAATACCTCAAAATCTTCCAGCCAACGGGTTGTTTTTGCCAAATCGATGGCGTTTAGTGTCAGCTGTAGGCTGTTTTCTAAACTCGGAAACCAGCTCAAGCGGCCTCGTGGCTCAAAAGGTGAAAATTCACCCAGCCAAGTTAAATCGCTGTTAAACCACAAATGCCAATCTTGCTCATCTCTTCTACCCGCTAAAGTAATGCGACCTTGCTGAAAAGACAGATTTTTATTGGCTTGTAGCTGCTCCTTTTCTTTAACATGTTTAGTCAAAGAAAACTCGGGCACATCGATATAACCATCCAGGCTGTGCAGCAAGCCGTTTTCTACTTCTACCCACAACTTAGCGCCTACGGATATTTCATCCAGCTCCCATTGTGAGGTATTTTGAGGAATCCAGTCTTGCCACGATTGGTGGTCTAGCTCGATAAAGCCTTTACCATTTTGCTGTGATAAATCCCACAAATCTCCAACGACCTCAAACTGTGCAGCCAACATAGCGCCACTTTCTACCAGCTCTATTTCGCCGTCTAGCCAATGTTGCAGACCGTTATTACGTAAGCGGATATCCAATAGATTAATTGCTTTCGCAGGCTTACCAAAACGTTGAATGAGTATTTGCCAATCGTCTAAGTGAATTTCACCTTGCTGGCCCAAAAGCGTTAGCCACAATGGTTTTTTACCTTGCCAGAAACTAATATTAGGATCAGCGTTAGTGTTTGATGCTAGGGTGAAATCAGCAATTTGCCAGTTAAGAGATTCGTTTTGCACAATAGGTAGGCGAACGCCAGACAGCTCGATGCTGTCGAATACCGGAACTCGATAAAATAAGCTGGCGCTAACGTCCAGCTCTGCTTGCATTTGGTCGACCACAAGTCCTGTTGTGCTATCGCCAATCACAAATTGGTTTACCTTTATCCGCGGTGAAAACCAAAACCAGTCACCTTGCAAGGTGGCCATAGAGACATCGACACCTAACTGCAGTGAGAGTGCCTGTTCTATATCCGCTTTTTTGGTTTCAATAAGCGGCATCAGCTGACGCCCTAAGCTGGTATATAAAGCCAACAATACCAAGCACACGACTCCTGTTAACCATAACTGAGTCCAGATGCTTTGTATTAATTTGCGCATACACACCTTCCTTGCATAGACAGCGATTTTAACTAAGGCAGAACAATATCATACTGATCTTGAGTATAATTTGACTCAACTTGCAGCTTAATTGTTTTACCCATAAACGCTTCTAAATCAGCCAAGCTGTTAGAGTCTTCATCCAATAAGCGATCAATAACCGCAGCCGAAGCCAATACCAAATAGCGACTGGCATCGTAGGCTCTTTCTTCACGCAATATTTCTCGGAAAATATCGTAGCATATCGTTTCAGCGGTTTTTACCGTGCCACGGCCATCACAACACGAGCATGCTTCTGTTAGCATTTGCCCTAAACTTTCTCGTGTCCGCTTACGAGTCATTTCAACCAATCCCAGTTCAGACACACCACTGATTTTGGTTTTTGCTTGATCTTTTTCTAACACTTTTTCTAACATGCGATGCACTTGACGTTGATGCTCAACGTCAACCATGTCAATAAAATCAAGAATGATAATACCGCCTAAATTACGCAAACGTAACTGGCGACCAATGGCGGTTGCGGCTTCAAGATTGGTTTTGAATATGGTTTCTTCAAGGTTACGACGGCCAACAAAAGCACCCGTATTGACATCAATAGTGGTCATGGCTTCTGTTTGGTCAATGACCAAATAGCCACCGGATTTTAATGGTACTTTACGTTCGAGTGCCCGCTGCATCTCATCTTCAACGCCGTATAAATCCAAAATAGGTCTTGGCCCGGGGTAATATTCTAGCTGCGATAAAATTTCTGGTACAAACTGGCTTACAAACGTTTCTATGCGTTGGTAAGTTTCTTTGGAATCGATTAATACACGAGCAATTTCTGGCCGTGCAAAATCTCGCATGGTACGTAAATACAGCGGTAGTTCTTCATAAACTAAGCTAGGGGCTTTAGCGCTTTTTAAACGTGCACTTAAAGTATCCCACAAGCGTTTAAGGTAGCGCGTATCGGCATTAATTTCATCTTCGCCAACACCTTCGGCGGCGGTGCGTAAAATAAAGCCACTGTTATCAGTTAACGCTTCTTTTTTAATGCTGTCGGCAACTAACGACCTTAACCGCTCTCTTTCATCGGCGTCGTCAATGCGTTGTGAAACACCTACATGGTCAGTATCCGGCATATACACAAGATAGCGCGAAGGAATGGATAATTGATTAGTGAGGCGAGCGCCCTTGCTAGAAATGGGGTCTTTTGTTACTTGCACTACTAAGGTTTGGCCTTCACGCAATAAACTCACTATCGGTGTTTGTGCATCGCCACCAATAATATCGGATGCATGAATAAAGCCGGCGCGCTCTAAGCCAATATCAACAAACGCGGCCTGCATTCCTGGCAAAACTCGAACAACCTTACCTTTATAGATGTTGCCAACCAATCCGCGTAAATGCTCACGCTCTATAAAAACTTCTTGCAAGACACCATTTTCAACCACCGTTACCCGAGTTTCTGTCGGTGTAACGTTAATTAGTATTTCTGATTTCATATCATACTCTCTGTACTGACACGTTATTTATCTTGCCAGAGGGGTATTTCAAACTGTTTAAGTAATTCGGCTGTTTCACATAAAGGCAAACCGACAACGTTGCTGTAACTGCCGTGAATACTTTTAACGAATATCGCTGCCAAACCCTGAATGCCGTAACTACCGGCTTTATCTTGGGGTTCACCGGTAGCCCAATAAGCGTCTATTTCACCATCACTGAGCGTTCGAAAGGTTACTTGAGTTGTGACCACTTGCTGCTTGGTTACATCCGCACTATGAACACCAATGGCTGTCATAACGGTATGCTCTTTTCCAGACAGCGCCGTTAAAATGGCTTTGCTGTGTTGTAAAGAATCTGGCTTAGCTAAAATTTTGCCTCTGGCGACGACTGTGGTGTCAGCAGCAAGCACCACGCTTTTACTTTGTTGCAGTGAGTTGAGTTGGGCAAAGCCTGCGGCAGCTTTTTCTTTCGCTAAGCGTAAAACATAATCTTCTGGTTTCTCATCAATACCAACGTCTTCATTGATGTTGATATTTAATTGAGCAAACTCAACACCTATTTGCTGCAATAATTCTTTTCTACGCGGTGATGTTGAAGCAAGAATCAAATCCATTTTTATCCTAACGTAACTTTTGATAACTATTAAGCATTAACAAATACATCCACGGCCAAACCAACATACTAATCGCTGAGGGCATCCACATCGATAACGGTTTTTGCACATCGTCGGTAATTAATACTGCCCAATAAGTGGTTAACTGATACGTGCACACCAGTAGAAAAATAACCCCCATTTGCTGTGCAATATTAAATATTCGTAGTCTTTGATACATCAGTTGCAACAGATAAAGCACAATGGCAAAGCCCAATACAGAAGTGCCTAACGGTGTACTTTGCTGCACATCCAACAATAATCCTAATGGCCACACCCACCAAAAATTGACCAGGCTAGGCGCTTGCAACTGCCAAAAAATAAAGACCAACAGTACCCACTCAGGAACAAACCAATTCATAAGTTCGGTTAACGGAAAGTTTTGTAAAACAAAGCCAGCGGCAATGGTGAAGATCATGAATAGATAGCTGCGTAAATTCATTCGTCTTCTCCCCATAATGTTTTGGGCGGTACTTGGCTAGCTGTTTTATTAAACACCAACAGCATGTGCCGACTTCTATCCAACTGCGCACTAGGAGTGGCACTCACTTCAGCAAAAGCTTGGCCTGGAGAGTGTGCAACCTTGGCCACCTTAGCAACCGGATATCCACGCGGGTAGCGTCCACCCAAGCCTGAACTGACCAATAAGTCACCTTCTTTTATATCGGCCGTTTCAGGTACATAAATTAAATTAAGCTGGTTTAAATTACCCGACCCCACCGCAATTGCACGTACGCCATTGCGATTTACTTCTACCGGTATGGCGTGGTTGGAATCGGCGATCAGTAAGACGCGACTGGTATAAGGAAGCACATCAATAATCTGCCCCATTAAACCGTGACTGTCTAACACTGGCTGACCAATAAATGCTTGATCTTCGCTGCCTTTATTAATCAGAATTTGTTGGCTAAAAGGATCTGGGTCAACAGCCACCAGCTCAGCAACAACGACCCGCTCATTCAAGCGATCAGAGGCACCCAGCAACTCTCGCAGTTCGATGTTCTCGGTTTCTAAAGAAATTAGGCGTTGAATTTTTTGCCCTAAAATAAGGTTGCGCGCAGACAATTCAGCATTACTGCGTTCGAGTTCTGTGCGGCTTTTAGCAGAGTCACCAAACCATTCGACCAAAACAGACGGCGCGGCAGAGATTTGGTGCAGAGGATATAACGAATAACCCAGTGCCTGACGCACCGGTTTAAAAAACTGGCTATGACTGTCTAACCACATGGTTGCGAGGGCTAAACACAGAATACCCAACAAGCTTAAAGCACTTAAGGGAGTGATTTCGACGGGGGATTTAATGGTTTAATCCTTCTTGAATCTAGTCTTGAATCTAAGCAGTGCTTAACAATATTAACAATTAACAATTAACAATCGAAAGGTGATACCTATAATGATATCCATAGCGATTGCAAGCAACGGCACAAATAATTTAGAAGCAACTATACAAGGAAAGCAAGATAAGGATAAGCACTAAAAACTAAAAGCGTGAATAACACGCCATTAGTTTTTAGCTTAATAAAGGGCTAATCGCTGGCCAGCAACTCAAGCTGAGTATCCGTAGCACTTTCTAAGAACATACCACCGCCACGAGCAACACAAGTTAACGGATCATCTGCTACCAACACAGGCAAACCTGTCTCTTCGCTTAATAGTTTATCCAGATCACGCAATAATGCGCCACCACCGGTTAACACCAAACCACGTTCAGCGACATCAGAGGCTAATTCTGGTGGTGCTTGCTCTAGTGCTGCTTTTACTGATTGCACAATTGCCGCTAACGACTCTTGTAAAGCGTCTAAAATTTCATTTGAATTTAAGGTAAAACTGCGTGGAATACCTTCCGCTAAGTTACGCCCACGAACATCAATCTCACGTACTTCACCACCTGGGTAAGCTGTGCCGATTTCTTGTTTAATTCGCTCGGCGGTCGCTTCGCCAATGAGGCTGCCGTAATTGCGACGCACATAAGCCACAATGTTTTCATCAAAACGGTCACCGCCAACTTTCACGGATTCTGCGTAAACAACGCCACTCAAAGAAATGATGGCAATTTCAGTGGTACCACCACCAATATCAACCACCATAGAACCGCGCGCTTCATCAACCGGTAAACCTGCACCAATCGCAGCCGCCATAGGCTCGTCGATTAAATACACACGACGTGCACCCGCGCCTAATACCGATTCACGAATGGCTTTGCGTTCGACTTGCGTCGCTGCATGAGGCACGCACACCACTACCCGAGGGCTAGGAGCTAAAAATGAATCTTGGTGAACGGTTTTAATAAAGTACTGAAGCATTTTTTCAGTAACTTCAAAATCAGCAATCACGCCGTCTTTTAACGGCCGAATGGCTTGGATGTTTCCCGGTGTTCTTCCCAGCATGCGCTTAGCATCGGTACCCACAGCCGCAACACTTTTCTGGTTGCCTTGCAATCGAATGGCTACAACCGATGGCTCGTCTAATACAATGCCTTTTTCTTTAACGTAAATTAAAGTATTGGCTGTACCCAAGTCGATCGATAAATCGCTGGAAAATAAACCTCTTATTTTTCTTAACATCCGATAATTCCCAATAGGATAGAGTATCGCCACATAAAAAAGGGCGAGAAATTCTGTGTAACTAAAAAAATCGTGTAACTCTATCAACGGCACAGCCTTTCGGCAAGCACGCAAGTCACATGTTGGCGATAAATCGTTCACTTGCTGTTCGCAAGGTATTTTATCTCTTATCAGCGCTAATATCCTACAACTAATTGTGGTAACTTATCGCCTTTATTTTTGCCCTTTAATGTCGATACTCATGACAATACTCATGACGACGCTTATGCCTGTTTCAACCGTGGAGTAAACCCATGTCTTTGGACACAAACCAGGTTCTTGCAATCGCCGACCTTGCGCGCTTGCAGATAGACGAAAAAAGCATCATAGATTTTCAAACCAACTTATCTAATGTTCTGAATTTAGTTGATCAACTGCAAGCCGTTGATACGATGGGAATAGAGCCAATGGCTCACCCAATGGATGCGGTACAGCGCTTACGCGCCGACGTAGTGACTGAAGTGAATCAACGCGAAAAGTTCCAAAAGATTGCACCAAGCACCGCTGATGGTCATTACCTTGTACCCAAAGTTGTTGAATAACAGAGCTAAGAATTGAGGACACATTATGCATAACAAAACC
>OJEO01000196.1_pt1 | contig 27566 bp, 21 predicted proteins | sample 1593621 | NCBI WGS metagenome assembly OJEO01 (sample SAMN05416875, study PRJEB24817) | seawater metagenome | isolation source: Sea water | place: Canada:Atlantic | collected 2013-11
ACGAGATGTAGAGAGGTCTCGTGGGCTCGGAGATGTGTATAAGAGACAGTTCAAGCCCCTTGCGATAGCTGGCTTCTGTCAGTCGGTAGATTTTCTCATTTGCCTCCAGCAATGATTGGCGTGCTGCCAACAGTTCTTTCATATTGCTCTGCTCGCTCAAGGCGTCTGAGACTTCCTGGAAAGCAGTTTGGATGGTGTACTCATATTCGGCCAGGGCAACCTCGCGCCCGACTTCGGCAACGCGCACCGTAGCTTCTCCCGAGCCGCCGTCAAAAATGGGCACCGACACTGACGGGATAAAACTCCACAGGCCGGTGCCGCCGCCAAACAACTCAGACAACTGGCTACTGGAGGTACCGACACTCGTGGTCAGTGAGATACTTGGAAAACGCGCCGCACGGGCAGCGCCAATATTGGCGTGTGCCGCGCGCAATGAGCGTTCAGCAGCCAAAACGTCGGGGCGTCGCTGCAGCAGTTCTGATGGGAGCTCCGCCAACGGTGCGACAGCGGTTATCAAGGGTGCGAGGGGGTCGGTAATGGTATCGCCGGAATCCGCTGCCATCAGAGCGGGCTCAATTGGCTGGCCGACAAGCAGTGTCAAGGCATTGAGATCCTGAGCCACTTGCGTTCGGTAAATAGCAATATCAGCGCGCGCTGTATCAACGCTGGTTTGAGCGGTGGCAACATCCAGCCCCGATGCGGTGCCGATGTCGAAGGTTTTCAGAGTCAGGTCCAGTGACTTCTGTTGGCTTTCGAGTGTGCTTTCCGCCAATCGCAGGAGTAGTTGATCGGCCGCCAGCGTAAAGTAGGCTGTGGCAACTTCTGCGACCAGAGTGATGCGCATGGAACGTAGTGTTTCTTCGTTGGAAAGATAGGTCTCCAACGCCTGGTCGCGAAGATTGTTGAGACGTCCGAAGAAGTCCAGTTCGAACGCACTGATACCCAGAGTGGCACTATAGGTATGAGTAGTGTTGCCATCAGAGCGCAGAGCGGTATTGCTACCAGCGGCATCGACTGTCGGCAACGTGTCTGCACGAGCGATTTGAAACTGGGCACGGGCTGACTCGACCGCAAGAGCGCTCTGTCGCAGGCTGCGGCTATTGTTCAGCGCCAGCTCGATGAGCTGACGCAGGCGTTCGTCACCGTAGAATTCCTTCCATCCGAGTTCGTTTACCGATATCGCTTCTGCCTCGTCGACTTGTGTCGTTGGCCACGTTGAAGCAACCGGCGCAGAAGGCTGGATATACTCAGGTGCTAGATTGGCGCAACCCGTCAGGATAATGCCAAAGGCTCCACTCAGCAGTGGGAGACGAGAGAAGTTCATGGCGCCTCCTGGCGTGTAGTGGTGGATACCGAATCACTGGTTGTTACGGGGGACCTGGTGCGTGTGAACAGCTTGTGTACCAGCACGTAGAGCAATGGGACCAGGAAGATGCCCAGCAAGGTGGCAGAGATTACGCCGCCGATGACGCCTGTGCCTACTGCATGCTGGCTACCCGAGCCAGCGCCGGAGCTGATGACCAGTGGCAAAACACCCAGGCCAAAAGCCATCGATGTCATGACGATGGGGCGAAGTCGCTGGCGACAGGCGTGCAGTGTGGCGGCGACTACCTCCTGCCCCTCGTCCACGGCCGCCTTGGCAAATTCAACAATGAGAATGGCATTCTTGGCAGTCAGCCCTAGGATTGTCAGCAGGCCGACCTGAAAGTACACATCGTTTTCCAGTCCGCGTATCTGCGTGGCCAGCACCGTACCCAATACACCGATAGGCAGCACCAGCAACACCGACAGCGGAACGGACCAGCTCTCGTACAGGGCGGCCAGACACAGAAATATCACCAACAGGGAGAACAGGTACAAGGTAGTGGCATTGGAGCCTGCCTCCTGTTCTTCATACGACAAGCCGCTCCAGGCCACACTAAAGCCTTCAGCCACTTCCGCTGCCAGTTCTTCCATCACGGTAATGGCGGTGCCCGAGCTTACGCCTGCGCCAGCATCACCCTGTATCTGAATCGAAGATTCTCCGTCAAAGCGTGAGAGTGTAGGAGCCCCCGTTGTCCACCGGCCCGCGGTGAAAGCCGAGAAGGGCACCATGTCGCCATTGCTGTTGCGCACACTCCATTTGTTCAGATCCTCAGGCAGCATGCGTGAATTGGCACGGCCCTGCACATACACCTTCTTGACGGAGCCACGGTCAATGAAGTCGTTGACGTAACTTCCTCCCCAGGCGATAGACAACACACTGTTGAGATCACTGACCGAGACACCCAGCGCACCAGCTTTGGCGTTGTCGACATCCAGCACGTATTGGGCGGTTTCATCCTGGGTGCTGATACGGACACCTTGCAACTGCGGATCCTTGTTGGCAGCGACCACCAGTTCATTGGCGGCGGCGGTCAGTTTCTCGGTGCCCTGGGCTCCTGGATCCAGCAACTGCATTGTGAAGCCACCGGTGGAACCTAAGCCGGAAATTGACGGCGGCGCCAGAACAAAGATCTGCGCATCCTTGATTTGCCCAAGTGCTGCCATGGCACGGCCCTGGATAGCCGTGACACTCTGCGAATCTTCTGTGCGTTCAGACCAGTCCTTCAGGCGAATGAACCCAGTGCCTAAATTCTGACCGTTGCCACTGAATCCAAACCCTGCAACCAGAAAAGTCGAGGCCAGCGAATCTTTCTCGTTTTCGAGGAAATACTGTTCCACTTGCTCAATCACCTTGTCGGTACGCTGCTGCGTGGCACCGGCGGGCAACTGCAGGCTCACGAACAAAGTGCCCTGATCCTCATCAGGTACAAAAGCGGTGGGCAGACGCATGAACAGCACGACCAGCACGACACCCAACAGCGCATACAGCAACACGAAGCGTCCGCCGCGTTTGAGCACACGTGCCACGCCTGACTCGTAGCCTGCCGTGGTTCGGGCCACCAGACGATTAAAACCACCAAACAGCTTGCTCGATGCATGCCCGCCTGCAGATGTTGGCTTGAGCAAGGTCGCGCACAGTGCTGGTGTAAAGATCAATGCCACCAGCACCGACAATGTCATGGCTGACACGATGGTGATAGAAAACTGGCGATAGATAACCCCTGTCGTACCGCCGAAAAACGCCATTGGCAAGAATACGGCCGACAGCACCAGGCCAACACCAATCAATGCCCCGGAAATCTGGCGCATTGATTGACGCGTTGCCTCCAGGGGGGAGAGACCCTCTTCGACCATCACACGTTCGACGTTTTCAACAACGACGATGGCGTCATCCACCAGCAAACCGATTGCCAGCACCATACCGAACATGGTCAAAGTGTTGATGCTGAAGCCAAACGCCGAGAGCACGGCGAAGGTGCCCAGCAGAACCACGGGTACGGCAAGCGTAGGAATCAGCGTTGCACGCCAGTTCTGCAGGAACAGAAACATGACCACAAACACCAGCACCACGGCTTCGATCATGGTTTGAATCACGCTTTCAATGGATGCCTCGATGAACGGGGTGGTGTCGTACGTGGTGACTACCTTCATGCCGGCTGGCAAAGACGCTGACAATTTTTCCACTTCGGCGTTGACCGCCGCGGCTGTTTCAGTCGCGTTGGCTCCCGTTGACAGCAGGATTCTGATACCCGCGGCTGGCTGGCCATTATAGGTACTCTTGATATCGTAGCTGGCGCTGCCCAATTCGACCTCGGCCACATCAGACAGACGCACCGTGGCCGAGCTCGTGCTGGTCACGAGGATGATGTTGCCGAATTCCTCAGCAGTTTGCAGGCGGCTCTGCGCGGTGATCGTCGCGTTGAGCTGCTGCCCATCGACGGCCGGCAATGAACCGAGCTGACCTGCCGAGACTTGCGTATTCTGTGCCGATATCGCACTACTGACGTCGGCGGGTGTAAGCTTGTACTCTTTCAGCTTCACCGGGTCCAGCCAAATCCGCATGGCGTACTGCGAGCCCAGCACACCGACGCTGCCAACGCCTGCGACGCGGCTTAGCGGTGTTTTCAGGTTGGTGGAAAGATAGTCTCCCAGGTCTGCCGTCGTCAGGCTGCCATCGCTGGACACCAGGCCCAGCACCATCAGCATCTCGTCGCCCGATTTTGTGACCGTCACACCCTCCGTTTGCACTGATGCCGGTAATGTTGACGTGATTTGCTGCACCTTGTTCTGAACTTGTACTTGTGCAGTGTCTGGATCGGTGCCGATCTCGAATGTCAGCTGTACGCTGGATGAACCGGACGAGCTGGATGAGGAGGATATGTAGCGCAGTCCATCCAGGCCCGTGAGGTTTTCCTCGATGACTTGCGTAACAGATTCTTCCACCGCAGTGGCAGATGCACCGGTGTAAGTCGCACTAACAGAAACCGTGGGCGGTGAAATGGCCGGGTAGCGCGATACAGCCATCGAGCTGATGGCCATCAAACCTGCGAGCATCGTACCGATAGCCAGTACCCAAGCGAAAATAGGTCGATCAATGAAAAATTGAGACATGATGTGAGATCACTCCGCAGCCGATGGTGTAGAGATCTCGGAGCTGGAGGCAGCAGCCTCCTCCGTCCCTTTCGCGATTCTCACCACGGAGCCGACCCGAACTTTCTGCAAACCTTCCACGACGACACGTTCGCCCGCCTGCAAACCGCTTTCCACGACCCACTGATCACCCAACGTCTGGCCTGTGGTCAAAGTTCGTTCTTTAATGGTGTTGTTATCATCAATCACATAGGCGAGCGCATTACCTTTCACGTCGCGACTGATGGCTACCTGCGGCACCAGCAGTGCATTTTGCATGACCGCACCTTCGAGCCTTATCCTCCCGTACATTCCCGGGATCAATTCGTTATTCGGGTTAGGGAATAGCGAGCGTACGGTCACCGTACCGGTTGTCTCATCCACGATGGCATCAGCCAGTTCCAGCGTTCCAACTGAGTCATAGCGACTCCCGTCATCTTTGATCAGTCGCACCACGGGACGGCCATTCTCCAGTTTGACTTTACCTTGTTCAAATTGCTGGCGAATACGCAGGAATTCAGTGGCCGATTGCGTTGCATCCAGATAGATAGGATTTAGCTGCTGTACGGTGGCGAGTGCGGTAGTCTGGTTGGCAGTGACCAGTGCACCTTCGCTCACACTGGAACGTCCTATGCGGCCACTGATGGGAGAGGTGACATTAGCGTAAGACAGTGAGAGTCTGGCGGCCTCCAGATTGGCTTCGGCAGAATCAACCGCCGAGACCGCCTGTTGGTAGGCAGCTTCGGCTTCTTCTGCGCTCTCCTGACTTACCGCCTCGATATCGACTAGTTCGCGATAACGCACCGCCTTGGCCCTGGCACTGGCGAGGGCCACCTTTGCGCTGGAAAGCGTTGCTTCGGCATCTCTGACGGAAGTCTGTGAAGACGTCGGATCGATCTCATACAGCACTTGACCCGCTTCGACTTCACTACCTTCCGTAAACAGGCGCTTGCGAACAATACCTCCCGCCTGAGGCCGTATTTCGGCGGTGACAGCGGCAACCACACGTCCGGTCAACTCGGATGAAACAGGCACCTGGCCGCTCTCGACGGTGTAGGCTACGACCTCCACTGGTGGTGGATCCTCAGGTACCGGTGTTGACTCCTGAGTACAGGCTGCCAGCGTCAATGCCAGTAGTGCTACCTGCAATATCCAAACCGGACGGGGGCCTGCATCGGAGGTACCGGAAGTTTTTGTCATGATGGTTTTCTCTGTGTACGTGGGCGATGATTCAGAATGCAACATGAGGTTTCTATTCACGCTTTCTTCCGGGACTTGGTTGGCACTGCAATGTCTTTACCCAGGCGTTCCTGCCACCAAATCAGCAGATAGATCAGAGTGAAGGCACCCCCCAATACCGACATTACAATAAAGACCAGCGCCGCTTGTCCTGGCAAGAACTCCAACAGTGAAGTCAGGAACTGGCCCGAGAAGATGGCCATCGACAGGTACGCTAAATTGCGGCCACGGCGCGCAGCTGGCGTGCGCTCCACTGTCATGTGGTTAACCAGCGGAATCGACAAACCGAAGCCGATGCCGGAAAAAAGTGCGCCGAGACTCATTACTCGTATGTCTTCGGCCATGCCGAACAGGATTAAACTGGCCGTAAAGCTTGCAAAGGCCAGCGGCAGGGTCATATTCTCGCCAATGAGCCCGACAATGCGGGGCAGCATCATGGCCGTCGCTACCGCTACCAGTGCGATGGCCGCCAGGAAGAAGCCGATTTCCGCCTCGCGCATTCCCATGCTGGATAACTCCAGTGGTATCAGCACAATGGGTGTGAAGAACAGCATCATCGCTGCCAGGGCTGCCAGATAGACCCTTCCCATACCAGCACCAGAGGCGGTATCCGCAGCTAAACCAGCTTCCTCATCAGAGGGTGCGCGACTCGGTACCCAGGTGCGCAACATCCAGAGCATGACCCAAGCCAGTAAGTAGATCGCAAAGGGCCAGTACCAGCCGATCCCTGCCAGAATGCCAGCGGTCAGAAGGAACAACACACCGCCTAGCTCGATAGCCATGCCCTGCTGGGCGAGCATCTTCAGGCGCTCCTGCCCCCGATACCAATGCGAGATCAGGCTGGTGCCAGAGACCATCACCACGGCGGTAGCTCCGCCCAGTAACACCCGGTCGGCAAACACCAGCATCGGGCTTTGCAGCATTGCCCCTGCTACGCCCAGTAGTCCGTAGCCTACCAACCCCATCTGCAGTGCTGAATAGGGGCCGATATGGTCGATCAACCTTCCTGCTAAGGGCGCAAAGAGAATCACGCCAAGAGCCGGCAGGGTTATCAGCCAACTGGCGTGAGTGCTGACGCCGAGAGCAGAAGAAATAATGGCCAGACCAGGAGCTACTACCGTACCCACCATGATGGTCAGGCAGGCCACGGCCAGCAGGGTAAAGCGTCCGCGTGAGGAAAGTGAGGCAGATGAGGTTTTCGGTATTTCAACCATGACGAAGATCCTTGTTTGTTGTGGGCGCGGCCGGTTCTTGGGCGTGGAAATGTCGGGCAGGATCAGGCTGCTGCCGGCGCGACGTTTGGATCTGTTCTGCGCATTGCAATGTGCAGAACCAATGCACCCAGCGACAGCGCTACGGTAAGCCCCATCACGCCCGGCCAACCGTACGCCGTCATCAACTGAACGCCGGCGGCGGAGCCTAGTGCGGCACCGAGGTAATAGAACAACATATACACGGCATTCAGACGGCTCTGGGCTGATGGTTCGATGGCAAATACCCGTACCTGATTGGGCACCTGGGCGGCGAAAACGCCAAGGTCTATCAGTACGATGCCGACGACCAGGCCAACCAGTGAATATTGATAGCCCCACAACACCAAGGTACCGACCAGCAATACCATCAGCGCCAGGGAGATAGTCCTCCAGGTGCCCAAGGGCACCACCAACCGACCGGACGCTTTAGCGCCAACAATGCCAGCCATGCCAGCGAAGCCGAACAGGCCCGCCTGTTGCAGATTCAGATCGAGAGGCGCATTCGTCAGGTGCAGGGCGAGGCTGGCCCATATGGCGTTGAAGGCGGCAAACCACAGCGCCCCGGTTAATGCCGAAACCCTCAACATTGAATGCCTGCGAAAGAGACTGACCATAGAAACGATCAAGGCTGGATAACGCATGCCTTTAGCCCGCGAGGATTCATCTGGCAATAGGCGCCACAGCAACAGCCCCCAAACCAGCGCAGTGGAGGCGGCCATCCAGTATACGGCTCGCCAACCCAGGTACTCGGCGAGGCTGCCGCTGAGCACCCGTGACAGCAAAATACCGACCGTCAGGCCGCTCATCATTGTGCCAAGCACCCGGCCTCGTTGCTGTTGTGATGACATGGAAGCAGCCAAGGGAATCAATTGTTGTGTGATATTGGCCCCCAGGCCCATCAGAAACGTGCCTAGAACCAGGATCAAACCGCTCACGGCAGTGGCTTGCAACACAAGCGAGCCCACAAGCAGGCAGGACAATAACGCAATCAGCTTGCGGCGTGGCATGACATCGCCCAGCGGCGAGATCAGGAGAATGGCTGCTGCATAACCGACCTGGGTTGCGAACGGCACCAGGCCCAACAGTGTATCGCTCAACGATAAGCCATCACGCAGAGCTGGCAATAAAGGCTGGTAGTAGTAAAGGTTGGCTGCCGTGAAGGCCACCGCTGTCGCCATCAGTAACAGCAAAAAAGGAGAGGGCGCATCTACCCGGTAAGACGGTAGTGGTGATTCCTCGTTAGAGTGTGTTGATGACATTTTTACGCCTCAGTGAATACGCCCAAGTAGCGAGCAGTACGGAGACCTTAACGACTTTTAGTCGATAACAGAAATAATGATATAGTATTCGACTTATACTTTAACTGTATTAATGCGGAAGGCGTTATGGAACTCAAAACTCTTAGAACCTTTGTGGCAGTGGCGGAGTTACGAAATTTTTCGGCTGCTGCACGCCAGCTGCATACGGTACAGCCGGCCGTCAGTCGGCAGATTGCCGATCTGGAAGAGGAGCTCGGTACGCCTCTGATGTGGCGCAGTACGCGGGAGGTGAAGGTTACGGCAGCGGGTGAGGTGCTGCTGGAGGATGCTCGCCGTATGCTGGCGCTTGAGGTCGAGGCACGCGAGCGAGTGACGCGAGCAGCCAGAGGTCAAAGCGGCCAGCTTCGTATCGGTTACATGAGCTCGGCGACCGCCCGCTTCATGCCGGTTCTGCTCCGGCACTTCAGTAACCGTCATCCAGATGTGCACATAGAACTATTTGAAATGACAGCACAACAGCAGCTTGAAGCCTTCGCCCGCCAGGAGATTGATCTGGGGTTTTCGCGCCCGCTGCCCGAGCCTGCTCCTCTCGGTTTGGCCAGCCTGTTGCTCTATCAGGACCGCTTGATGGCAGTGCTTCCCCAAGAGCATGCTTTGGCTAAGCGTAAGCGGCTTTCACTAGAGGAGCTTGCCCAGGAAGACTTCGTGCTGTTTGAGCGAGGGCAGGCCAGTGGTCTGTTCGACAGGATCATCAGCGCTTGCGGCGAGGCCGGCTTTTCCCCCCGTGTGATACGGCAGCCTGCTCAGATGCAGACATTGCTCAGCCAGGTTGCGAGCGGTATAGGGGTGGCCATTGCACCGGCCTGTATTCGTTTTCTGCAAAGCGATGGCTGCGTCTTTATCACACCGCACCCAACCCAACCCCCAATAGCGCTGGAACTTCATTATCTGCAGCATCCGCTGAGACCAACGGTCGAAGCCTTTATAAAGGAAGTCAGTCAGATGCTCGGGCAGATCAAAGTGCAGATGGAACCCAAATAATCGGACCAGACCTGGGCCATCGATGGGCCCCTGCAGCTGTGAATCTGACGTTGACCCGCTATGGTTACTTGTCCTTTGAGTAGGTTGCCTTATTAAGTGCGAGAACCGTCAGCGTACATACGGCACCAGAGAGCAGGTATAGCGTTACCGAAGCCACTCCGAACTGCACCGAAAGGCCCAGTGCAACCAGGGGTGCAAACGCCGCACCTAGTAACCACGCCATGTCCGACGTCAAGGCGGCTCCAGTGTATCGGAAACGTGCCTCGAAATTGGCTGTGACCGCACCGGAAGCCTGACCATAGGACAGTCCAAGCAGAACAAAGCCGATGATGATGAACAGGTTCTCTCCCATTTCGCCGCCTCCCAGTAAAGCCGGTATGAACAGACTGAAAACGGCAATCAGCGCTGCAAGGCAACCGAGCATCGTGCGCCGACCAATACGATCAGCCAGCACACCTGAAAGAACAACTCCGGCGATCGCAAAGCCCGCACCAACGATCTCGATGACCAGAATGTCTGCGATGGTCCTGTCGGAATAGAGACTCAGCCAGGACAGCGGGAACACGGTCACCAGATGGAATAACGCATAGCTGGCCAGCGTGGCCAGGGCGCCGATCAGCACGATCCGACCCTGATGACTCATCAGTTTTGCGACTTTGGATGGCTGCAGCTCTCTTTCGTCAAGCAGTTGGGCGTAGTCGTCAGTGGCAACCAGTCGCAGGCGCGCAAACAGGGCAACCACGTTGATGGCAAAGGCTGCGAAGAACGGATACCGCCACGCCCATTCAAAGAAGTCCTTTTCCGACACGCTGGACAGCATGTAGGCAAACAAACTGGCCGCCACAATAAAGCCGACCGGTGTTCCCAATTGCCCAATCATCGCATACCAGCCTTTGCGATTAGCGGGCGCGTTCAGTGCTAGCAACGAAGGCAGCCCGTCCCACGAGCCCCCCAAAGCCACGCCTTGACCCAGCCGGAACAGCGCCAACAACACGATGGCGTAAAAACCGATGTCGCCGTAAGTTGGCAAAAAGGCAATGCCGGCGGTGGTGGTGCCCAGAGCAAACAGCGCTACCGTCAACTTGGCTTCGCGCCCAAAGCGTTCCTGCAACCTCATGAAGATAATGGTGCCAAACGGTCTGGCAACGAACGCCAGTGAGAAAATGGCAAAGGAGTACAGGGTGCCAACCAGCTGCGTCTCGAATGGAAAAAATAAGGCCGGGAACACTAGCACCGACGCGATGGCGTATACGAAGAAATCGAAATACTCCGAGGCCCGACCGATGGCTACACCCACGGCAATTTCACCGGGTGTGATCGGTGCCTGATGACCGGCGGTATCGGCAGGCCGGGTCTGGCTGTGACTGTGGGTAGTCGTCATGGTCGTCGAGCCTCAAACAGAACGTATCAGGCGTCAGTGTAAGACGACTTCAACGGATAGGGTACTGGACAACATGTCCAATCGCGATCAAGATTTCTAGTCTCCATAATAGGCGATCCTAAATCTAGACACCGGATTTGCTTGCATGCTTTTTCCACGATTCCGACACGGATTAACACTGCTTCCGCTGGCCTTGCTCGGTGGGTGTGACATGGTCGTCATGGATCCTTCGGGGGACATTGCCGCTCAGCAGGCTGACCTCATTATCGTCTCCACGCTGCTGATGCTGATCGTGATTGTGCCGGTGATATTCCTGACATTCTTCTTCGCCTGGCGATATCGGAAAAACAACAAAACCGCCACCTATGACCCTGAGTGGGACCATTCCACCAAGCTTGAACTGGTGATCTGGGGCGTGCCGCTACTGATCATCATCGCGCTGGGTTTGGTTACCTGGATCAGTACTCACAAGCTGGATCCCTATCGGCCATTGGACCGGATTGACGCTGACCAGCCGCTGGCGACGGACCATGAACCATTAACGGTTGAAGTGGTATCGCTCGACTGGAAATGGCTGTTCATCTATCCCGAGCAGGGTGTGGCGTCAGTCAACGAGTTGGTAACACCCGTGGATGTACCCATCCGCTTCCACATCACGTCGTCGTTCACCATGAACTCGTTCTACATCCCAGCGTTGGCGGGCCAGATCTACGCCATGGGCGGCATGCAAACCACGCTGAATGCGGTCATTAATGAGCCCGGTGTCTACGACGGCTTCTCAGCCAACTACAGCGGTGCCGGATTCTCAGATATGCGTTTCAAGTACCACGGTGTGTCGGATGACAAATTTCAGGCTTGGGTAGATGAGGTAAAACAACAAGGCAGCACCCTGGACCGGTCCGAGTATCTGGAGCTGGCTAAACCCAGCTCCGCCGAACCGGTCAGCTACTACAGCACGGTGGCACCGGATCTTTACCACGCAATTCTGAACCGGTGCGTCGTCGAGGAGAAAATGTGCATGGACCAGATGATCACCCCTGATCACCCCAACTGATTCAAGAGACTGAGAATGCAGGATAAAACAGATCTGACAAGTTTGATCTTCGGTCGGCTTTCATTGGAGTCGATCCCTTATCACGAGCCCATTCTGGTCGTGACCTTTATCGTCGCCGCGTTGGCCGGCTTGGCGGTGGCAGGTTTCATCACCTACAAAAAGTTCTGGGGCACTTTGTGGCGTGATTGGATTACCAGTATTGACCACAAGAAAATTGGCATTATGTACATCATCTTGGCCTTCATTATGCTCCTGAGGGGCTTCAGTGATGCCATGATGATGCGCCTGCAGCAAGCCATAGCCTTCGGTGGCTCCGAAGGCTACCTGCCACCCGAGCATTACGATCAGCTGTTTACGGTCCACGGCGTGATCATGATCTTCTTCGTCGCCATGCCATTGATTGTCGGCATTATGAACTATGTTGTGCCGTTGCAACTGGGCACCCGGGATGTCGCCTTTCCGTTCCTGAATAACTTCAGTTTCTGGATGACCGCCGCCGGCGCAGGCCTGACCATGGTTTCGCTGTTTATCGGCGAGTATGGAAAAACCGGCTGGCTGGCTTTTCCTCCACTCTCCGGCATAGAGGGCAGCCCCGGTGTCGGGGTCGATTACTACATATGGTCGTTACAGATAGCCGGGGTAGGGACCCTGTTATCGGGGGTCAACTTCACAGTAACGATCATCAAGAACCGCGCGCCGGGCATGACGCTGATGAAAATGCCCATCTTTACCTGGACGGCGTTGTGTACAAACATTCTTATTGTTGCTGCTTTTCCGATTCTGACCGTGGTGCTGGCCATGCTGTCTATGGACCGGATGCTGGGCACCCATTTCTTTACCAATGATATGGGCGGCAACATGATGATGTATGTCAACCTGATCTGGATCTGGGGCCATCCGGAAGTTTACATCCTGATTCTGCCTGCCTTTGGCGTGTTCTCCGAAGTGGTTGCTACGTTCAGCGGCAAACGCCTGTTCGGTTACACCTCCATGGTTTACGCCACCATCGTCATCACCTTGTTGTCTTATCTGGTGTGGCTACACCATTTCTTCACCATGGGGGCAGGGGCCAGCGTGAATTCCTTCTTCGGGATTACCACGATGATTATTTCCATCCCCACCGGCGCCAAGCTGTTTAACTGGCTGTTCACCATGTACCGCGGCCGTATCCGCTTCGAGTTGCCGATGATGTGGACGGTCTCGTTCATGGTGACCTTCACCATTGGCGGCATGACCGGTGTGCTGCTGGCCGTGCCGCCGGCTGACTTTGTATTGCACAACAGTCTGTTCCTGGTTGCCCATTTCCACAACGTCATCATCGGTGGCGTGCTGTTCGGGATGTTCGCCGCCATCAACTACTGGTATCCGAAAGCGTTCGGCTACAAGCTGGATGAATACTGGGGCAAGTGGTCGTTCTGGCTCTGGAATGTGGGCTTTTACGCGGCCTTCATACCGCTCTACGTGCTGGGCCTGATGGGGGTCACTCGGCGAATGAACCACTTTGATGACGCCTCGCTGCAGATCTGGTTCGTCATTGCGGCCGTTGGCGCTCTGCTTATCTTTGGCGGCATCATCGCTTCGATTATCCAGTTTGTGGTCAGCTATCGCCGCCGTGACCAGCTCCGGGATTTGAGCGGCGATATATGGAACGGCCGCACACTGGAGTGGTCGACGTCATCACCACCCCCACAGTACAACTTTGCGTTTACGCCGGTTGTCTACGACAACGATGCCTGGACCGATATGAAGAAGCACGGGTTTGAGCGCCCGCGAGACGGTTTCCTGCCCATCCATATGCCGAAAAACACCGCGTCCGGGTTCGTACTGGCCATGCTCAGTGCCGTATGTGGGTTCGGGTTGGTCTGGCACATGTGGCCACTGGCAGGTGCCTCGTTTGTCGCGTTGATCGCCGGCGTCATCCTTCACACCTTCAACTACAACCGTGATTATCACATTCCGGCGGAAGACGTTACCCGGATTGAGGACGAACGGTCACAACTACTGGATAGGTACGCCTGATATGACAACGAACGCGACCGATGCCAATTCGATGCTGCCAAGCTCGCACTTCTACGTGCGAGAACACCACCCCGAGTCAGGCACGCTACTGGGTTTCTGGCTTTATCTTATGAGTGACTGCCTGCTGTTTGCGGGCCTGTTTGCGACCTATGCCGTGCTGGGCAACAGCTATGCCGGCGGACCTACCGGGGCCGATATCTTCGAGTTGCCGTTGGTCGCTGTGAACACCGGCTTTCTGCTGATTTCGTCTATTACCTACGGTTTTGCGATGCTGCAAATGCAGCTTAAGCAGGTCAATGGCACGCTCTTCTGGCTGGCGATTACCGGTCTTTTGGGGGCGGCCTTTATCGGCTTGGAGCTCTATGAGTTTGCACACCTTATCCACGAGGGATACGGACCTCAGCGCAGCGGTTTCCTGACTGCATTTTTCTCATTGGTGGGAACCCACGGCCTTCACGTCAGCGTCGGCATCATCTGGCTGGCTGTTCTCATGGTGCAGGTCAAGCGATATGGTCTGACAACGGAGAATGGCCGACGCCTGATGTGCCTGTCCATGTTCTGGCACTTTCTTGACGTGGTCTGGATTGGCGTTTTCACCTTCGTCTATTTAATGGGAGTCCTGTAATGAGCGAACATAACTCGCATCCCGACCACGGCAGCCTGAAGAGCTACATGACGGGCTTCGTCCTTTCGGTGATCCTGACGGCTATTCCATTCTGGCTGGTCATGGCCAACGTCATTGAAAGCGCGGGCCTTACTGCGCTGATCATACTCGCCTTTGCAGCCGTGCAGATTTTTGTGCACATGATTTATTTCCTACACATGAGCCCGAAGTCGGAGGGTGGCTGGAATCTACTGGCGCTGGTTTTCACGCTTATACTGGTGTTTATCGCCCTGGCAGGCTCCATATGGGTTATGTACAACCTCAATGTGAACATGATGCCTGGCATGATGTCCGAGCCTGTCATGGAATCGCAAAATCCGTGACAGGCAGGGCATTTCATTCAGATTCCAACGCTCTGGCGGGTGAGACTGAGCACCAGTCCCGTTCGATGACCTTTGTGGTTACCTGGGCCTTGATTGCACTCCTTGCCTTTAGCGGCTTAATAGCACTAGGCGTCTGGCAGTTGCAACGGCTGGACTGGAAGCAGAACCTGATTGAGCGGGTTAACCAGCGGGTCGAAGCACCTGCTTCGGCGGCTCCTGGCCCGAATGTCTGGCCCACCATCAATGAGCAGGACGATGCCTACACGCATGTCCAGATAACGGGGCGCCTGCTGCGCGAAAAGAGTACTGCGGTACACACCTCAACCGAGCTGGGGCAGGGCTACTGGCTAATGACGCCTTTGCAGCAGGCCGATGGCACCCTGGTGTTTATCAACCGGGGATTCGTGACGGAAATAACCGATGACAGGGCCGGAGGGCCGTCAGAAAACCAGCCGGTGACGGTGACCGGCCTGCTGAGGCTCAGTGAATCCGGGGGTGGCGTATTACGGGACAATGATCCGGCTAACAACCGCTGGTATTCCCGCGATGTGCAGGAAATTGCCAACACCAGGGATTTGCCCGCCGCCCGGGTTGCACCTTATTTTATTGACGCTGACGCCGGAGGAAAGCCTCGGGCACCTCACTCCCTGAAACAGGCCTACCGGGAACCCGTCGGCGGCCTCACGGTGATTTCATTCTATAATCACCATCTGCAATACGCTCTTACCTGGTTTACACTGGCGCTGATGGTCGCGGCAGGCGCATTCTGGTTTGCCCGCGAGGAGCGACTAGTCCGCAAGCATCGAAACCCCGAACACGAGCCTGAGAGACCAATTTGATAGCACAATGGCATCAGGCGATCAGCATCGCCGGTCGCCACAAGAACCTGCGGTTGCTGATCCAACTGCGTTGGATCGCCGTGCTAGGGCAGGTAACCACCATCGGCGTCGTCAGCCTGTATTTTGGTTATCAGTTGCCACTTGCTCCAATGCTTCTGGTCATTGCCCTCCTGGCTTTGTTCAATGTGGCCAGCTCCTGGCGTGCGCGGTGGCGGCGTCCGGTTACCAACAAAGCCCTGTTCCTGGCCCTGTTGGTGGATGTCACCGGCCTGACCGCGCTGCTGTACCTGAGCGGCGGCATCACCAACCCATTCGCTTTTCTGTTCCTGCTGCAGGTTATTCTTAGCTCGGTGCTGCTGGAAGTATGGGCGACATGGATCATCGTTGGGCTCACCAGTACCAGCCTTGCCGTAATGGCGTTCTACTATGTACCGTTGGCCCCTCCGACCAGCAGCCCCGGGGTATTTTCCGGACCGTACCTCGAAGGTCTTCTGATCAGCTTTACTCTGAACGCTATTCTGCTGGCCTACGTCATCACCCGAATCATCGGAAATCTTCGTGACGGCGATGCACAACTGGCAGACCTGAAACATAGGGCCGCTGAAGAGGAACATATTGTCAGGATGGGGTTACTGGCCTCCGGGGCGGCGCATGAATTGGGTTCCCCACTGGCAACTCTTTCAGTCATTCTCGGGGACTGGCGACGGATGCCTGATCTAGCCGGACAAACCGAGATGCAGGACGAAATCGCGGAGATGCAGACCCAACTGCAGCGCTGTAAAAGCATCGTTAGTGGAATTCTACTATCCGCAGGCGAAACCCGCGGCGAATCGTCTTCTAGAACCACCCTTGATGACTTTTTGCAGGACCTGGTGGCCGAGTGGCAGGAGATACGGTCGATTGAGACATTTGAGTATCATAATCGTATCACCCAGAACTGTTCTGTCGTTTTTGATACTGCACTGAAACAGATGATATGGAACGTGCTTGATAATGCCCTGGAAGCATCTCCAAAGTGGGTGAGGGTGGAGGCCCGGCGGGATGCAGAGGTTTTGCAACTGGAGATCTCGGACAAAGGGCCGGGCTTTCCGCAGGCGATGCTGACGGAGTTCGGCAAACCCTACCAATCGAGTAAGGGGAGACCGGGTGGTGGCCTGGGACTTTTCCTCAGTGTTAACGTCGCTCGCAGGCTGGGCGGCACTGTGACGGCGAAGAATAACCTTGAAGGCGGCGCCAGCGTTACGCTGACCCTGCCACTGGCAGCGATAGCCTCCCCATAGAAGATTCGATGCAGCACTTTTCTTAAAGGACGGAATACCGATGTCGGCGACGCGTTTACTGTTGATCATAGAGGATGACGAGGCTCTTGCCCGCACTCTTACGCGCTCCTTTAGGCGACGGGACTATGAGGTCGTCGTCGCCGCAACATATGATGAGGCGGCCGCGCTGTTGGAGACTTGTTCGCCCGGCTATGCAGTCGTCGATCTCAAGCTGAAAGGCAGTTCTTCCGGGCTGGAGTGTGTTCAGTTACTCCACAAACACGACCCTGAGATGTTGATTGTGGTGCTCACGGGATTTGCGAGTATCAATACTGCCGTTGAAGCGGTCAAACTTGGCGCCTGCCACTATCTGGCCAAGCCGTCAGACACCGACGATATCGAGGCAGCCTTTGAACATGTGGCGGGCCGTACTAACCTGAAAGTGACCAATCGCGCCACCTCCATCAAGACGATGGAATGGGAAAGGATCCACCAGGTGCTAGCAGAAACCGATTTCAACATCTCCGAAACCGCGCGCCGACTGGGTATGCATCGACGCACTCTGGCCCGCAAACTAGAAAAGAGACCGGTCAAATAGCCTCCGATTTGGAGCGCGACGTGGAGTGTGGTAACGACATAATCTTTTGTGCCCTGCGCTGGCAAGCAGAATAAGTCAACTGGCTAGACTTGAGGATCACCCTTGAAAGCACTTTCCGAAGTTAATCAGGCTGTTCAGCACTAGCTTGGGCTGTGTCCCGCTTTCTGAGTGACGGCATGGGCCTGATTTTTAATGGTCACAACAAAACCCGCGGGTATTCGGCCCTCAGGATTCAATTATGAAATCGACAGCTCTTGTTCTTAAGTATTTCGTAGTTTGCAGTGCACTGGCCATTGCTCCGGCGTTATGGGCTGAATCGGCAACTTCAGATAAAAACTCAGACGACCAATATCTGTATCATCCCGACAAGTCTAAACAGACCGACTTCAATACCGATGTGCAGCCGTTACATAAAGAATCGTTACAAGGGTTCGACTGTATGGATCGGGACGGCGATGGTTATCTATCAATGAGTGAACTTGGAGCACGGGGTGAATGCGTTGAAAATGCGGCAGAAAGAGGTATGGCAACGTCAAGGAGAACCTCTCTTGTCTTTGATCTGATGGATGCTGACCGCGACCGGCGTGTTAGCAAACGGGAATTCAATATCTGGAACGAAATGCGATTGCAGCAGAATTGATCGTCGAGTATGACTAAAAACCTTCGTATGAAGGAAAACAGGTTGCGGTTGGAAAGGCATCTATATACGTAGCTGAACGAAGAGTTTAGTACTTTGTATGGAAGTTCAGTACTTTCTGTGGCGATTGTTTAGTACTTTGTGTTATCGCCCACCAGTTCCGGGGCGGGCCTGCGGGGCGGCAGTTATCCACAACTGCGCATAATGTATATTATGTTAAATGCGATGCAGTGTAACAAAAAGATTATGTAACCTGGTAATTCAACTTGTAAAGGAAATGATTCAATTTAGAGGAACCTCTCCTATCCCGATGTTTTTACTGCGTATTCCGGCGAACGTGACCGGTCATTCCGGGGATCGTGACCGATTTGCACACGGCCATCACGCTGGAGTGAGTTTTGTACTCTGAGCGGTCACGATGGGTCAACCGATTCCGGTTTTTGTGCTTTCGCTTTTCGCAGTGATTCCCCCTTCAGATTGAGCCGGTGAGCGCCGTGCAGGAGCCGGTCCAGGATGGCGTCGGCGAGCGTGGCGGAGCCGATGTAGTCGTGCCAGTGTTCGGTTGGTAACTGGCTGGCAATGAGCGTCGAACCACGGCCATGGCGGTCTTCAATCACCTCCATCAGATCCTGTCGTTGTTGTGCCGTAACCTTCTGCATACCCCAGTCGTCCAGGATCAGCAGATCCGTCTTCAGCAGCTGGTTCATCAGCCGCGCGTAGCTGCCATCGCCGTGGGCGATGCGCACCTGCTCGAACAGCCGCGGCACCCGCAGGTAACGCACCGACAGACCCTGCCGACAGGCCTGGTTACCCAGGGCGCAGGCCAACCAGGTCTTGCCGCAACCGGTCGGCCCGGTGATGCACAGGTTCAGCGATTGGCGGATCCAGTCACAGCTGGCCAGACCGGCCATGCGAGAGCGCTCCAGCCCTCTCGGGTGGTGGTAGTCGATGTCTTCAATGCAGGCCGGCACACGCAGACGGGCGGCCTTGAGTAGCCGCTCCAGCCGCCGGTTTTCGCGGTGCAGCACTTCGCGATCTACCAGCAGGGCCAGGCGCTCCTCGAACGCCAGGTCGTGGGTGTCAGGCTGCGCCCGCTGCTGTTCCAGGGCATCGCACATGCCCGTCAGCTTGAGCTGGCGCAGGGTATCGAGGGTGTTCTGAGTCAACATCAGTTTCTCCGGTATCAGTGGTAGTAGCGGGGGCCACGAACGTTGGTGTGAACGGGCAGATCGGTCAGTTCCGGTTCTTCCTCGGCCAGGGGCAGAGGAAGCTGATCCAGACCCTGCTTCAGGATCGAGGTGATGCTCTGGTAGCTGGCTGAGTTGATGGACAGCGCCCGGGCACAGGCTTGCTCCAGCCGGTCACGACTGTAACGCCGACTCAGGTTCAACAGCCCCAGGCAGGCCCGGTAGCCATGTTCGGGATGGGGGCGATCCTTGAGCTGGCGCTGCACCACGTCGAGCGTGGCGGGGCCGATGTCCGTGGCCCAGTTCAGGAACCGGCCCGGCGACCAGTTCTGATGAGCCTGGTGGGACTTGGGCATGTGCTCGGTCAGGGTGACGAAGCGGCCCTTGCCATGCCGAGGGTGCAGAGCCACCCGCTGGCCTTTGTGCATGACCTCAACGGACGTATCGGTCACCCGAACATCCAGCTTCACCCCCACCAGGGCGTGAGGCACGCTATACAGCCGTTTGTCGATCTCGATGTGGTAATCAATGCCCGGTCGCGCCTTGCGCCACTCCGCATAGACGTAGGGTGTTGCTGGCAGAGGCCTCAGAGCTGGTCGATCCAGTGCCTCGAACAGGCTCTGGCGGCTCTCGGAGCGTCCCTGAAACGGACGCTGGTTCAGCGCCGGTAACAGATCCGCGATGGCCGCATTCAGCTCGGCCAGGGAGAAGAACATCCGGTGCCGTAACCGGGCCAGTATCCAGCGTTCGACCAACAGTACGGCGGCTTCAGCCTTCGCTTTATCCTTCGGTTTGTAAGGGCGTGCCGGCAATACGGCAGTCTGGTAGTGAGCGGCCAGTTCGGCGTAGGTCTCGTTGATCGTCGGGGTGTATCGATCCGCCTTGGTCACTGCCGCCTTGAGGTTATCGGGAACCAGCAGTTCAGCTACCCCGCCGTAGAACGCCAGCATCCGCTGGTGGGAGGTAATCCAGTCCGGTAGGGACTGGGACCAGGTGGCCTCGGCGAAGGTATAGCTGGACGCTCCCAGTACGGCCACAAAGACCTGAGCCTTGCGCATTTCACCGGTGGAACGATCCACCACTGGCACGGTGGGGCCGCAGTAATCGATAAAAATCTTTTCACCGGCTCGATGAACCTGGCGCATGCTGCGCCGTTGCCGGCCACGCCAGAGCCGGTAATGGTGGCAAAACTGGCTGTAGCGATAGGCCTTGTCGCCGTGACGTTCCACGTACTCCGCCCAGAGCAGTTGCAGGGTGACGCCCTTGGTCTTCAGTTCCTGGTGGACCTGGAAGTAATCAGGTTCGGCAAAGCGTGCAGGTGGGGTCTTGGCCGGGAACAGCAGCGCTTCCAGCCGGACCTCATCAACATCCTCTGGCAACGGCCAGGTCACATCATGAGCCAGGGTCAGATTGACGTACTTGCCAACCACACCTTTGGAGAGGCCGCAGGCGCGAGCAATACGCTCATGGCTCAGTCCCGCTTCGTACTTGAGGCGCAAGACCTCGATAATCTGTCGCATGGAAATCCTCGCAGCCGGCATCCGCTCTTCCTCGTGATAAAAAGGAAGGGGGTATGCCGGATAAAGTTGAAGAATTCCAGCGCTTTGGCAGTGATTCCGGGGGAACGTGACCGATGATTCCGGCATCGTGACCGGCGATTCCGGAAAACGACCCGAAATCGGTCACGATAAAACGGAATGAGCGGTCACGATCGCCCGGAACAGGCGGTCACGTTCAAACGGAATGGGTGGTCACGATGGTGCGGAATACGCAGGTACCGAGAAATCCAAAGATTTTTGCTGTTTTATTGGATCTATTCTATCCGCCTTGCTCTCTAGCCAAGTCAGCCAATCTGCCCTTTCTTTGAGGTAGTGCTCAGAATACTCATTTGCTCTGAGTTCTTTGACGAAGTTCCTGATCCGGAGAGCCTCTTCGTATTGTGCGATGTAGTGCCTGAATCGCTTGTCACACTGATGGTTGTAATCAATAGCCTTACGCACCAAGTCTGAGAGTTGATTCTCCAACCTCTCAATATGCTCCCTATGTTTTCGGTCAATTTCGACTTGTTTTACTCGTGCAACTTCTTTGGAGATCCCTTCAATTAACTCGGGAACTCGTTCCTCTAAACTGGCTCGCTTATTGTCTTTGATTTCATGCATCCATGAGTAGGTGCCGAATTGGAACCTCAAGTTGCCAGTACTATGATAGCGATAATCCCAAGTCGTCCACCTGCTCTCTGACTTTACTCGTTCTTGTCGACGATGTTCCGTAATCGTGAAAAAGATCTCCACCCCATCAACAATCACGGAGTTCTTTGTTCGATCCGATGCGGACGGGGTATGAATTTTCCAGTGGCGCACATGGAACTCACGAAGAATGGTATCCATGAGCAGAAGCGCTCGTTCTACCATTTCTGGCATGACTGCTATTCGGATCACCTCAGCCGAACCTGGTAACACGTGTTGGTACTTATGATCCCGCGCCGCTTTTGGCGAAGAATAAGTCTTATATGCCTTTCGGACGATTGGCAAAGCATCTGAAATCGAAGTTACTGGATTTTTAATCGTTGGCAGAGGTTCGCTCGAAACGGTGGCTAAGGGGCCTGAAGTTCGAGCCTTCTGCATAGCGACTTTCGGATTGTCTGAAGGAGGCTTTTTCTGCCTTGGTTTTCGAGGTTTATCCTCGAGAGTAATTGTTTCTTCAGGGTCTCCAGTCAGTGCTGGTTGGCTGGGTAGTTGTCCCATGGACACTAATGTCCAATGTCCAGGCTTCGGCAGGGGTATGTTTTTCTTTTTGCTGGCATACGTAATTGTGTTTGGATCGATTCCCCACGCTGATGCAAGCTCCTTTCTGGGGGATGACCAGACTGCCTCATAGAGCGCCTGCCGGGTAATTTCCATAGGGGGCATCCTCGTATACTCAATGCTGGGCCCGGTGGAGTGTTGTTTAGGGTTAAATGAAGCCCTAAGCCACGGAGTTGCGCTTCTGGGGCGCATCAATAAAAAGCAAAACGCGCCCATTACGCTGATATATCAATAGTTACAACAAGTAGTTTCTGTTGCCAAGAGCGGCCTGCGGGAGAGGTCAAATCGGACAAAGTTACGTACCTGACGATAAACAGGCTTGGTGTTTGGGAGTGAATACAAGCCCCGTCAGTAGGGGAAGAGAGTGAGCCGGACTGAACTAGTTGAGCAAATCCTAATAGACGTTGGCCTACGCGCCGCTCTGGGAGCCTTTTCTGGACGCTGATTTTGGAAGGGTCTCGCGGGTGACTTTTTCAAATTAAATTACTTTTGGGCCAACCATCTCTAAAACTCCCCTTTTTTGAAGAATGACTTAAGTTGATCCATTGACTCTTCCTTGTCAAGCCCATATCGGGATCTGCGCCCTGTGTTTGTTGGAAATCGATTTTCATTGCCGGTTACCGAGATTGAAGGTGAGGAGAGGGGTATGCTTGAGTTGTATGCGAACTGAGAAATGCGGGCCAGCATTGGTCCAGCGTCGAGATTAGCGCTTACGAGGGTGAACAAACGCGAGTCATGATAGGCTCGAAGTATTGAGAAGGGATGAAAGGGAGCGGTCATGAAAAATTCGATCAACCGGACACTGCCAGTGGAAGAGTCCGTCACTCTCAGAGAATTTTCACGAGCCCCATCTCGCTGCTTCGAAGACGTTCCTGTTTCCGTCTTAGCCAAAGGTCATCCCGTCGGTTACCTCCTGAGCCCTGAACTCTTCGAAGATCTCACATTTCTAATGGCCCAAGTCAAAGACCCGGTTCTATTGAAGAAAGAACTCAATCTTTCGGATGCCTGGCTGGAGAAGTTTTTAGGTGCCGTCGATGTCTGAGGAGGCGAAGGCAGTTCAAGAGGTCGCGAAAACTACCGGTGTCGCGATCCGTGCAGTAGAAAAGATGGGTAAGTTTATTTCGGATGTGGCAGGCGTACCCATAGCAACAGCGGTAGGCATCTTCGAAGATAAATTGCGCTACATCAGATGGGAAAATCAGCTAAACCTGATACAGAAAGCACACGAAAAGCTGGCTCAGCGAGGCTTATCTGCTCCCACTCGTATCCTTCCGTTGCAATTCACCGTGCCATTGATTGAAGCTGCGTCGCTTGAAGAGTATGACTACCTTCAAGATATGTGGGCCACAGTTCTTGTGAATGCTGCGGACGAACATGTAGAAGTTCAGCTCCGACGAGCGTTCATCTCCATCCTGGAAGATATGACATCTCTCGATGTGCAAATTCTGAGAGTTATCGGGGCCGCAGCCGGAAATCCTAAACACCATTTGGACATACTAAACCCCGGATTTTATCTTGGTTACCTACCAGACGAAGCAGCCGCCATGGATGAGTTTCAGAGCGGGATTCCAGAACCAAAAAAAGAGGTTCGCATTTCTATAGGTAATTTACAGAGGCTCAATCTGCTCGCAATCACCCATACAGTCGATGGAATTTCCGATCCGAATCACGTAACGATCACGGAATTGGGAAAGGAGCTACTGAGGCTGTGCTCAGACGATAAAAGCGCAAAGGGCTGATTAGCCATGAGTGTAGCCAGGCAAACGTAGCAGAATGGCCGATACTCCACTCTCAAAGGGTCGGGTATACCGCCATTTTGAGCAGTTCATAAGCGAATTTCAGGTTTTCTTCGGTTTCTTCTTTGTCGCGTAGCCAACGGGTGGAAAACCCAAGGTAACCTGCCCAGGCGACACCTCTCTTGAACTCCTCCCAATTCTGAACTTTGGCGCAGATCTCAATATATTGGTTCACCAGCTTATACTGGTTTTCGCCTGCTGAGTATTTGCCTAGCTCGAAGGCTCTCTTGAAATGCGCGGCTGCCTCAGAATATTGTTCCTTTCGATAAAGATGGGTTGCTCTGGCCCACTCTGTGATCCACCCGAGTGCTTCATCGCCATTGCTGTTGATCTTACCCTCCAACTTTTCGATTTCTGAAAGCGACTGGGCGTGGTTCTTCAGCCTCAGACCAATTTGGAGCGACGCCAAAAAAGTTTGCGTAGGATAGATCTCTTTTGCGTGAGCATCGTTCAGGATCACAGAGTAAGCCCCGTGAATACCGAGCAAGCGGATATACACTCTAAACTTTGAAAAATTCTCGGACGGTACTGAATCGGTCTTTTGCAGGTTGGCCAATTGTTGTGCACCAGCAATGAGATTACCGGATCGATTTTTCCAAAATTGCCGAGTGTTAAGCTCCCATGCAGTATCCACTGCCTGAGCGTTTCGCACGTTGTTTGCTACCAGTTTCCGATCAAGGTTTTGCTCGAATCGTTTGTGGTTCCTTCGAAGTCGCCTATCCTGCTTGCGCAAAGTTTCTGAAATTGCATAAAGCACATCTCGTCCATAGGTTTTCTCAATTCTCCGGAAGGCCGCAGTAGTGAATCGAGCGACTGCAAGTACAGTGCTGAAATTATTTTTGAGTTGGGGCGAGATTTCGCGCCGATAGGCAACGTTCTTCGTTGTCCGCATTGCCTCTGTAGATTCATCAAGGTTGTTCAGTATCGCACTGAGGGATGGAAACCTCTTGTTCGAAGTCCATCGCCAGGCATTCTCATAATTCTGTTTAAGCCTGTAGTCCTCATAGTCTCCATGGTTGGGAAAATGAAATCTTGTTTGGCTGGTCTCCACAGTTTCGTAGATCCATTGGAATGCCTTAGCTAATGGCCATTGAATTCGCTGCTCGTCGAATGAAGGAAGCCACCAAGTGCGATCTTCAGGGAATTGATAGCCCGTAGCCTTCACATTAAAAATCAGAGCGTTCTTTTGGTAGGAGAGAATAACCCTTTCTGGGATTGATGTAAGGAGCAAAAAACGTAATGTATCTTGCTTACTCAGGTGGCTAATTTGAGTTCGAATCAGATCACGATACTGCTCCAGGGCATCAGCGATGGATTCACGTACAGCGTGAGCCAAGCGGTCTGAGCCGGTCGTTTCTCTGGTGAGTTCTTCAAAAAGTCCCAAGAGTTGGTCAAGGTTTCTTCGAAGTTCGCTGCTTTCATTCGCAAGCCGCCGAAGCCGGGTCTGAATCGACTTTTTCTCTGTCTCTGAACAGATTATCCCCAAAGAGTCGTTTTTGGTTGGAAGGAAGCCAGCGCACGCAAAAAGCTCCTTTGCCACCTCTCCAATCGCCGGAAATCCATATTCGTAATTCATTTCAATCCTCGAAAATGCCGGGTACCCAGAGATACCCGGTCGAATTTTCTCATAAGTCTTTTTTTAATTACCCTTCCGGGCATTACCTCTTCCTTTGCCGGACTTATTGCCCGTTGTGGCTGGCCAATTGCCGCCTGGGCCAGGATGAGTTGAAGGGCCACGTCCGCCAGTTTTCTTTGAGCCACCTTTTGAGTTTGCCATCTGTATCACCATCGTTTTCTGAGTTACTGGTAGAAATCGCTGAGGCTTAACTGCGATCAGCGATGTTTCAAAGCGTAATGGGTGGCTTTTGATGAGTAACTCTGCCTTTTGGCGACATCGTAAGTGATTTCGAATTATTGTGACTTAATTTGTTCATAAATATCTGTTTAAAAACGTTTTTTTGACTTCTTCGTGAATGCGTCTAGGATCTCAGAAAACATATCGGAGATCTGACATGAACGCTGCACTATTGTTATAAATTGGTACCTGGTCGATTTCACGCAAGATGGAGAACGTCTTGAAAAGCGGGTGTTGTGGGGCATTGTTGTTGAGGACCGAAAAGGTCGCTGGATGCCAGGTGACTGGTGTTGTACCAGCCTTGTTCTTGAGGAATCAAACAACCAGCTCTTTGAGACCCGGAATAGTCTTTATCAAGCGGATGGCGAAGGTATCCGCATGGAAGCGCCGGTCGAGACAGTAGAGCTTCTTCGTGCTGGCTACTCACCAGATCAGTGGGAAGCATTGGCAAGCATAAGGAGCACGCTCGACAGCGGTTCCATCGGTGATTCCTGAACCATCCTCTCCAGAGTTTCTCCTATCCGATTGGGCATAAGGTCAAGAATTCGGCTCTTTCTCCGCGTGCGAAAGTCGGAGTGTCAGCAACGGTGCTAAAAGTCCGTAAATTGTCAGGATAGATTGTCCTCCCGACCCGCATGGCCTTTTCTTGAAGGTGACGAAACCTGAAAGGAAAAGACGCATGCAAAGCCGAGAGGACTTTCTCATGATAAAGCAACTACGGGTACAAGGGGCACACCTTGTGGACATTGCCCATCGGATTGGCTGTTCAGAACGCACCGTGCGTCGTTATCTGGCGCTCCCGGCACCGCCCACAGGCAAGCCCAAGACACGTCGGCCCAGCAAGCTGGATCCGTTCAAGTCTTTTATCGATCAGCAACTGGCCAATGAAATCTGGAACGCCGAGGTCATTTTCCAGCAGTTGCGGGAGCAAGGCTACAGCGGCTGCTCGACACTGGTTCGCGAATACATCCAGCCCAAGCGCCCGCTTCGGGCCAGCAAGCAAACGGTTCGCTACGAGACCCAGCCGGGCAAGCAGCTCCAGCATGACTGGGGTCAGATCCGGACCGAAGTCGGTGGCCGGATCGGTACCGTCAATATCGCCGTGAATGTGCTGGGTTATTCCCGGTATTTTCACGTCTGGGCAGGCCCACGCCAGGATGCCGAGCACACCTACGAGTCTCTGGTGCAGGCCTTTCGGTATTTTGACGGCGTCCCGGCCAGCGTTTTGGTGGATAACCAGAAGGCGGCGGTGGTTCGTCACGACCGTGAAGGGAAAGTCACCTTCAACACCGGCTTCCTGGCACTGGCCAATCACTATGGCTTTGTTGCCAGGGCCTGCCGCCCTCAGCGCCCCAGAACCAAGGGCAAGACCGAGCGCATGGTGGGCTACGTGAAGCACCACTTCTTCCAGCGCTATCGTAGCTTTGACAGCTACGCGCACCTGAATCAGTTGCTGGAACACTGGTTGACCACTTGCGCTCACCAAAGGCTGCTGAGGCAGTTCCAGCAAACACCGCTGGCGCGGTTCGACGCCGAGCAACCGCACCTGCTGGCAAGACCGGCAACGGACTTCGACACCCGCTACTATGACATCCGCCATGTCGGCTGGGATGCCTACATCGATGTCCGGGGCAACCGCTACAGTGTGCCCGCACACTGCTGCGGGCAGCAGGTCACCATCCGCATCAGCCTGGACGATGAATTGACCGTCTACGACCTCCGTGGCCAGGAAGTGGCCCGGCACCGGCTCACCGACCGCAAGGACGGCTGGCAGGCCATCGAGGACCATCACACCCCGTTGTGGCAGGGCGTGATGCCGGTGCAGCACCGAAGCCTGGCGGTGTATGAGGAGGTGCTCCAATGA
>OJEO01000197.1_pt1 | contig 27427 bp, 25 predicted proteins | sample 1593621 | NCBI WGS metagenome assembly OJEO01 (sample SAMN05416875, study PRJEB24817) | seawater metagenome | isolation source: Sea water | place: Canada:Atlantic | collected 2013-11
CTCGTGGGCTCGGAGATGTGTATAAGAGACAGGGACTTCCGTTGATCGATACGATAAAACTGTTACACCTTTCCGGAGAGAATATCACGCGTATTAAAGGCGTTTTTTCAGGATCCTTAAGTTATATTTTTAATGCGTTTTCGGAAGGAGATAAAACCTTTAGCGATGTATTGAACCAAGCCATAGAAAATGGTTTTACCGAACCAGACCCAAGAGAAGATTTATGTGGAAATGACGTAGGTCGGAAACTTCTTATTCTGGCCCGAGAACTCGATTTGCATAACGAATTGGAAGATATTTCTATTCAAAATCTAATTCCGAAGCATTTAAGAAGTGTTTCAAAGTCAGCCTTTTTTAATCAGTTGCAAGAGTTGGATGTTCCCTTTCATATAAAGCGAAAAAACTTGGCGAAAGACCATGTTTTGCGGTACATTGGAGACTTACACGGAGATTTATCAAAAGAAGATGGAGCTATTCTAAACGTTAACCTAGCGTCTGTTCCTAAAAACAGTGCATTGGGACAGCTAAAAGGAAGCGATTCCATTTTTGAAATCTACACCGAAAGTTATGGCAAAAACCCAATTGTAATTCAAGGGGCAGGAGCTGGAGCAGCCGTTACGGCCAGAGGTGTATTTGGTGATATTCTTCGCTTAAGCGATAAATTAAACTAAAACGAAAAATTATGAAAGTAACACTGAACAGAGTAAACGACAATTATCATTTTGAAGGCAAAGGAGCATCGGGACTTCCTGTACATATTGACAATAAAACAGGCGACGAAGTACATGGTTCCAGCCCCATGGAATTATTATTAATGGGCGTTGGCGGATGTAGTGCGATTGACATTGTTTTAATTCTGAAAAAACAACGGCAAGAAATAACGTCATATAAAATGGAAGTGGAAGGAAAGCGAAAAGATTTAAAAAATGCAAAACCTTTTGAAGCTATTCATACCACTATTTATTTAGAAGGCACCATTGACGAAGAAAAAGCCAGACGTGCGGCAGCTTTAAGCTTTGAAAAATACTGTTCTGTTTCCTTAACATTTGAAGGGAATGTTGCCATTACGTACGATGTAATTTTAAACCGAAAAAAACTATGACCCATTTTGAAACCGATGCTATTAGAACACAATTGGAGCGCTCTCAATTTAAAGAGCACTCCAATCCATTGTACCTAACCTCCAGTTTTGTATTTGATGATGCTGAAGATATGCGTGCATCTTTTGCTGAAGAAAAACAGCGGAATATTTATAGCCGGTTTACAAACCCTAATACGTCAGAATTTGTAGAAAAAATCTGCAAAATGGAAAAAGCAAAAGCAGGCTATGCCTTTGCCACAGGTATGTCTGCTGTTTTTTCAACGTTTGCCGCGTTACTAAATAGCGGCGACCATATTGTTTCGTGCCGAAGTGTTTTTGGCTCAACACACAGTTTGTTTACCAAGTTTTTACCCAAATGGAATATTGAAACCACCTTTTTTAAAACAGAAAAGGTTGATAACTTAGAAGCCTGTATTCAAAATAATACTAAAATACTATACGCTGAAACACCTACCAACCCGGCAGTTGCTATTTTAGATTTAGAAACCTTAGGAGCTATTGCCAAAAAGCATAACCTGATTTTAATCATCGATAATTGTTTTGCAACCCCGTACCTGCAACAACCGATTAAATTTGGAGCCGATTTGGTAATTCATTCCGCTACCAAATTAATTGATGGGCAAGGTCGCGTATTGGGCGGTGTCACCGTAGGTAGAGCCGATTTGATTCGGGAGATTTATTTATTTTCGAGAAATTCAGGCCCGGCGCTTTCACCATTTAACGCTTGGGTGCTTTCAAAAAGTTTGGAAACTCTTGCAGTTCGGGTCGATAAACATTGTGAAAATGCATTGCAGTTGGCTACTTTTTTAGAAAATCATCCAGCTGTACAATCGGTTTGGTATCCTTTTCTTCCGTCACATCCACAATATGAAACTGCAAAAAAGCAAATGAAAAAAGGTGGAACCATTGTAAGTATCGAATTAAAAGGCGGCATTGATGCTGGCAGACAGTTTTTAAATAATTTGGAAATGTGTTCGCTCTCGGCCAACTTGGGCGATACCCGAACCATAGTGACGCATCCTGCTTCTACAACACATAGTAAACTGTCTGAAGAAGACAGAAAAGAAACTGGTATAACCGATGGTCTGGTTCGTATATCAGTAGGGTTGGAACATATAACAGATATTATTTCAGATATAGAACAAGCACTTCAAAAAATAGAATTATGAGCAGGTTACTAAAAGCATTAGAAGACCGTATTTTAATATTAGATGGTGCCATGGGTACGATGCTGCAGCAGTATAAATTTTCTGAAGAAGATTTCCGTGGCGAGCGGTTTAAAAATTTTCATATTTCAGTAAAAGGAAATAACGATTTACTGTCATTAACACAACCTCAAGCCATTGCTGATATACACAGAAAGTATTTTGAAGCCGGTGCCGATATCGTGGAAACCAATACATTTTCATCGACCACCATTGCCATGGCCGATTATGAAATGGAACATTTGGTGTATGTATTAAATTATGAGTCGGCAAAAATAGCCAAAACTGTAGCCGATGAAATTACAAAAGCAAACCCTGATAAACCCAGATTTGTAGCCGGTTCAATTGGGCCAACCAATAAAACAGCGAGTATGTCACCCGATGTAAATGATCCTGGATTTAGGGCAATTTCTTTTGACGAACTTCGAATTGCTTACAAACAACAAACCGAAGGCTTGTTAGATGGGGGAGCGGATATTCTTTTGGTCGAAACTGTTTTTGATACGCTAAACGCCAAAGCAGCCTTATTTGCTATTGAAGAGGTGAAAACCGAACGAAATATCGATGTCCCAATTATGGTAAGCGGTACCATTACCGATGCTTCCGGGCGTACGTTATCTGGGCAAACTGCCGAAGCATTTTTAATATCCATTTCGCATATCCCTTTATTGAGTGTGGGTTTTAATTGTGCGTTAGGGGCAGAACAATTATTGCCTCATTTGGAAATAATTTCAAAACAAACCCATGCGGCAACTTCCGCCCATCCTAATGCAGGACTGCCTAATGCTTTTGGGGAATATGACCAAAGCCCCGAGGAAATGGCTTCTTACATCAAAGACTATTTAGATAAAAAACTAGTCAATATTGTTGGCGGATGCTGTGGTACCACACCCGAACATATTAAAGCAATCGCCGATGTAGCTTCTACATATCAACCGAGACCTTTCAGTAAAGCTAAGAATCTTCAAATTATCTAATTATGGAAGGAATTGCGACAAAACCTATTGAAAAACAGTTGAAACTTTCTGGGTTGGAACCTTTGATTATCACGCCAGAAAGTAATTTTATCAATGTAGGAGAACGGACCAATGTAGCTGGGTCGCGTAAATTTTTACGATTGATCAACGAAGATAAATACGATGAAGCTTTAACAATTGCCAGACATCAGGTAGAAGGCGGCGCACAAATTATCGATGTAAATATGGACGATGGCCTCATAAATGGGGTACAGGCGATGGTCAAATTCCTCAATCTTGTTATGGCAGAACCCGATATTGCGAGGGTTCCCATTATGATAGATAGTTCAAAATGGGAGATTATTGAAGCTGGGTTACAAGTGGTACAAGGCAAATGCATCGTGAATTCTATTAGTTTAAAAGAAGGCGAACAAACCTTTCTTGAACATGCAACGTTGATAAAACGCTACGGCGCTGCGGTAATTATTATGGCTTTTGATGAAAAGGGGCAAGCAGATACTTACAATCGCCGCATTGAAATTGCAAAACGTTCGTATGAATTGTTGGTGGATATTGTTCAATTTCCGGCAGAAGACATCATCTTTGATTTAAACATTTTTCCTGTCGCCACCGGAATGGACGAACACCGAAAAAATGCCATTCATTTTATCGAAGCAACACGCTGGGTAAAACAAAACCTACCACACTGTAGTATTAGCGGAGGTGTGAGCAATGTTTCATTTAGCTTTAGGGGTAATAATCCAGTACGCGAAGCCATGCACTCAGTGTTTCTATATCACGCCATCGATGCTGGAATGAACATTGGTATTGTAAACCCCGCCTTGTTGGAAGTGTACGATAATATTCCGAAGGATTTGTTGCAGCGTGTAGAAGATGTCATTCTTGATAGACGTGAGGATGCGACAGAGCGGTTATTAAGTTTTGCTGAAACCGTAAAAGGATCATCCAAAAAACAAGAAGTTGACCTCTCTTGGCGGGAGCAATCCCTTCAGCAAAAAATTACCCATGCTTTAGTAAAAGGGATTGACACCTATATTGTGAATGATGTAGAAGAAGCTCGAAAAAGTGTGTCCAAACCAATTAAGGTGATTGAAGGTCATTTAATGACGGGAATGAATGTGGTAGGCGACCTTTTTGGTAGCGGAAAAATGTTTTTGCCACAAGTGGTAAAGTCAGCGCGGGTGATGAAAAAAGCGGTTGCTTATTTGCTGCCTTTTATTGAAGACGAAAAAGATGGCACGAATGACTATGCTAAGGGTAAAATTTTATTGGCCACGGTTAAAGGCGATGTTCACGACATTGGTAAAAACATTGTTGGTGTAGTCTTGGCCTGTAATAATTATGAAATCATAGACTTGGGTGTTATGGTACCGCCCGATAAAATTATAAGTGAAGCCAAAAAAAACAGCGTAGATGCCATTGGTTTAAGCGGGCTTATCACCCCTTCATTGGATGAAATGGCTTTTCTGGCTTCAGAAATGCAACGACAAAACTTCACGGTTCCATTGCTTATTGGCGGTGCAACAACCAGTAGAATACATACCGCTGTAAAGATTGATACACAGTATGATAATGCCGTGATTCATGTAAATGATGCTTCGCGGGCGGTAACCGTAGTGGGCGATTTATTGCAAAAGGAAACAGCTACTGGTTATAAAGACAATTTAAAATCAGAGTATGCCTCTTTTAGGGAAGCGTTCCTGAAACGTCAAAAAACCAAAACCTATCTTCCATTAGATGAAATAAGGAAGAATAAATTCAAAATAGATTGGGATACTTCAGAAATTGTAAAACCTAAAGAACTGGGTGTACAGACACTAGAAAATTTTGACATTTCCAAGCTTGAAGCGTATATAGATTGGACGCCTTTTTTCCGAAGTTGGGATTTACACGGAAAATTTCCGGCAATATTAAAAGATGAAGTTGTGGGTAATCAAGCAACCGAATTGTATAACGATGCACAAAACATCCTTCATAAAATCTTTTTAGAAAAAATATTGAAAGGAAAGGCTATTTTCGGTCTTTTTGGAGCCAATACAATTAATGACGACGATATTGAGGTTAGCCATTATTCCGAAGGAAAAAAAGAAACTGCTTATTTCAGAACGTTGCGTCAACAAAGCAAAAAAGCCAAAGGGAGACCAAATATTGCCTTGGCAGATTTTATCGCCCCTAAAGAAAGTAATAAACAAGATTATGTGGGCTGTTTTTGTGTTTCAACAGGGTTTGGTGCACACGAAGAAGCCGAAAAATACAGAGCGGCTTTAGACGATTACAACGCGATTATGATAAAAGCATTGGCTGATCGTCTTGCTGAAGCCTTTGCCGAATACTTACATGAGAAGGTTCGGAAAGAACATTGGGGATATTCAAAAAACGAAACTTTAACCAATGAAGAGTTGATTAAAGAAACTTATAAAGGTATTCGTCCTGCACCAGGATATCCAGCCTGTCCCGACCATTTAGAAAAAGAAACCATTTGGCAGCTTTTAAAGGTAGAAGAAAATATAGGCGTTCAGCTTACAGAAAGCTTGGCCATGTGGCCGGCAGCATCGGTATCTGGTTATTATTTCGCCAATCCCGAAGCACGGTACTTTGGAGTGGGAAAAATTAAAGACGATCAAGTAAAGGATTTTGCAAAGCGGAAAAATATTTCAGTTGAAAAAGCAAAAAACTGGTTAAAATCGAATAGAGCAGATTGATGAAAGTAACAGAACACATAGAGAGCAAAAACGGGAAAACACAGTTTTCATTTGAAATATTACCACCATTAAAAGGTAGAAATATACAATCAGTTTTTGATAGTATTGATCCGCTAATGGAGTTTAAACCACCATTTATAGATGTAACTTATCATCGGGAGGAGTATGTTTATAAGGAAATGGAAAATGGATTATTGCAAAAAAAGATTGTTAGAAAACGTCCTGGTACGGTTGGTATTTGTGCTGCAATTCAAAATAAATACAAAGTAGATGCCATTCCGCATGTGTTGTGTGGTGGGTTTACCAAAGAAGACACCGAAAATTTTTTAATCGATTTAGATTTTTTAGGGATAGATAATGTAATGGCGTTACGAGGCGATGCTGTAAAATCTGAAGTATATTTTAAACCCGAAAAAGACGGCCATTGTTATGCTGAAGGGCTTGTAGATCAAGTTATACAGTTGAATAAAGGGAAGTATTTAGATGGTGAAACTTTAAACCAATCGAAAACAGATTTTTGCGTAGGCGTAGCTGGATATCCAGAAAAACATATGGAAGCTCCAAGTTTAAATAGTGATATTAATTATTTGAAGAGAAAGATAGAAAAGGGAGCTTCATACATAGTTACCCAGCTATTTTTTGATAATGCAAAGTTTTTTGAATTTGTAGCTGCGTGCCGAAAGAGTGGAATTACCGTTCCTATAATTCCAGGTTTAAAACCTATTTCAACAAAAAAACAACTTAATATACTGCCACATAGGTTTCATGTGGATTTACCAGAAGCACTTACCAAAGAAATATTGAAATGTAAAGATAATAAAGCTGTGCGTCAAGTAGGTGTGGAGTGGTGCATAGAACAAAGTAAAGAGCTTATTGAAAATGAAACACCTTTTTTACATTATTATTCCATGGGGAAAAGCGATAATATTAAACAAGTCGCTTCAAATCTTTTTTAAAAGGGAATGGCAGGTATATAAATAATGATAATTTTATAGTTTTTATTATATTTAATAAAGAATGCTATCTAGAAAAACTAAATACGGACTTAAAGCACTCACGTTTCTTGCTAAAAGAGAAGAGAACGAACCTGTTTCTATCTCCATAATTGCTGAGTCTGAAAATATTTCACAGAAATTTTTGGAAAGCATTCTTCTTAGTCTTCGAAAAGCAGGTTTTTTAGGTTCAAAAAAAGGAAAAGGAGGAGGCTATTATTTGCTGAAAAGAGCAAATGAAATTCAAGTAGCAGAGGTTTATAGAATACTGGAAGGTCCTATTGCTATGGTGCCGTGCGTAAGTTTAAATTTTTATGAAAAATGTGACGATTGTCCAGATGAGTCAGTCTGTTCTGTACATAAATTAATGATTCAAGTTAGAGATAACACTCTTAAAATCTTTGAAAACACGACGCTCGAAGATATTATAATTAAAGCATAAAGTACTTTTAATATGAGAATTGAATGTTCTATATTTGTAAAATCTACTAATCCTATAGGATAATAAGAGTATGAAATTTATTTCACCAAAAAATATACATCTTTTCAATCAAAATTTACGGTACGAAGCCCCTTCCGAAATTATAAAATTTGCTTTAAAATTTGCTGAGAAACCTTGGCTTACAACAAGTTTTGGTCCGTATTCGGCAGCATTATTACATGCGGTAACACTTCAGAAAAAAGACTTGCAAGTAGTTTGGTGCGATACCGGGTATAATACCAATGCAACATACAACCACGTACACTCTTTAATTGAAAAATTAAAGCTTAACATAGATATTTTTACACCTAATTATACCACTGCGTTTATAGAAAGTATGATTGGAGAGCCAACAATTAATAATCCCAAGCACGCTTTCTTTTCTGAAAAAGTTAAGTTAGAACCTTTTCAAGAAGCACTACAAAAATATACTCCTGATGTTTGGTTTACCAATCTTAGAAAACACCAAACCGATTACCGGAAATCGATTGATATATTAAGTTTCACCACAGATGGTGTTTTAAAAGTATGTCCTTTCTATCATTTTACCGATGCTCAAATGCTAGAGTTTATCGAAAAGCAGAACCTTCCTACTGAATTTGATTATTATGATCCCGTAAAAGCGCTTGAAAATAGAGAGTGTGGCATTCATTTGCAAGGGTAATTTCGAAACGGTTTCTACACATATTTCTGAAATATTTATGGTATTTTTCCTCTTCAGAATAGATTAAAACATGATACCATCTAAAGAAGAAGTTACTACTGCGTACAATCGAGTTTCACCGTTTGTACATAAAACACCTGTATTCACGTCCAACTTATTAAATGGTTTGGCTGAAGCAGAATTATATTTTAAGTGTGAAAACTTTCAGAAAATGGGTGCTTTTAAAATGCGGGGTGCTATTAATGCCATTCAACAATTATCTAAAGACCAAAAAAAAGCTGGAGTCGTTACGCATTCTTCCGGAAACTTTGCACAAGCGTTATCCTTGGCTGCAAAAAATTTAGGTGTGAAAGCCTATATTGTGATGCCTTCAAATGCTCCTCAAGTTAAAAAAGAAGCCGTAAAAGGCTATGGTGGGATTATCACGGAATCTCAACCTACCCTCGCTGCCCGTGAACAAGAAGCAAACCGAATTCAATCGGAAACAGGAGCAACGTTTATTCATCCTTCCAATAATACGGATGTAATTTTAGGACAAGGGACCGCAGCGATTGAACTATTAAAAAAACACTCAGATTTAGATTATATACTTACCCCCTTAGGAGGTGGCGGATTAATTGCCGGAACAGCTTTAGCCGCTCACTATATGACCTCGACTTGTAAAGTAATTGGTGGAGAACCTTTTGAAGCGGATGATGCATGGCGTTCTTTACAATCTGGAAAAATTGAAACCAACGAAACGGCAAATACCATTGCCGATGGCTTACGTACCAATTTGGGCGATAAAAACTTTCCTATTATCAACGAGTTGGTTACTGAAATTATACGTGTGGAAGAAGCCGAAATCACTGCTGCCATGCGCCTTATTTGGGAGCGCATGAAAATCATTGTAGAACCTTCGTCGGCTGTTCCTTTAGCTGCTGTACTTAAAAAGAAGGATTTTTTCAGAAATAAAAAAATAGGAATTATTATTTCTGGAGGTAATGTAGATTTAGAGAACTTGCCCTTTTAAAACTGAAATTTTGCGTTACTTTGCGCTCGATGAATAAAAAACTGCTTGTCCTATTTTTTTTAGTCCCTATGCTACTTTTTTCACAAGAGGAGGCAGAAGAGGGGTATTTTATAGATGCCAATTATTTTTATGGAACCATTGTCCGTCACAATAAGGATATAGCTCACTTGGTAACCAATCATCCTCAGGGATTGATATTGGGGTATAATAAAAAAACCTTTGGGTCAGCCCGCTGGCATCGGGAGTATAATTATCCAGATTGGGGGTTGTCTTTTGTGTATCAAGACCCAGGCAATGATATTTTAGGCAAGAATTATGGTTTATATGGGCATTTTAATTTCTACTTTTTAAATCGAAATATTGTATTTAGAGTAGGTCAAGGGATTGCTTACGCTTCCAATCCGTTTGATTTAGAAACTAATTTTAAAAACAATGCCTACGGAAGTGATTTTTTAAGCTCTACCTATTTATTGCTCAATTATAATAAACAACATTTGTTTAAAAATATTGGGTTGCAGGCAGGCCTAGCGTTGGTACATTATTCCAACGGAAATTTTAGAGCGCCTAACTCCAGTACCAATTCGGTTACGTTTAATGTTGGTTTGCAATATGAATTCAACACGGAAAAGGCTGAATATATAACCAATGTAGATGATACAAATATAACCGAACCTATAAAGTTTAATTTGGCATTACGAAGCGGGGTTAATGAAAGCGATTATGTCGGTTTAGGGCAACATCCTTTTTTGGTAGTTTCCACTTTTTTGGACAAACGGATAAGCTACAAAAGTAAATTTCAAGTTGGGGCTGATGTGTTCTTTTCAGAATTTTTAAAAAAACAAATAGAATATTTAGTAGCGTCGCGGTTAGATAGAACACTCACAGGCGATGAAGATTACAAACGCGTAGGTGTTTTTGTGGGGCATGAGCTTACGTTGAATAAGTTAGCCATTGTTTCACAATTTGGCTACTATGCGTATTACCCATATGATTTTGAGGGAAGAACTTACATTAGAGCAGGTTTAAAATATTATATCACAGACCAAATTTTTGGAGCAACCACGTTAAAATCACACGGAGCAAAAGTAGAAGGTGTTGAATTTGGAATCGGTTTTAGGATATAAACTATGAAGAAAATACTATACATATTAGCCCTTTTTTTATTGTTGGTTTCGTGTAATTCAGAAAACGCGCCAGATTGTTTTCAAACCATTGGTAACGAAGTAACCGAAGAGTTTGTAATGAAGAGTTTCAGTAAAATAAGAATAGAAACTGATGTCGCACTACAAATAAAACAGGGAGCCACACAGCAAGTATTGGTAAAAACTGGTGAAAACCTATTACCGGATATTTCCGTAACTATAGAAGGTGAAACATTAGTAATACGGAATAATAATAAGTGCAATTTGGTTCGTGATTATAAAACGGTACAGGCTATTGTGACCGCACCTAACATTACAGAAATAAGAAATGCTTCGGCTTATGATGTTTTCGGCGAAGGCACATTGTCATTTCCTAAGCTTACGCTAACCAGTAATAGTACAGGGAGCGTAGAAGATGTTCGTAAAAGTGGTGATTTTTACCTAAATCTTACGTGTGATGAATTTAACGTTTCCGCCAATGGCAATAGTGTTTTCTATATTTCAGGAACTACAAAAGAAGCGAGTTTAAAGTTCACTGATGAAACCCCTCGATTTGAAGGTGAAAACTTTAAAATTGACACCTTAACTATACAGCAAAGAAGTGCTAATAAAATGATAGTAAATCCAATAGAAAAAATAACAGGTGTTATCTTGGGTACTGGTGATGTTCTTTCGGTAAATAGACCTCCAGAAGTCGATGTAGAAGAATTGTTCACCGGTCGTTTAATCTTTCAAGATTAATGTATATTTATGCCTCGTTTAAAAATATGAAACAACAACTTTTTCTCCTTGTAACCCTTTTATTTACATGTACGCTCTTTTCACAAGAAAAAGAACAAAAACCATTTTCACTTGAAGCCGATTATTTCTACGGAAGTATTTTAGAACACAATCCAGATATTTCGCATTTAATTACAGGCCATCCAAGAGGTTTTATCCTTACCTATAACCGAAAAACATATGGTTTTAATGAATGGGAACGACGCTATCATTATCCAGATTGGGGTTTTACCTTAGCCTATCAAAACTTGAAAAATCAATACTTGGGTGAAAACATTGGAGTGTACGGTCATTACAATTGGTATTTTTTAAATAGAAATTTGGTGATTAGGTTAGGACAAGGAGTAGCGTATGCTAGCGATCCGTATGATCCAGAAACCAATTTTATAAATAACGCGTATGGTACAAAATTTTTAAGTACTACTTTTTTAAAGGCTAATTACGTAAAAGAAAACTTCTATAAAGGATTTGGGTTCCACGCTGGGTTTGGGATCATACATTATTCTAATGCTAATTTACGGGCACCCAACAACAGTACCAATACGTGGGCTTTTAATGTTGGACTTAGCTACCTATTTGATCACGAAAATTTCCCTGATTATATTGTAAAAGATGATCCACCAAGCTCGTCACATGCTGAAAAGTTAAAATATAATTTTGCCTTCCGATTGGGTTGGAATGAAAGTGATGTAGTAGGGCAAGGACAGTATCCATTTTATGTGGCTTCGGCTTTTGTTGATAAACGCATAAATTATAAAAGTACATTTCAAGCGGGTGTAGATGTGTTTTTTGCCAATTTTTTAAAGGAATTAATTTATTATCGCTCTGTTGCTTATCCAGAAGATGGTCTAAGCGGTGATGAAGACTACAAGAGAGTTGGTTTGTTTATAGGTCACGAGCTTCGTTTTAATAAAGTAGCTTTTGTTTCACAGTTAGGGTATTACGTGTATTATCCGTTTGATTTTGAAAACAGAATATACAATCGCTTAGGGTTAAAACGTTATTTCTTTAATGACAAAATATTTGCTTCAGTAACGGTAAAAGCGCATTGGGCAAAAGCTGAAGGGGTAGAATTCGGAATAGGAGTTCGCTTATAATAATTGCTGAAATATTTCAGAAAATGAAAAAAATATTATTTTTAATAACCTTGATAACCTTTTTAGGATGTGATTCCGATAAAGGATTAAACTGCTTTCAAGCGGCTGGAGATATTATTCAAGAAGAATTTACGGTCGATACGTTTAGTAGCATTATCGTTTGGGAACGTACACAGCTTATAATAGAACAGGGTGAAACTCAAAAAGTAGTAGTTGAAACCGGCGAAAACCTATTAAACGATATAGAGGTTCAAGTTAAAGATGGAGCTTTAAACCTTCGGAACAATAACGGATGTAACGTAGTACGAGATTATGGATTGACAAAGGTTTACGTAACTACCCCAAATATTGACAGCATACGAAACAGCTCAGGATTACCAGTTGAAAGTATTGGTACACTCTCGTTCCCTACTTTAGCATTAATAAGTGAAGATTTTGAAGAGGAAGATGCCTTTCATATAGATGGGGATTTTAAGTTGGATCTTCAGGTTGAAAACTTAGATATAGTTGCCAACGGCTTGTCAAATTTCTATTTATCAGGAACGGCAGATACAGCTACTTTTAGTTTATTTGCCGGAGATGGTCGTATTGAGGCCGAAAACCTACTGGTTGGAGAGTTGACGATTTTTCATCGAGGTACGCAAGATATGATTGTAAACCCGCAAGAAGCTATCCGTGGTAAAATTGTGAGTTTAGGAAATGTGATTGCTAAAAATAGACCTCCCATTGTTGAGGTGGAGGAACTATACAGAGGACGCCTTATTTTTGAGGAGCAGTAAGATCTACAAAAAGCTTTTCTAGAGTAGTATTTTTTTGATGCAGCTGAAGTATCTTTAATCCATTATCGTGTGCAAAATCAAAAACAGAACTACGCATATCTTTTTCCGAAGAAAAATAGATGTTATAGATAAAGTATCCGCCAGGATTTTCAACTTTTGTCACATTTGGTAATTGTTGTAGTGCAATCGTTTCAACTCGATAATCAAACTCTACTTCTACTATTTGTTGTTGTCCAGCTTGTAATTCGCTTAGTTTTTTGTCCAGTACAATTTGCCCTTTATTAATAATTATTACACGATCGCAAATAGCCTCTACCTCTTGCATAATGTGAGTAGATAAGAGCACCGTTTTTTCTTTTCCAATGCTTTTTATGAGTTCTCGTATTTCAATAAGTTGGTTGGGGTCTAAGCCGGTAGTTGGTTCATCGAGAATTAATACTTCAGGATTATGGAGTAAAGCACTGGCAATACCAACCCTTTGTCGATATCCTTTTGAAAGCTGCTGTATTTTTTTATTGGCTTCCGGTAAAAGTCCGGTGCGCTCAATAATTAGTTCTACTTCGGTTTTTGGCGTGTTGTATATTTCAGCTTGAAATGAGAGAAACTCCCGTACATACATATCTAAATAAAGCGGATTGTGTTCCGGTAGATAACCAACACTTTTTTGAATGTTATGATCTTCCTCTGAAAGGGTAAAACCATTAACAATAGCTGTTCCCTCTGACGCTGGAAGATACGTGGTCAATATTTTCATCATTGTAGATTTTCCGGCACCATTGGGTCCTAAGAAACCTACAATTTCACCCGTATTGATACTAAATGAAATATCGTTGAGAGCTTTTTGCGCTCCGTACGTTTTCGTGATATTTGAAACAGATATTGACATATTTTACAAAAAACAAAGCTACATAAATTTCTTACTGTGCAAGATTTAAAATTTACTTAAAACGTTTTTTAAATGATTAATAAATAGGTATTTTAGCCATTGTTAAAAAAACGACTATGTACAATCATTCACTTTATTGGTGGCATCCTTTTAAACTGTAACCTATCGGGATTATTGTACTTACATTATTATATATGAAAGTCCCGTTATGGGGCTTTTTTTATTTTTAAACTATGCAGAACAGTAAAAAATTACGCAATTGGTTAGATGCTTTTGGACTTGATCATCCTTTGGTTATTGCCGGTCCTTGTAGTGCCGAAACCCAAGAACAAGTATTAAAAATAGCACATCAATTAAAAGATACAGATGCTACCGTACTCCGCGCTGGAATATGGAAACCTAGAACCCGACCTGGAAATTTTGAAGGGGTAGGTGCCTTAGGTTTAAAGTGGTTGCAAGAAGCAAAACAAGAGACGGGAATGTTAACGACTACCGAGGTAGCAAATACCAATCATGTAGATTTAGCATTAAAACACGATGTTGATATTTTATGGATTGGTGCTCGAACAACCGTTTCGCCTTTTGTGGTACAAGAAATTGCCGAGGCTTTACAAGGAACCGATAAAACCGTATTAATAAAAAATCCGGTAAATCCAGATTTAGCATTGTGGCTAGGTGCGGTAGAACGTTTTTACAGTGCAGATGTTCAGAATTTAGGAGTAATCCACCGTGGATTTTCCACCTATGAAAAAACGAAATACCGAAATAATCCCGAGTGGCAAATCCCGATTGATTTACAAAATCAGTTTCCAGACTTACCATTAATTTTAGATCCTTCGCATATAGCGGGAAGACGCGATATTATTTTCGAATTATGTCAAACGGCTTTAGATTTAAATTACGATGGTCTTATGGTGGAAACCCATTACGACCCTGATAATGCTTGGAGTGATGCTAAACAGCAAATCACACCACAAACATTAGACCAGATGACAGTCGATCTGCGCATTAGAAAAAAAGGAGATGATAAAGCGGAATTCAATAACGAGTTGAATAAGCTGCGTGCACAAATAGATGTAATCGATGATAAAATTGTGCAAATGATGGGCAGGCGTATGAATATTGCCGATAATATTGGTGTTCTTAAAAAAGAACATAATGTGGCTATTTTACAAGTAAAACGATGGAATGAAATTTTAGGCAGGATGATTTTAGCAGGAGAACACAACAAACTTAGTGAAGAATTTGTGTTGCGATTATATAAAGCGATTCATCAAGAGTCTATTAGCCACCAAAAGAAAGTTTTTAATGAGCAATAACTTTCAATTAATTTTCTGACTTTTGCATCGATGAAAGGTATTGTTTATAAATCAACCGGGAGCTGGTACACTGTTAAATCGCAACAAGGTGATTTTTATCAATGCCGTATAAAAGGAAAATTTAGAATTGGCGGTATAAAAAGCACCAATCCTGTTGCGGTGGGAGATAAAGTGGTTTTTAAGGTAGAAAAAAAAGGTGATGAAACCGTAGGGGTTATACATACCATCGAACCGCGAGATAATTACATTATTAGAAAATCGGTTAATCTTTCTAAACAAACGCATATAATTGCCGCAAATATTGATGTTGCGTTTTTATTAGTTACGTTAAACAATCCGCCAACTTTCACCACTTTTATAGATCGATTTTTAATTACTGCAGAAGCATATCACGTAAAAGCTGTTTTATTATTTAATAAAATTGATACCTATAACGAGGATGAACTTTTAGAGATAAAATATCTTGCGGCTTTATACCGTAATATTGGATATGATTGTATTGGTATTTCAGCGAAAACAGGAAAGAATGTTGATAAGGTTAAAGCATTAATGAAAGATAAGATAACCTTGTTCTCTGGCCATAGCGGAACGGGTAAATCTACGTTGGTGAATGCTTTAGAATCAAATTTAGATTTAAAAACTGCTGAGATATCCTCACAACACCAACAAGGACAGCATACCACCACCTTTGCCGAAATGTACGATCTTTCTTTTGGGGCGCAAATTATCGATACGCCCGGTATTCGTGGTTTTGGTGTAGTTGAAATAGATAAAGAAGAGTTAGGTAATTATTTTCCTGAGTTTTTTGAACGGAAACAAGAATGTAAATTCAATAATTGTTTTCATATAAACGAACCGCAATGTGCTATTAAAGAAGCTTTGGAAGATTCAGAAATAGCTTGGTCACGCTATAAAAGCTATCTGCAAATTTTAGAAGGAGAAGACGAAGGCTATCGAAAAGATATTTATAAAAAAGAATAAGATAAGCTTGATGCTAGAAGGTGGAAGAGTAAGAAAGTACAACAAACTTAAAATTTTATGCGAATTGTATTACAACGTGTTAAAGAAGCTTCGGTAACAGTAGAAGATAAAACCGTTTCAAAAATTGGACAAGGTTTTCTCATTTTATTGGGAATAGAAGCGGAAGATACTCAAGATGACATCGATTGGTTATGTAGGAAAATTAGCAGGCTTCGTATTTTTTCTGATGAACAAGAAGCGATGAATTATTCCATTCAAGATATTAATGGAGAAGTGATTGTTGTAAGTCAATTTACATTACACGCAAGTACCAAAAAAGGAAATAGGCCTTCTTTTATAAAAGCTGCAAAACCAGATGTAGCGATTCCATTATATGAAACTTTTCTTACAACATTAGAAAAGGAACTGGGTAAAAATGTTCAAACAGGGGTGTTTGGAGCTATGATGGATGTTTCGTTAATTAACGATGGACCGGTTACAATTACGATAGATTCAAAAAATAAAGAATAATTTCACATTTTTTTAACAATTATGTATATTGCATTCCATGCGATTACTAATTACCCCAATATTACTTGCTGTATTATCATTAAATACCTTTGCTCAAGACCCTCAGTTTTCTATTGGTGCTGTCTCAACAGAATTGATGGAAAATGCCAATAGCATTTTATTAGACGAAAAAATAGAAATTGATATTACCGAAAATGACCAAATGGTTTATACAAACTATAAAGCAGTCATGGTACTCAATAAAAGAGGGGATAATAATGTAGATGCTTATGCGCGTTATGATGATGATGCAAAAGTGAAAGATATTGAAGCGTGGGTGTATGATGCTATGGGAAACGAAATGGAGCATTTTAAAGAACGTGACTTTAAAGATGTCAGTGCTTCAGATGGGATTTCGATATATAATGATGATCGCATTTTATATTTAGATTATACTCCAACGACATATCCTTACACGTTAGTTTTCCAGTCGGTCACTGAAAGTAATACCACGGCTTTTATCCCAAGATGGTTTCCTTTGGGCGGATACTATACTTCTACAAAAAATAGTGAGTTTATTATTAAATATAACCCAACCAATAAACCAAGAGTATTAAAAAAGAATTTACAAGGATACGATATTTCAATTTCTGAAACACCAGAAGCTTTTGTTTGTACCGCTAAAAACATGAAAGCTGTTAGTTATGAGGAGTATAGTCCTTCATACCGAACTATTTTACCCCATGTTAAATTTGCTCTTAATAATTTTTATTTGAAAGGCGTTCCTGGTTACGGTAAAGACTGGAAAGAGCTCGGTACTTGGATGGATAAACAATTACTTACTGGGGTAAGTGATCTTCCATCAACAACCGTTGCTAAAGCAAAACAACTTGCTGCTAGTGAAACGACAAACCTTGGGAAAGCAAAAAAGATATACGAGTATCTTCAAAACAAAGTGCGTTATATTAGTATACAAATTGGTATTGGAGGATGGAAACCTATGTTAGCCGAAGATGTTGATAAATTAAGTTATGGCGATTGTAAAGCGTTAACAAATTATACAAAAACACTATTAGATATTGTAGGGGTTCCCTCTTATTATACTGTTTTGTATGCTGGTGATAATGAAATTGATTTTAATCCCGATTTTGCTACAATTGAAGGAAATCATGCAATTTTAGGAATACCGGATGGGAATGATATAACTTGGTTAGAATGTACCAGCCAAGGTACACCTTTTGGTTTTGGCGGAAATTTTAGTGATGATCGAGATGTATTGGTCGTAACACCTGAAGGAGGTAAAATTGTTCATACAAAAGCTTATACCTTTAAGGATAATGTTCAGGAAAATTCAGCGAATATCACTGTTTTCCCTTCTGGAAAAGTACAGGCAGACTTTTCGGGGACATATAGCGGGCTGCAATACGATGAGGCATATCGAGTAGGTGCCCTAGATAAAGGTGATCTAGAAAAGCACTATAAAAATCGATGGAGTTACATAAATGGATTTACTATTGAAGATTATGAGCTTACCAATAATAAAGAGGATATTCTGTTTTCTGAAGAGATTTCGGTTAATATTCCTAATTACTGCTCTTCCATTGGTAATGATTTATTATTTGGATTAAATGTCTTTACACAATCGGTAACAGTGCCACCTCGTTTTTCAGATAGAAAACAAAAACTTCAAATTGCGGAAGGATTTACAGAAATTGACACGCTTACAATAAATATGGTCGAAGCCCTTAGAGTTGATAGCCTTCCTGAGGCTGTAAATATTGAAAATAAATTTGGAAGCTACTCCTTTTCTGTATCAAATATTTCTGAAAACACCATCGAATACAGACGTACGTTTATATTAAAAAAAGGCATCTTCCCCGCTTCAGATTATAGAAAATATAGATCTTTTTTAAGAAGGGTTTCTAAATTAGATCAGTCAAAAATACTTTTAAAACAGAATAGCTAATTATACTTTTTTATTATGAGATATACCATTACAATTTTAGTTGCAGTATTTAGTGTTCAGCTTGCTTTTTCTCAAAACTTTCGCTTTAAGAAAGTTTCAAAAGAAGAGGTTTTAGAAAAACAACATCCTACAGACTCTACTGCAGATGCGGCCATTTTATACCGTGAAATGAATACCCGTTTTCAATATTCAGAATCTGAGAATTTCTATATTTTGACAGAAGTTTTTGAGCGTATTAAGATTTATAATAAAGACGGTTTTGATTGGGCTAATAAAAAAGTGAGGCTCTACCAAGGCGATGGAGGTCTAGATGAAGAAATTTCTGGATTAAGGGGCTATACTTACTTTATGGACGGAAATAAAATGAAAGATGAGAAGCTACGAAACGACGGTATTTTTGAAGAAGAAGCCAATGAATTCTGGAAAGTTACAAAATTCACCATGCCGGCTATTACAGAAGGCTGTGTAGTTGAATACAGATATACTATTAAATCACCATTTATAACTAGTATAGACGAATATAGGTTTCAAGAACAGATACCGGTAAATAAGGTAGAAATGCAATTTGCAGTACCAGAATATTTTAATTATAAAAAACACCAAAAAGGGTGGTTACCTTTTCGTATAGAAGAAAATGGTACCACACAGAGTATTTCATACAATTACACTGTACCCGTAAGCAGTGGTTTTGGTAAGGCAGGAGCAGCGCCGGAGAGAAAATCTGCTAAAATAGAATTTCGGGAAAACAGTTATTCGGTATCCTTAAACGATGTACCGGCAATAAAAGAAGAAGCTTTTTCTGGAAATATAGATAATTATACCTCTGGCTTAAAGTTTGAACTTTCGTATACAAAGTTTCCAAATTCTACATTAGAAATGTACACTACCACATGGGAAGATGTTTCCAAATCAATTTACGATTCTAATGCTTTTGGGGATCAGTTAAAACGGGATAATTATTTTGATGACGATATAGATAAGTTGGTAAATGGAATAACCGATCCTAATAAAAAGATGATTGCAATTTTTGAGTACGTAAAACAAAAGATGTCTTGGAATTCTTTTGTAGGATTATATACGCAGGAAGGAACTAAAAATGCCTATAAAAAGGGGTCAGGAAATATCAGTGATATAAATTTGATGTTGGTATCTATGTTACGATATGCAGGGCTTAATGCGAATCCAGTTTTGGTAAGCACAAAATCCAATGGAATCCCTATTTTTCCTACCCGAAATGGTTTTAATTACGTAATTGCTTCAGTAGAAAATGGTAATTCTGTGGTTTTAATGGATGCTACCAATAAGGAAGGAGAACCCAATGTTTTAGAGGCAGAATTATTAAACTGGCAAGGAAGAATAATACGCGAGGATAGATCATCTTCATGGGTTTCGTTATATCCTTCAAGTCATGCTTCGCAAAGCACGATGATGAACCTTAGCATAAACAAAGATGACTATTCTGTTTCTGGCTCGGCTCAAAATCAATTTACCGGGCATTATGCACTTCAGCAACGAAAAACTTATAAAAATATTCAGCAAGACCAGGTGCGTAAAAAGCTAGAAAAAAATAGAGGCGAAACAGAAATATCCAATATAGACTTTAAAAACCTGGAAAACTTGTATACTCCAGTAACTTTAAAGTATGATTTTGAAAACTTTGATGCAGTTGAGGAAATAGGAGGCAAGTTATACCTTTCTCCGTTGCTTTTCTTGGCTATAGACGAAAACCCATTTAAACTGAGTGAACGTAACTATCCTATTGATTTTAATTACCCAGTAAAAGATAGATATATTGTAACTGTTGATATTCCTGAAGGATATACTGTGGAGTCTGTTCCAGAAAGTACTAACTTTGTTCTTGGAGAAAATTTAGGTGCTTTTAAATACTTAATAAATAATGTTGGGAAAAAATTACAGATATCGGTAGAGTTTGCAATAAACACAGCAATCATGCCTGCCCAGGATTATAGCAATATTAAAAAATTCTTTAAGCTACTAATTGACAAGGAGCACGAGAAGGTAGTGCTTTCAAAAGTATAAATAATGAATATTGAAAATGCACAACAGGCGGTAGATGCTTGGATTAAACAACACGGCGTTCGTTATTTTAATGAACTCACCAATATGGCCCAACTTACTGAAGAAGTAGGTGAAGTAGCCCGAATCATTGCTAGGCGATATGGGGAGCAAAGCGAAAAAGAAAGCGATAAGGATAAAGATCTTGGTGAAGAATTAGCCGATGTGTTATTTGTTGTACTATGTTTAGCCAACCAAACCGGGGTAAACTTAGAAGAAGCTTTCAATAAAAAGCTTGATATTAAAACAAAGCGCGACCATGATCGCCATCATAATAATGAAAAATTAAAATAATGTTTAAAGAAGTTGTAAATCACAAAGGGTTTTGGCGATCAGTAGTTTTTTTAGGTATCGCCTTTGTCGTGATATTTGTACTTGTAAAATGGGCTTTTGAAGGATTTTCAGCTTCTTTTTTTGAAGAGCGCAATCCGTACTTATTAATAGGCGGCGGTTTATTGGCAGGTTTAGTGTATGGCTTTTTCGTTACCTACGGAAAGTTTAAAAACAGATTGAAAAAATAAAAAGACTGCCTATGAAAGCTGTGCTCAGCTGCAAAAAATCTAAAGGGGTCTCAGCTACCATACAGATTTCGGGCTCTAAAAGTGAGTCCAACCGATTGTTAATATTACAGTCTCAGTTTCCAAATTTAAAGACCGAAAATCTCTCAGAAAGTGATGATACCATGGTGCTGCAAAAGGCATTAATGTCAAATAAAGGCGAGGTTGATATTCATCATGCGGGTACAGCGATGCGTTTTTTAACCGCCTATTTTGCAACCCAGCCAGATGCTTCGGTTGTGTTAACAGGGAGTGAGCGAATGCAACAACGCCCTATTAAAATCTTGGTAGATGCCTTATTGGATTTAGGTGCTGAAATTAGGTATCTTAAAAATGATGGCTATCCACCTATAGCTATTTCAGGAAAAAAAATAATAAAAGATACTGTTTCAATTGCTGCAAACGTAAGCAGTCAATATATTTCGGCTTTACTTTTGGTGGCGCCTTCTCTACAAAATGGATTAAAAATAAACATTACAGGGAAAATCACTTCGGCTCCATATCTTCAAATGACGGTAGCCTTGCTTCAAAAAATAGGGGTTCCTTGTGTTTTTTCTGAAAATAATATCAAGGTACAACCTGTTTCAGAAATTGAAGACAAAGCTATTTTAATAGAATCTGACTGGAGTTCGGCTTCTTATTTTTATAGTACCGTAGCTCTTTCAGAAGAAGCTTCCATAACCCTAAAGGGGTATTTTAAAAACAGTTTACAAGGAGATTCAATCTTGGCGACTATTTATGAAACTTTGGGAGTTAGCACCTCTTATAATGAAGAAGAGGCTTCTATTACCCTTGTAAAAACCAATAAAACAATTGCCGATCACGTATTGTTAGAACTTTCAGATGCACCAGATATTGCCCAAACAATTGCAGTAACTTGTTTTGGATTGGGAATTGGGTGCAAATTAACCGGTTTGCACACCTTAAAAATAAAAGAAACTGATAGGTTGGTTGCCCTAAAAACGGAATTGGAAAAATTAGGAGCTAAAATAGTGGTTACAAATGAAACGTTAGAATTGGTTTCTTCTGAAGAAATAAAAGAAAACATTACAATACAAACCTATAACGATCACCGCATGGCAATGGCTTTCGCACCTTTATCACTTAAAGTTTTACTGCAAATTAATGACGCGGGAGTGGTTTCAAAATCGTTTCCAACCTTCTGGGAAGACATTCAAAAAGCAGGAGTAAAAGTCGATTTTAAATAATAATTGCTTATTTACTTGACAACCCCTATGTTGAGGTTGTATATTTGCAACTTTTCAAGACAAAACACTACTTTCTATGGGAATGAAACTTTCTAATTTTAACTTCGACTTACCAGACGAATTATTAGCCGAATATCCAGCATCTAACCGCGATGAAGCCAGATTAATGGTTTTAAATCGAAAAGAAAAGACGATTGAGCACAAAATGTTCAAAGATCTTATCGATTATTTTAATGAAGATGATGTGTTGGTTTTAAACAATACTAAAGTATTTCCGGCGCGATTATTTGGTAATAAAGAAAAAACTGGAGCTCGTATTGAGGTTTTCTTATTGCGCGAACTAAACCCAGAAACCCGTCTTTGGGATGTTTTGGTAGATCCTGCTCGTAAAATTAGAATAGGAAACAAATTATACTTTGGCGAAGACGAATCTTTAGTGGCCGAAGTAATTGACAACACAACTTCGCGTGGACGTACGCTTCGTTTCTTATTTGATGGTTCGTATGAAGAATTCAGAAATAAACTGACAGAATTAGGTGAAACACCGTTGCCTAAATATATTAAAAGAGATGTGGAGCCAGAAGATGCCGAACGGTACCAAACCATTTTTGCAAAAGAAGAAGGAGCTGTTGCTGCACCAACGGCAGGGCTGCATTTTTCTAAGCACTTATTAAAACGCCTTGAAATTAAGGGGATTAATTTTGCTGAAGTTACATTACACGTAGGTTTAGGGACTTTTAGCCCAGTAGAGGTTGAAGATCTTTCAAAACATAAGATGGATTCTGAAGAAATTTCACTTCCTCAAAGTTCTGTAGATACCATTAATACAGGAATCAATAGAAAAAAGAGAGTCTGTGCGGTTGGAACCACTGTTATGCGTGCTTTGGAAAGCTCTGTTTCTTCAAACAGTATGCTTAACCCGTATGCAGGATGGACAAATAAATTTATTTTTCCTCCTTATGACTTTAGTATTGCAAATTGTATGGTAACAAACTTTCATACACCAAAATCTACATTATTAATGATGGTGTCTGCATTTGCAGGACATGATTTTATGAAAGAAGCCTACGCTGAAGCGGTTAAAGAAAAGTATCGTTTTTACACATATGGTGATGCGATGCTTATTATTTAATAAGTTGACATAAATTATCTAAAAACCCTGATGATTCATCAGGGTTTTTTGGTTTAAAATAGTAATTATTTCACAGTGTCAAAATAAAAAAGTATCTTGTAGTGTTGTAAATGAGTCAGCTACAAGAGCGTATGAAAAAAATTACTTTTTTCTTCTTTTTAATACTTTTTGCAAACAGTGCCTTTTCTCAAGAAAGGAGCGCTGATACTCCTATTAGTTGGCGTACAGAGAATATTGAAGAAATTACCCCAATTGAACTTCCTCCACTCAATCTATTAGCTTTACAAAAAGAAGACAGTATTAATGATCGAGATAAGTCTATCCCTTGGCGTTATGGTGTTAAGCGTAATTTAAAAATTGATCTTCATAATGACGGGCAAGTAACCGTACTTGAAAATGGAGATAAAATTTGGAGAGCTGCAGTAAAATCGCCGAATGCAGTCAATTTAAGCCTAAATTTTGATGAGTTTTTTATTCCTGAAGGAGGAAAATTGTTTCTTTATAATGACGATCAAAGCGAAATACTAATGCCGTTGTCCACAGCGCAAAATAGGGATAACCAACAATTGGGTTCTTGGTTTGTAAGTGGTGATGTTATTTGGGTGGAATATTATGAACCTAAATCTGTAAATGAAGACGTGCTACTAAATATTGGAAGTATTATTCATGGGTACAGAATGAACGAAGTAGAACGATATGTAGAAGATATTCGAGGTTTAAACGATTCTGGGGATTGTAATTACGATGTTAACTGTCCAATAGGTGAAGATTTTGATTCTCAAAAAGATGTATTAAAAAAAGCAGTAGCATTACTTAATTTAGGAAATGGATATTTGTGTTCTGCTGTTTTAATAAATAATACAAAGAATGATAAAACTCCATACTTACTTACAGGGAACCATTGTTTGGATAATAGCGATCCTGCTTTTTGGTCTGTACGGTTTAATTGGATGAGTCCAAGTCCTATTTGTGGCGAAACAGAATTGAGTTCAGATTTACAAACAAACTTTACTATGAGTGGTGCAGAATTAAGGGCACATAATTCACTCAGTGATTTTGCTTTGGTAGAATTGCATAACACTATTCCTGAATCTTGGGACGTTGCTTTTGCAGGATGGGACATTACGGATGATTTGCCGGAGTTTGAGGTAGGTATTCACCATCCTAATGGAGATATAATGAAAATATGCAGAGATGATTCAGGAGCTGTTAAGGAAACGGCTAATGGAACTGAAGTTTGGTTAATTGGAGGTGTTTCTGAAGGAGAAGGAGACGGATGGGAACTTGGAACTACTGAAAGTGGATCATCCGGTTCACCTTTGTTTAATGAAAATGGAAGTATAATTGGTCAATTGTATGCAGGGAATGCTTTTTGTGATGGACTAGATAATAATAATGATTACGATATCTACGGAAGACTAGCTGTCTCTTGGGATGCAGGATCAACCCAGGACAAACGACTTAAAGAATGGTTAGACCCACTTCAAACAGGACAAATAAGACTTGGAACAATACAAAATATACTAAACACCCCAGAATTTGAAATTACTGGTGATTTAAAAATATATCCAAATCCTACTTCAGAAATGGTTACTGTCTTAAACAGTCGCTACCCTAATCTTACGTATGGTTTTTACAGCGTAACAGGACAACAACTAAGTAACGGATCTGTATCAAATACTATGAATACTATTTCGGTTGCTCAATTTGCAGAAGGCATCTACTTTTTAAAATTGACCGATTTAGATAGCAATTCCAGCACAACCAAAAAAATTATCATTAATAGGTAGCTGCTCTTTGTATAATTCTGAAACATAAATACTTCTTAATCTTTCTGTAAACTAATATGTAAACATTAATTTTGCAGCTTATGGTTTCAGAGAAAAAAGACATACGAGCATTATCTAAAGAAGAGCTAAGAGACTTTTTTGTAAGCATTGGCGATAAAGCCTTTCGTGGAAATCAAGTCTACGAATGGTTGTGGAGTAAGGGGACACATAATTTTGAAGAGATGACTAATATCTCTAAAGAAACCCGAGCACATTTAGAACAGAACTTTGTAATAAACCACATTGAAGTTGATAATCTTCAAAAAAGTAATGATGGCACGATTAAAAATGCCGTAAAACTTCACGATGGATTTGTGGTTGAGTCTGTTTTAATTCCTACGAAATCTCGAACAACAGCGTGTGTTTCTTCTCAAGTAGGCTGTAGTTTAGATTGTAAGTTTTGCGCAACGTCACGTTTAAAACGGATGCGAAACTTAAATCCAGATGAAATTTTTGATCAAGTCATGGCAATTCATAAAGAGAGTATGTTGTACCACGACAAACCCCTCTCTAATATTGTATATATGGGAATGGGAGAGCCTTTGATGAATTATAAAAACGTTCTCGAGTCGGTTAAAATGATTACTTCGGAAGAAGGATTGGGAATGTCTCCAAAACGGATTACAATTTCCACTTCGGGTGTTCCCAAAATGATAAAAAAACTGGCCGATGACGAAGTTAAATTTAATCTGGCCGTCTCCTTACATTCTGCTATTCAGGAAACGCGAGAACAGATTATGCCATTTGCAAAAAACTTTACCTTACCAGATCTTCACGAATCGTTAGAGTATTGGTATGCGAAAACAAAACGTCGCATTACATACGAATATATTGTGTGGAAAGATATAAATGACACTGAAAAAGATGTAGATGCTTTAGTGGAATACTGCAAATCGGTTCCTTGTAAAATAAATTTAATTGAATACAATCCAATTGACGATGGTGAATTTCAACAAGCAAATAATTCAGCAATAGATTTATATATTGATAAATTGGAAAAAAATAGGATACCTGTTACAGTACGTAGAAGTCGAGGAAAAGATATTGACGCCGCTTGTGGGCAATTGGCTAATAAAAGCTAAAACTATTTTTCTTTTATTAATATGCACAAAATTTTAAAATAAAAAAAGAGCGGTTTTTAAACCGCTCTTTGCTTTTGTTATATAGTATAAAAAATTATTTCTTAGCTATTTTTACAGTCTTTTTAGCTCCATCAATACTAACAGTAGCTAAATAAACACCAGATTTAAGTGCAGATAAATTAACTGCCTCATTAGTGTTAGCTAATTTCTGAGATATTACTTGCTGTCCTAAAACGTTGTATAATTCAACTGATTGCATTGCAGAATTAGCTCTAAGGTTTAGCATATTGCTGTTGTCTACAAAGTAAGTAAAGCCATTGAATGCTTGGTCATTAACACTTAAAACACCACTAAGTGAAACATTATCAAAATTGATAATAAATTCATCTGATACATCATGGTGTCTAAACACAATGTATAAATTAGTTGCGCCAGCCAAAGAAGAAACATCTAGAGTTCTAGAAACTAACTCTCCTGCTGCTGCAGGATCATCGCCTAAATTTTCAGTAAAACTAACTGTTACTGAAGTGTCGGTGTTTTCAAAATCTGCAATTGTATTTCCTGTAGAAACATACACTGTATAATTTTCTGCAGAAAAACTAGGATCTTGTCCTCCAACCATATATTCCAATAAAAGATCAGAAGCTCCAGTCACATCAATAACTGGTGAAACTGCATAGTTATTTGGTGTTAACGGGGAGCCATTCCAAGATTCTGATGACATGTAATTATCTACTCCATCCTGTGCTGTACTTGGGTCATAAGCCATGAAATTATTTCCATCACCATCTTCGTCTAATAATGTCCAATCTGAAATATCCTGATCTTCAAAATCATCACTAAACAATTGAGCATTCATTGTAAAAACAGCAAATAATGCTGCTAATAAAGTAATTTTTTTCATAATATATAATGTTTTTTAGTTCGTAGCTAATATAGTGCTGTCTCTTATACACATCTCCGAGCCCA
>OJEO01000198.1_pt1 | contig 27363 bp, 33 predicted proteins | sample 1593621 | NCBI WGS metagenome assembly OJEO01 (sample SAMN05416875, study PRJEB24817) | seawater metagenome | isolation source: Sea water | place: Canada:Atlantic | collected 2013-11
TGGCCCATCAGGGCCTGACCCGCCTGGATGTGGTGAGCAGCATGCACGAGCGCAAAGCGCTGATGGCGGATATGGCCGACGCGTTTGTGGCCCTGCCGGGAGGTCCGGGTACCATGGATGAAATCTTCGAGGCCTGGACCTGGGGCCAGCTTGGATATCACAGCAAGCCCTGTGCGTTTTACAACGTGGATGGCTACTACGATGAGTTGCTGGCGTTTATCCGCACGATGTCCGGTGCCGGCTTCCTGAAGCCGGAGTACGCCGAGATGGTGATCGTCAAAGACCAGCCCAACGAGCTGGTATCCGCCCTGAGAAACTACCAGCCGCCCTCGCGCAAATGGTCATAAAGTCGCTGAAGGCTCAGGTGTTCCGCCGCCAGTGATCGTGAGGTCACGCAGAGTGCGCCACAGGCCGCGCCAAGCTGAAGGCACGTTCGCAGGTCTTCGCCGCCCAGGTAGCCGCACAGAAAGCCACTGAAAAAGGCGTCACCCGCGCCATTGGTATCCCGCACCCGGTCAACTGGAAACGCCGGCTGCGCAACCCATCCTCCCTCCCTGCTCAATAGAGTGGCGCCTTCACTGCCATGGGTGCACACCACCAGCTCCTTGCCATCATCGATCATCGTTTCCATGAAACTGCGATAGTCCGGAAGGTTGTCGCTGGACAGGAAAACGACAGTCGCCGCATCGATAAACGGCTGATGATGTGGGTTCCGACCGTCATAGTCATGCAGGTCGGTCCACACCGGTTTGTTCGCGTTTTTTGCCAGGGCCAGTGCCGGCTTCGCATAGCTCAGGATATTGATCACTACCAGTTCGCAGCCTGAAATTGCGGAGGTCACCGGCGCCCAATCAATGCCACTTGGGTCAGCCGGAGGCTGTACAAACAGGGAAACCCGCCCGCCGTGAGGGTCCATCAGGTTTACGTGCTGTTCTGTCGGCGTGTCGGTGATTTCTGCAAGCAGCTCAATGCCAGGCTTATTCAGGGCGTGGCGCACCAGATCGGCCTCCGCGTCCTGCCCCAGCAGCGAATGCAAGACTACGCTGCGCCCCAGCACTGCAAGGTTCAGCGCCTTGCCAGCACCGGTGCTGCCCACGGATTTGTAACTGCTTCGCGGCCACAGTGTTTGTGGCATTGGGGTTGGCAGGGCATCGAGTTGAATGATGGTATCCAGCGATGCGCCGCCGATGATGACGATGGGTTTGTTCATGGGGTTGGCCTCGGCAGGAAGATCGGCCCATCTTATCCGGTGTGGAACGGGTAAGGCTCCTCCCTGCGGCTACGCCCCTTTCGTTGCCCGTAGTGGTCAGGTTCGCGCCAGACATTTGATGGCGGCAGCAGCGGCCGAAGTGCGGTTTTCCACACCCAGTTTTCGAAATACCTGCTCCAGGTGCTTGTTTACCGTGCGTGGGCTCATTTCCAGTATCTGTCCGATCTCGCGGTTGGTTTTGCCATTGGCGATCCACAACAGCACATCGGACTCCCGTCCGGTCAGGCTGAAGCGCGCCCGCAGCGCACCAGTAGCCTCGCTGGGCTTCTGCACCTCTTGCAGGCGCAACAGGTATTCTCTTTGGTCGACCAGGGTGAGGAATTCCACCGCGTGGAGCTCGGGCAGGAAATCCAGCGTAAGGCTGTGGCCGTTCTCCGGATTGTGACTCAACCAGGTGGCCAGGTTGTTGGTCAGCAGTTCGAGGTTATTCGAGCCGCCGCCAATGAGCCGCTGATGAACCTGGGGGGTGGTCCACAGAATGACTCCGTTACGGTCCACGGCAAACAGGTTCTGTCCGGCGGTATCCAGTGCGGCCCGAGCGCTGTGTGCCATGCGGGCGTTGGTCAGGTGTACCTGCATGCGGGCCATCAGCTCGGTGGTGTTAATGGGTTTGGTGACGTAGTCCACGCCGCCGCATTTAAGGCCCATCACCACGTGTTCGGTATCGCTGAGGCCGGTCATGAAAATGATGGGGGTATTTGCGAAGTCCGGATTCTGCTTCAGCCGACGGCAGGTTTCGAAGCCGTCCATGTTGGGCATGATGGCGTCCATCAGCACGATGTCCGGGGTGATGTTCTGGCTGATGGTCAGGGCCTGGCTGCCTTCCAGTGCAATCAATACCGTCATGCCGGCACCTTCCAGGGCGTCGTTGATCATGCGAATGCAGTCGACAGCGTCGTCCACCACCATAACCACCGTCTTTCGGGCTTCAGGTGTGTTCATGTTCCGTCACCTTGATCAAATCAATGATTTTTTCGAACTGGAAGTCGTTGGTGAGCTTCACGAGTTCTTCTACAAACACCGGATCTGCCTCGCTCCGGTAACGGAGCCCGTGCAGTGCCTCAAGAAGTCCTTTTTTGTGGCCGATGGTGGCCAGCCCCACCAGCGCGGCACGATGTTCTTCCGCGGGCAGAATCAGCGTTTCCGATTCGGGCGTAATGCTGGCTGCCAGCGGTTCCGGGCTTTTCTCGAAGCGCCAGTCGAGGGCAAGCAGGCGGGCGATGTGGTCCAGCAGCAGGTTCAAGCGCACCGGCTTGATGATGTAGCCGTTGTGCAGGGTGGGTGATTCCGGCCGGTTGCGTCCTTCACTGGCGTCGGCCGATACCATTACCACGGGCACCTGATGGTTGTTGCTTCGCAACTGCGTAAGGATATCCCAGCCGCTGTATCCGGGCATGGAGACATCAAGTAACAGCAGGTCGGGATGGCTGTTGTCGATGGCATCCACCACCGCCAGGGAGTTGCCGATATCGACAATTTCAAACCCCAGGGGAGCAAGCATGGCTCGGATCACCTGGCGGTGGGAGGATTCGTCATCCACCACCATGATCTTGCGTCGCGGGCCTTTGTAGCCATAAATGCGACGCGCCGGGGATGTCATGGATTCCGGACGGGAGGTATGCAGGCTGGACAGCATCAGGCTGACGCGAAAGATACTGCCTTCTCCGGGCGTGCTCTCTACAGAGAGATCGCCGCCCATGATTTCGGTCAACAGTCGGGTGATGGTGAGCCCGAGCCCGGTCCCGGTGCGACTTTGTCCGGGGGTGCGTATACGCTCGAAAGGCCGGAATATGCGCTCGATGTTCTCTTCGGCGATGCCTTCGCCGGTATCCTTTATCGTGAACTCGGCCACCTGGCTGCGATATTTCAGGGTTAACGAAATGCTGCCGTTGTCGGTGTATTTGAGCGCATTGGACAGCAGGTTGATGAGTATCTGCCGCAGGCGCTTTTCATCCGTGGTCACCAGTTCCGGTAAGCGGGCAGGGCCGTGGTAACTGAAGGCCAGCCCTTTCTCTTCCGCTTGCAGCCGGAACATGTGCACCAGTTGCTCCATCAGCAGGTCAATACGCACCTCGTCCCGGTGCAGGTCCAGCCGCCCCGCTTCGATCTTGGAGATGTCCAGCAGGCCTTCGATCAGGTCTGCCAGATACTCACCGCTACGGCGTATGACACCCAGTGCGTCCTTGCGGTTGTCCGGGATCGCGGTGTCGTTTTCCATCAGCTGGGCGTAACCCAGGATTGCGTTCAGCGGTGAGCGCAGCTCGTGGCTGATACCAGTCAGGTATCGGCTCTTTGCGCCATTGGCCGCTTCCGCGTGCTCCTTGGCCTGTTGCAGGGCCTGATCAGTGCGCTCGTGGGCCACAATCTCCTCGGTCAGAAGGCGGGTCTGTCGCTGGGACTCCTCCTCGGCCACCACGCGGCTTTCATGGGCCAGCACAAACAGCCAGCACACCACGCCGGTGATAATGATCAGTACGAAGAACACCTTCCACAGGGTGATCGACAGCAGCATGGCTTCGGTGGCCGAATTCACCGGTGTCTTGGCGTATATCAGTGCCAGAAGCAGCCCGGACAGACCGTTGATCAGGAACAACAACGTCAGGAAGTGGCCAATGCGCGAATGTAGTTTTGAGAGCACTGACGCGGGAATAAACAGGCCAAAAAACTGCTGCAGCTGATGTCGATAACCTGCACCGGGTTTACAGAAATCGCCACAGCGTGCATCCAGCGAACAGCACAGCGAGCAGATATTGCCGGCGTAGGCCGGGCAGCCGGTCACGTCTTCCGGCTCGAACTCATATTCGCAGATGCAGCAGCCAACGAGTTGTCTGTCGGTGGCGATGGGGACGAACGGTCGAGCGGTGTAGAAGCGCCCTCCGGTCTGCCACGCAATGAGAGGGGCGATTACCAATGCCGCGCCCAGAGTAATAAAATGCGACAGAGCCTGGGCAATCTCGCCCAAGGCACCACCGTGGCACACCATGCCAATGACCGAGGCCAGTATCATGGCGCCGACACCAACGGGGTTGATGTCGTACAGGTGTGCCCGCTTGAACTCGATGTGCTTCGGGCTGAAGCCCAGTGGTTTGTTGATCATCAGGTCGGCCACCAGGGTGCCCACCCATGCCACCGCCACGATACCGTAGAAACCCAGAGTCTCTTCCAGGGCGCGATAGACACCCAACTCCATCACCAGCAATGCGATGGTCACGTTGAAGACCAGCCACACCACCCGGCCCGGATGGCTGTGGGTCAGGCGTGAGAAAAAATTCGACCAGGCAATGGACCCCGCATAGGCGTTAGTGACGTTGATCTTGACCTGGCAAAGAATGACAAAGATGCCCGCGATGGCCAGCGCCACTTCCGGTGACGACGAGAGATAGCCGAATGCCACCATGTACATGCGGGTGGGGTCGGAGGCGTCCAACGCCGACACGCCATGGTTCAGGGCCAGCACGGCCAGGAACGAGCCCGCCAGGATTTTCAATGCGCCAATGACGATCCATCCAGGCCCACCGGCCATCACTGCCGTCCACCACCGCAAACGCTGCCCTTGCTCAGGCTCAGGGACAAAACGCAGGAAATCGACCTGTTCGCCTATCTGTGCAATCAGCGAGAACACCACGGCCGACGCTGCCCCAAAAAGCAGCAGATTGAGCTCGCCGCCCTGATTGGGGGCAGTACCCTCAAACTGCGTCCAGTCCGACACCGAGCCGGCATCCATGTAGATGATGAAAACGAACGGCAGCAGCTGCAGCACAATCCACGCCGGTTGAGTCCAGAGCTGGAACTTGCTGATGGCGGTTATGCCGTGGGTGACCAGGGGAATAATCACCACCGAACAAATGAGATAACCGATCACCAACGGTATATCCAGCAGCAGCTCCAGCGCCATGGCCATGATTGCCGCTTCGATCGCGAAGAAGATAAACGTAAACGAGGCGTAGATCAGCGAGGTGATGGTGGAGCCGATGTAGCCGAAGCCAGCGCCGCGGGTAAGCAGGTCTATATCAACACCGTAGCGAGCGGCGTAGTAGCTGATGGGTATCGCCGTCAGAAAGATGATCAGCGCCACGGCGCAGATGGCTGCGACCGCGTTGTTGAATCCATAGTGGATAGTGATGGCCCCACCGATGGCTTCCAACGCCAGAAAGGAAATCGCTCCCAGAGCCGTATTAGTAACGCGGGCGGCGGACCAGCGCCGTGCACTCTTTGCGGTAAACCGCAAGGCGTAGTCTTCGAGCGTCTGGTTGGCCACCCACTGATTGTAATTGCGCCTTACACGGAAAATGCTTTGTCGTGCGGCCATCGTTGTGTTGCCTGTGTCGCTGGATAAGGAGTGCCCGAAATAAGTGCGGTTGCGTGGCGCGGTCCACCGGACCTGAAAACACCAACAATTTTCGTGCCATGGACAGGAACGCAAGGAAAAGCGGACACATTTAAATCGTGTACCCGCGTTTTAGCCTGTATTGCCGGAATCAGGAATGCGTCAAATGACGTAGTGCGCTGGGGTGATTGCCGAATGGGCTCCCTTAAGGGGCGCAAGCAGAATGTTTGATGTGGACGCTGTGCTTTCGATGAAAAGCGCGGTACCGGATTTCAAACACTGCGAGGAATCACCATGGGTACGACAGATACAAACGCCAGCGTACGATCGCCTGGCAAGAGGCTGGGGTTTAGAAAGAGTCTGATGACACTGGCGGCGTCCGTTATGCTGGCTACCTCCGCGCAAGCGGCGACACCCAGTACGGCAGACGTCAATACAACCGATCTGGCGGTGACGGATGACACCGTGACGGTTGGTATACTGCACTCCATCACCGGCACCATGGCAATCAGTGAGATTGGCTCGGTGCAGGCGGAAAAGCTGGCGATTGAACAGATTAACGAGTCCGGCGGCGTTCTGGGGCGCCAGATAGAATTTGTTCAGGAAGACGGCGCCAGCGACTGGCCGACGTTTGCCGAAAAGTCCCGCAAGCTTCTGCGTCAGGATAACGTGGCCGCGATCTTTGGCGCGTGGACTTCTGCGTCACGCAAGGCCATCCTGCCGGTCATTGAGCAGTACAACGGCATGCTGTATTACCCCACTTTCTATGAAGGTCTTGAGCAGTCCCCTAACGTGGTTTACACCGGCCAGGAAGCCACCCAGCAGATTCTTGCGGGTATCGACTGGGCGGTAAAGGAAAAGGGCGCCAAAAGTTTCTATCTGCTCGGATCCGACTACATCTGGCCACGAACTTCTAACAAAATCGCCCGTAAGCACATCGATAAGCTGGGTCTGAAAGTTGTGGGTGAAGAGTACTACCCATTGGGGCACACCCAGTTCAATTCAGTCATCAACAAGATCAAGCTCAAGAAGCCCGATGTGATCTTCGCGTCCGTGGTGGGCGGTTCCAACGTGGCCTTCTACAAGCAGATGAAAGCCGCCGGTGTTGATTTCACCGACGAGAAGCCGCTGCTGCTGACCATCTCCGTAACCGAGGACGAAATCCGCGGTATCGGCGGTGACAACGTGGAAGGTATCTACGCCTCCATGAAGTACTTCCAGAGCCTGGACAACCCCAACAACAATGAGTTCGTTGCGGCCTTCAAGGAAACCTACGGCGATGACATGGTCATCGGCGACGTCACCCAGGCCGCCTATCTCGGCCCATGGTTGTGGAAAGCGGCGGTTGAAAAGGCCGGCTCTTTCGACATCGACAAGATTCGCGAAGAGTTCGCAGGCATCGAGTTCACCAAGGCACCGGAAGGCTACGTACGCATCCACGAAAACCATCACCTTTGGTCCAAGACCCGGATTGGCCAGGCCCAGGTTGATGGTCAGTACAAGGTGGTTCACGAAACTGAAGAGCTGATGGAGCCAGACCCGTTCCCGGAAGGTTACCAGTAAAACAGAATGGCCGGCGCCACCGCGCGCCGGCCTTCATCGCCTCCGCAACGCAAAGCATGTTGGTTTGAAGGGGAGAAGGGTCATGTTCGATGGCTACACCAGCAGTGAATTGATGTCGATATTTGCCATGCAGGGGTTTGCCGGGCTCTCCCTGTTTTCAGTGTTCGTACTGATGGCAATGGGCCTGGCCATCATCTTTGGTCAGATGGGGGTGATCAATATGGCCCACGGGGAATTCATGATCCTCGGTGCCTACACAACCTACCTGACGTCGGGTTTTTTCCAGTCCTATCTGCCCGGACTGTTTGGCGGTTACTTCTTTTTCGCCATTATCCTGGCCTTTCTGATCTGCGCCGTCTTGGGAGCACTCGTTGAGTGGCTGATGATACGGCATCTCTACCACCGTCCACTCGATACCCTGCTGGCCACCTGGGGTCTGAGCCTGATCATGCAGCAGACCTACCGCTCCATCTTTGGTGCCCGGGAAGTGGGCGTTGATCTTCCCGAATGGATGATGGGCGCCTTCCAGGTGACCGATTTGGTGGAACTGCCGATCAACGGCTTGTTCGTGATGATCATCGCGCTCTCCATTGCAGTCGCCGTTTACCTGCTCATGTACCGCTCCGGCTGGGGCAAGAACGTGCGGGCTGTCGTTCAGAACCGTTCTATGGCTGAGGCTGTCGGCATCAACAGTGCTGGTATTGACCGCGCCACCTTTGCCCTCGGCTGCGGTATCGCCGGAATTGCTGGCGCTGCGTTCACCATGATCGGCTCCACCGGGCCGTCGTCCGGCCAGGCCTACATTGTTGATACCTTCCTGGTGGTGGTCTTCGGCGGTGCCCAAAGCCTGATTGGCACCATTATTTCCGCCTTCGGCATTTCCCAGGCCCAGTCCACCATGGAGTTTTTCCTGAGTGGTTCCATGGCCAAGGTACTCACCCTGCTGGTTGTCGTCGGCATTCTGATGCTGCGTCCAGAAGGACTCATGGCCCTCAAGGTCCGTCGCTAGGAGATTGTCATGAAGAGTTCATCCCCCCTGAAATGGTTCGGCTCCCGCGAGGGCCTGTATTACCTGGCGCTGGCGTTTCTGCTGGTTGTTATCCTGCCGCTGGCGCTGGACCCGTTCCGGCTGAACATGGTGGGTAAGTACCTGACATACGCCTTTGTGGCGATCGGACTGGTGATGTGCTGGGGTAAAGCCGGCATCCTCAGCCTGGGCCAGGGCGTGTTCTTCGGCCTGGGTGGCTATTGCATGGCGATGTTCCTGAAGCTGGAAGCTTCCACGCCAGAGGCCACGGCGATCCAGTCCACCCCGGGCATTCCGGATTTCATGGACTGGAACCAGCTCACCGAGCTGCCGTGGTTCTGGGAACCGTTCCACAGCTTCTCGTTCACGTTGATCGCGGTTATAGGCGTGCCCGTTCTGCTGGCGTTCGTGATCGGTTTTGCCATGTTCACCCGCCGTGTGGGCGGGGTGTACTTTGCCATCATCACCCAGGCCATAGCCGCAATCCTGACCATCCTGATTATCGGACAACAGGGGTACACCGGGGGCGTAAACGGCATTACCGATCTGCAGACCCTGAAGGGCTGGGATATCCGCACCGATGAGGCACGGACCACCCTGTACTTCGTCTGCGTCGGAATGCTGTTCCTTTGTCTGTTCGCGGCACGGCTTGTCCAGAACCGGAAACTGGGACGCATTCTGGTGGCCATGAATGCCCAGGAAATGCGGGTACGTTTCTCGGGCTACGACGTCGCCGCCTTCAAGATTTTCGTGTTCTGCCTGGCGGCGGCCTTCGCCGGAATCGGGGGCGCGATGTTCACCCTGATCGTGGGCTTCATGTCGCCATCGTTCATCGGCATTGTCGCTTCCATCGAGATGGTGATCTTCTGCGCCCTTGGCGGTCGGCTGTCAATTCTTGGCGCGGTTTACGGCGCTTTGCTGGTGAACGCAGCCAAGAGTGGTTTCTCCGAGTCCTTCCCGGAACTCTGGCCCTTCGCCATGGGCGCGCTGTTTATTGGTGTGGTGCTGGCTTTCCCGAACGGCCTCGCCGGGCTCTACCGCAGCTACGTCATGCCCCTGGAAGACCGCCTTTTCAAGCGCAGTAAGCCTGAGCCCAAAACCGCCTCCGCGCCTGCGGCCACCAAGCCGAGTGCGGAAAAAGCCGACGATTACGATCCGATGATCACTACCTACAGCCCGGAGAAATCGTGATGAGTGCAGCCAAAAGCAAAGGCACGGATTTCCTGTTGGCGGTTGAGGGCCTGACCGTATCATTCGACGGCTTCAAGGCCGTGGATGACCTGTCTTTCTACCTCGATCCCAAGGAAATCCGGGTCATTATCGGCCCCAATGGCGCCGGCAAAACCACCGTTCTCGATCTGATCTGCGGCAAGACCAAGGCCACCGCCGGGTCTATCAAATTTGCCGGCAAGGAGCTGACCAGACTCAAGGAACACCAGATCGTTCATTCGGGCGTGGGCCGGAAGTTCCAGACACCGTCGGTGTTCGAGGATCTGACCGTGTTTGAAAACCTCGAGGTGTCCTATCCACAGGGCCATAGCGTGATGGGGGCGATGGCCTTCAAGCGGGACACGGCGGTGATCGAAGCCGTGGAAGAGGTGGCAGAAACCATCTTTCTGACGGACGCCCTGAACGAACCGGCGGCCTCGCTCAGCCATGGCCAGAAGCAGTGGCTGGAGATCGGCATGCTGCTGATCCAGAAGCCGGACCTGCTGATGCTGGATGAGCCGGTGGCCGGAATGTCGGTGGCAGAGCGCAAGAAAACCGCCGAACTGCTCCGGGTGATCACCAAGGACCACACGGTACTGGTGATCGAGCATGACATGCAGTTCGTTGGTGACATCGCCGACCGGGTGACCGTGATGCATCAGGGCAAGGTTCTTTCGGAAGGGTCCATTGAGCACGTGAAGTCGGACCCGAAAGTCATCGAAGTCTATCTGGGGCACTGAACATGCTAAGCGTCAAACATCATTCGGTGGCCTATGGCCAAAGCACCATCATCGGGGACCTGAACCTTGAGGTGGGAAAAAACGAGATTGTGGCCGTGGTGGGCCGCAATGGCATGGGTAAGACCACGCTGATGAAGTCCCTGGTGGGCATGACACCCACCAAAGGCGGTGAGGTCAGCCTGGATGGCACCAACCTTTCCAACCTGAAAAGCTTCCAACGGGTAAGGGCCGGCATCGGCTTTGTGCCTCAGGGCCGGATGATTTTCCCGACCCTTACGGTAAGGGAAAACATTGAAACGGCTCTGTCCGCCGTGGGTGAAAAGAAGGTGCCGGAGGATCTGTACGAGATGTTTCCGGTACTGAAGGAAATGCAAAACAGGCGCGGCGGTAACCTGTCTGGCGGCCAGCAGCAACAGCTCGCCATTGCCCGCGCACTGGCTACGCAGCCCAAGGTGCTGTTGCTCGACGAACCCACCGAAGGCATTCAGCCCAATATCATCAAAGAAATTGCGCAAACCCTACGGCGTATTCGCGATGAGCGCGGTTTGTCGATTGTTGTTTCTGAACAGGTGCTGAGCTTTGTGATGGACGCGGCGGACCGGATTCTGGTGATCGAGAAGGGAGCCATCGTGCACGAAGAGAGCAGGGCTGAAGCAGACCAGGAAAAGATTGCCAGTTACCTGGCGGTTTAACGAGGAGCGGATTAATGAGACACGGTGATATTTCCAGCAGTAACGACACCGTCGGTGTGGCGGTGGTGAACTACAAGATGCCCCGGTTGCATACCAAAGCCGAGGTGTTGGACAACGCCCGCAAGATTGCCGACATGATCAAGGGTATGAAAGTGGGCCTGCCCGGCATGGACCTGGTGGTGTTTCCGGAATACAGCACCATGGGCATCATGTACGACAATGACGAGATGATGGAGACGGCTGCCACCATTCCCGGCGACGAAACCGCCATCTTCTCTGCCGCCTGCCGTGAAGCCAATACCTGGGGCATCTTCTCACTGACCGGGGAGCGCCATGAGGATCATCCTAACAAGACGCCCTACAACACACTGATTCTCATCAATAACGAAGGTGAAATCGTTCAGAAGTACCGCAAGTGTGTGCCCTGGTGCCCGATTGAAGGCTGGTATCCGGGGGACACCACCTACGTCAGCGAAGGTCCCAAGGGTATGAAGATCAGCCTGATCATTTGCGATGACGGCAACTACCCGGAAATCTGGCGTGACTGTGCCATGAAGGGGGCGGAACTGATTGTTCGCTGCCAGGGCTATATGTACCCGGCCAAGGAACAACAGGTGATGATGTCCAAGAGCATGGCCTGGGCCAACAACTGCTATGTGGCCGTGGCGAACGCCTCCGGCTTTGACGGCGTGTACTCCTACTTCGGCCACTCCGCCATTATTGGCTTTGATGGCCGCACGCTGGGTGAGTGTGGTGAGGAAGACATGGGTATCCAGTATGCCCAGCTTTCTATCAGCCAGATTCGTGACGCCCGCCAGAACGACCAGTCACAGAATTACCTGTTCAAGCTACTGCACCGGGGTTACACCGGTGTTCACAACTCCGGCGACGGCGACAAGGGCGTGGCCGACTGCCCGTTCGAGTTCTACCGCACCTGGGTGATGGACGCTCAAAAGGCACAGGAGAACGTTGAGGCAATGACTCGCAAAACCGTAGGCACTGCTGAATGTCCTGTAGGTGAGCTGCCATTCGACGGTAAAGAAAAATCTGCAGGCGCTTAAAGCCGGGAGTCGCTGATGCCGTTTATCAACGAACGACTGGAAGCCAACCGGGAATCCATAGAACAGAACCGGGCCGCTTCAGGCCCGGTTCGTGCTTCCCGGTTTCGCTTTGAGCCCGACGCCGTTATGTCCCGCCTGCGGAAAAACATCGTTGGCCAGGACGATGCCCTGACTGCCATGGAATCCATGCTGGTGCGGGTGAAAGCTGACATTGGTGAGGAAAACCGGCCGCTGGCGGTGCACCTGTTTCTTGGTCCTACCGGGGTGGGTAAGACTGAAACCGTAAGGTTGATCGCCGAAGCCATCCACGGCAACCGGGATGGCCTGTGCCGCATCGACATGAATACCCTGGCCCAGGAGCATTATGCCGCCGCACTTACCGGAGCACCTCCGGGCTATGTAGGCAGCAAGGAAGGCCACAGCCTGTTTGATCTGGACAAGGTACAAGGCTCGTTCAGCAAGCCCGGAATTGTGCTGTTCGACGAAATCGAGAAGGCCAGCAAAGAAGTAGTCCGGACCCTGTTGAACGTGCTGGATACCGGCCGGCTAGTGTTCCCTTCCGGTAATCGGGAGATTGATTTCCGCAACACCTTGATTTTCATGACCAGCAACGCCGGTGCCCTGGAGGCAGAAGCACACGAACAGCGATACCAGCGGGGTTGGCGCCGCTGGCTTGGGTTATCATCCAGCAAGACTGATTCCCTGCGTGACACCGCCCTGCGCCAGTATTTTGATCCTGAATTCCTGAACCGTATCGACCAGATTCATACCTTCAACCGCCTTACTGACAACTGGCTCGAGGCACTTCTGGATATTGAACTCGCAGGCCTTAATCATCGGTTGACCAAAAAGCACGCAGCGTTATCCCTATCGACCGAGCTACGGACCGAACTGTGCCGTGGTTACGATGCCCGCTATGGCGCCCGGGAAATGCTGAGAGCCTTTCGCCAACGACTGGAGCCAGCGGTAGCCCGTGCGTTGTTGGCGTATCCGGAGTGCCGTCGTTTTGAAGCTGACGTAAAGGACATAGCCGTTACCGTGCGCCAATACGTCGAATGACGTAGGTACGGGGGGCATTTTGCGAATACCTCCGAGGCGCGGGATCTCGGATAGTAAAGCCGTTACCGAATCGTACACGCCAACACCAAGGAGCACCCGTTATGGCTGAAACCCTCATCAAAGTCGATTTGAGCAAATCTGCTTACGAGAACGAAAATATCCACAACCGCTGGCACCCGGATATCCCCATGGCGGTCACCGTCAAGCCCGGTGATGACTTTGTCCTTGAGTGTTATGACTGGACCGGTGGCCAGATCGAAAACAACGACAGCGCGGACGACGTCCGGGACGTCGACCTTACCCAAGTCCACTTCCTGTCTGGCCCGGTCGGCGTTGAAGGCGCTGAGCCTGGCGATCTGCTGGAAGTGGATATCCTCGATATCGGAGCCTTCAAGGATCAGCAGTGGGGGTTCAACGGCTTTTTCTCCAAGCAGAACGGCGGCGGCTTCCTGACCGAGCATTTTCCGGACGCGCAGAAATCCATCTGGGATTTCAATGGCATGTTCACCAAATCCCGTCACATCCCGAATGTGGAATTTGCCGGCATGATCCACCCGGGCTTGATCGGTTGTCTGCCATCCAAGGAAATGCTGGATGAGTGGAACAGGCGCGAGAAAGAACTCTACGACACCGAGCCAGACCGTGTGCCTGGACTGGCCAATCTGCCGTACTCTGATACCGCTCATCTGGGCAAACTGGCCGGCGACGCCGTCAAAGGCGCCGCGGCTGAAGCGGCCCGCACCGTTCCGCCCCGTGAGCACGGCGGCAACTGTGACATCAAGGATCTGTCTCGCGGCTCCAAGGTTTATTTCCCGGTTTATGTGAAAGGTGCCGGCCTCTCGGTAGGTGACCTTCACTTCAGCCAGGGCGACGGTGAAATCACCTTCTGCGGTGCCATCGAAATGGCCGGCTGGATCCATCTCCGGGTGAACGTGATCAAGGATGGTGTGTCTAAATACGGCATTAAAAACCCGGTATTCAAACCCAGCACGATCAAGCCACGCTACGAGGATTACGTGATCTTCGAAGGCATTTCGGTAGATGAGCAGGGCAAGCAGCATTACCTCGATGTGCATGTGGCCTATCGCCAGGCCTGTCTGAACGCCATTGAATACCTTGGCAAGTTTGGTTATACCCCTGCCCAGAGCTACGCATTATTGGGTTGTGCGCCGGTGGAGGGGCACATCAGCGGTGTGGTTGACGTGCCGAACGCCTGTGCCACGCTCTGGCTGCCCACTGAGATCTTTGATTTCGACATCAACCCATCCGCAGACGGACCGAAGAAAATGACCAGTGGTGGAATGGACGTACCTCTGTCGAAAGACAAGGAGTAAGCCCCATGCCCGTTTACGACTACAAGTGCCGTGAACACGGCCTGTTTAACACTCTGGCTACTATGGAAGACAGCGCCAAACCAGTGGCATGCCCAACGTGCCAGGCGCTATCGCCCCGAGTGATTGTACTACCGCCGGAAATTGCAAACATGGACCCGGCCAAGCGCGCCGCCCAGGCCCGCAACGAAAAGTCCCGCCACGAACCGGTGTTTTCAACCGCCGATCGCCGGGAGCGCGACCCTGAGCATAGCCGCAACTGCGGCTGTGGCTCGCCAAAACCCGGAAAGTCGATGCTGTTCTACACCGCTGACGGGAAGAAAATGTTCCCCTCCATGCGGCCCTGGATGATCAGCCACTAAGGCTGTACCAAACCGAAAGACACTGTCACGTGTTTGCCCCCACTTCGGGGGCTTTTTTATACCCGTTCAACCCAGTGGACTGCGAATTCCGGCGAACCCCTGGCCGACATCGCCTAACGGCTTATCCAGAACCTTGTTATACAAAAAGACCAGGGAATTCAGGGCCTGACTTTGTGTGGCTGCAGCAACATTGCGATGCACCGCTAGCCAAGTTAGAAACTCATTAACCTCCCGCGCCCCCATTTCCCGGGGATGTTTCATTCTGTGGAAGCGAATGAAATAGCGGATCCAGTACCAGTACGTCTTTTCAGTGCGGATGCTGTAATGATTCACCCGAATGACCGCACGGACCTGGTCACGTAGTCGGGGCTGCTTTCCTTGCATTCGAGAGGCTCCTTGCCAAAAATAGCTGTATATTTAAACAGTATTATTGGTGGCGTAGATCACAGATGTCAAATGATTACATAGCATGGGTGTATGTAGTGGGCTAAGCTGTTGATTTACAAATTTCGGGATCGAGCATTGGTGTTTGAAGAGCCGTAATCATGAAGCGGTCAAATTTTCGCAATCACTGAGACATCGATCTAACTGCTGTTACACCTCGCTAACCTAATCTTGAGATTTGTACGGCATTGCCGTATATTTTGGCTATGCTATTCATTGAAACCTCAACATTCACCAAGTTGTTGCCGAGCTACCTCACGGACGAAGAATATCGTGGGCTCCAAACATACCTTTTGCAGAAGCCTGATGCAGGCGATCTCATCAAAGGGTCTGGTGGTGTTCGCAAGGTTCGCTGGGCGCCAGTCGGATCGGGCAAGAGTGGCGGCATTCGAGCAATTTATTATTGGAAGAAGTCTGACCACGAAGTATGGATGCTGACGTTGTACAGTAAATCTGAGCGTGCCTCGATTCCTGGGCACATGCTCAAGCAGATAGCGGAGGCCATCAAAAATGAGTGATAGAAATCTTGGTGCGGAAATCCTTGCTGGGCTTGATGAAATCAAACAGTTCAAAAAGGGCAATCTGGCGCTGCGAACTCAAGAGTTGTCTGAGCCCTCAGCGCCGCAGGTTATTCGGCTGAAACTAAAAATGTCTCAGTCTGCCTTTGCGGGTCTCATGGGGGTCAGTGTGCGCACTCTACAGGATTGGGAGCAAGGGCGTAGAGAACCACAAGGCCCAGCAGTTGCACTGTTGCGCATCGCAGAACAACATCCGGAAGTTTTTAGCCAACTGCACTGAGTAAGTCGCAAGGTGTAACCAGACGGTCAACCGGACACCAAAAGCTTTCTGCTTTTGGTTCCCTTCGCTGGCGCTCCGGTGCCGGTTACCTAAGCGTTAAAGCTGGAAAGCCGATTCGTGGCACCAGGTACCCATTCGTGTCAAAATTGAGTGATACGCGAACGAGAGGTTTCTTCCATGAATCTCCAGAAAATTGAAGATGAGGCGCTCCATCTGCCCAAAGAAGAGCGAGCGCAATTGATCCAGCGACTGGTATTGAGCCTGGAGTCTCCGTCAGAAGAGGAGCTCAAATCCGATTGGTTGCTTGAGGCCCGATGCAGAGGCGAAGAGCTCGACAATGGCACCGTTCAGGCTGTGTCTGGTGAGGATGTCATGAGGAAGGCTAAAGCACTGATCAAATGAACTATTCTTTTCACCCGGCAGCGGAAGCCGAGTTCCTGGAGTCAGTTGGTTATTACGAATCAGAAGTTCCGGGATTGGGTGGTGCCTTCATAGAGGAATTTGAGGCCCTGGCCATTTTAGTTGGCGAGTCACCAAAAGCCTGGCAAGTTGAATTGCAGCCAGATATTCGCAGAGCGCCCCTTCACAGATTTCCGCTATCCATCGTTTACCGAGAGAAACCTGACGGTTTTCAAGTTCTGGCGGTTGCCCATGACCGGCGACGTCCGCAGTACTGGCTTGGCAGGCTTTAACAATCGGCTGCACAGCGACCGATTTTCCGCCGCTTCGCGGCTCCAAACCGGCGCGTGAGCCGGGCGTTATGTGCTTTGACACCTGATACGTTACAGGGTACATTCAAGGAATGATTCGAAGCTTCAAACACAAGGGCTTGGCCAAATTCTTCAAGTCCGGCAGCACCGCAGGGATACAGGCCGCTCATGTAAAGAGGCTTCGGCTGATTCTCGGTAGATTAAATGCAGCGTCAGATGCCAAAGATATGGACTTACCAGGTCTTCGGTTGCATGAGCTATCTGGCAATCGCGCCGGAATCTGGTCAGTGACGGTCAGCGGTAACTGGCGAGTAACCTTCCGATTCGAGGACGGAGATGCTGAGATTGTAAACTACGAAGATTATCACTGAGGTACCGCCAATGTTGATGCACAACCCTCCACACCCGGGCGAAGTATTGCGAGAGCTTTGTCTTGAGCCCCTCGGTCTCTCTGTAACAGCGGCGGCAGAGGCGTTGGGCGTTAGCCGTAAAACTCTCAGTGCGGTTCTGAACGGCAAGGCCGGTATCAGTCCCGAAATGGCTATCCGGCTCTCTATTGCTTTTGATACCTCGGCAGAGAGCTGGCTTAATCAGCAGTCCCAATATGAGCTCTGGCACGCCGAACAGCATCGCAAAGAGCTCAACGTGAAAAAACTTGTTGCGGCCTAAAGCAGCACATAACCAAGCCATGCACCGGATGCCAAAACCTCCGCTTCGCTGCGGTTTTGCCACCGGTGATGGCGGCGTTAGGCCCTAAGAGATGAATGCAAAGGTGGTTACCGCCAGCGTCGAGTTGAAAAAGGTCTACAGCATTCTTGCAGAGGATGTTGAGGAGGCGCGCACCTACGGCCAAACAAATCCGTCAGGTTTTGCTCATCGAAGCTTGTTTCGTGCCACATTTGCGTTGATTGAGGGTTTATCTTTTCAATTCAGGAGCGTGTCATTAGCTTGCGCAGCTGCCATGCCCCAGCTTTTGACCACCGCTGAGGTTTCATTGCTCAAAGAGGAAAAGTACAAGCTCGATAATAAGGGCACACCAAAGGCGAGTGCGGATTTCCAGAAACTACTACCAAATATTTTCTTTTCCATGCGGTGCTATGCAAAGGTCCATGGTGCTACTTTTGAGCCGGACACTAAAAATCATGGCTACGAATCAATGCAAAAGTTCGTTTCTATTCGCAACGGCTTGGAGCACCCGAAATCCGCTTCCAATCTTGAAAATAGCGATGAAGATTTGCGGCATGCGATGGAAGCCGTAATGTGGTGGAAGAACGAGGTGTTTAGGCTTTTGCAGGCATGCGATGAAGCAGACGAGTACTGGAAGGGTCGTTTGGCCTAAAAAATCAGTCAACCGGACGCCAAAAAAGCGTGCCGCTTTTTCGGTTCCCTCCGCTGCGCTCCGGCGCCGGTTACTTCCGCGTTAGATTTCTATGGCCATATATACAGAGCTCACAAGTTGGCTGAACAACAATCAAGGTGTTCTGACGCTATCAATATTCTTGGCCACGATCCTGCTGGGTTGGGTTAGCGGAATATTTTCAGCTCTTAGACGAAAACCTAAGTTTGCTCTCAGAGTTATTGATGGGCCGACTTTCGCGTGCACGTTCCCTACAGGGAAGAATAGGGGGCAATTTGAGGTTCATCGTACCTGTATAGCTCTGTATCTCAGCGTTTCTAATGTTGGATCTTCGCCATCCAGCCTGGAAGCTCTTTCGGTGGGCTACCACTGGAATCTAAAACCTTTCAGTCTACTATGGCTAAAACACTCAATAGGATGGTTCTGGCTAAATCAGCAAGCTGTCGCTTTGGAGGATTTTCAGGCAAGAATTGGTGAATCCACGAAGGTATATCCGTTTCTTTTTCAGAACACCAGTTTGGGCTTCAACAAAACAGAAACCTACCTAAATGTTGGGCAATCAACGAATGGAGTCGTTTATTTCGAACAACCAGATAGTTGGGGTGGTTGCTTTCCTAGAGCGAACAAGGAAGAGGTCGAGGTTAAGGTGAAGCTTGCTGATACCTTTGGAAGAATACACACCAAAAAATTCAGAATACCGATGGTTTCTCTCGAGTATGCTCGAAAATACAATCCCTCTTTTGGGAAAACTCTTTCGGAGCTTAGCGGTGAAAAGCTTCCATTTGATCTTGTCTGAATCTAACCATCGGCTGCACAGCGACTGGTTTTCCGCCGCTTCGCAGCTCCAAACCGGCGCGTGAGCCGGGCGTTATAAATCAGGGAGTAGCCATCGATGGAATGGCGCAAGGACGGTTACCTAATCACTGACGATAAATCCAAGGTGCAACTGGATATCGTTCACCGCTTGCTTGCGGCAACCTATTGGGGGGGCCGCCGCCCCCGAGAAACCGTAGAGCGCATGGTTGCTGGCTCCATCTGCTTCAGCCTATACCGTGGTGCCACGCAAATTGGATTTGGACGTGCAGTCACCGATAGTGCTACGTTTACTTGGGTGGCGGACATTGTGGTTGAGCCGGAGTTTCGAGGTGCTGGCCTAGGACAATGGATCATGGAATGCTTGGTTGCGCACCCGGCCATAAAGGAAACTCAAATGGTGTTGCAAACCCGCGATGCTCAAGGGTTGTACGAGAAGTTTGGCTTCTCTGGAAATAGTGCTCTCATGAGCACCAAAGTTACTGATTTATAACAAGTCGCAGCAGTACACGGCCGATGGCCGCCGCTGTGCTTCGGCGTTGATATGACTCCCCACGTCAACCGGCATGCACCCGTCCAGGCCCGTTTTTCAGACCTACTTTCCCGCAGTTAAAGGGCGGATCAGGACAGACGCTGAGGCCAGTAATCGTCGAGGATTGCTTCACACCCCGCCGCCTGACATGCGTATCCAGGCCAATAAACAGTGTGCTATGTTTTTTCCATGGTGCTGCCCCCCATTTTACGCATGTAAACACGTAAATTATGGCTCGGGCTGAGACTAACCCACGGGGTGGAGGCAGCCCTCTAGTGGGAAGTCACAACGTCTGGGCATCAATGGGTTTTGCATAGGGTGCTGACAATGAGTGTTCAACTTGACCACGCGATAATTCCAGTTCGGGATAAAAGGGCTGCGGCCGAGTTGCTCGGCTACCTTCTGGAGGTTCCGTGGGCGGAGTCGGGAGCTGGACCGTTTTCCCCCGTTTACGTGAACGACGGGCTGACCCTAGATTTCGACCAGGCCGAGGGCTCCTACCCTGTCCAACACTATTGTTTTCGTGTAAGCGAGGAAGAGTTCGACGGGATCATGGCCAGAATCAGAGCTCGGGGAATCGAGTACAGAAGTACGCCCCATGGTCCAGTAGATATGGAGATCAACACGCAACAAGGTGGACGAATCGTGTACTGGAACGAGCCTGACGGCCACGTATGGGAAGCACTGACGGAGAGCTATGCTCGGCAGCCACAGAAACGTACGGAAGATGATGCCTAACGCCGGCGTTAAAAGGTATAGCATCAGAGGCTGGAGCCATGGAGATAGATGAAGAAAAAGGTCTCATTCAAAATCCGGTCGGCAAGGCAAAGTCAGTGGTGTTCACAGACAAAGGACGGGAAGAATCTGAGCGCTTGTTTCAGCAACTTTTTGCCAAGCATTCGTGAACCCATGAACGCCAGTCTATTACCAAGAGGCTGTCGTCGGCTGCACCTGCACGGGCGCTCCAGTGCACAGTAAAGCCAAGGCGTTCGAACGTTAAACAGATTGCTCTATGAACCCGCACAGTGATGAAAAGATAGTCGACTCGTGGAAGAAGAATGCCTCTCAGTGGTCTTCGGCCGTACGAGGTGGCCACATCGAGAGCCGCGAGCTGGTAACGGATAAGGCGATTGTCGAGGCTGTGTTGAGTCGTTCTCCTGCATCGGTCCTGGATATAGGTTGCGGCGAGGGATGGCTTATCCGTGAGCTTGCTGCTCAGGTACCTCATCTAGTCGGGGTCGATGTAGTGCCTGATCTTATTGAACAGGCCAAAGATGCCGGCGGTGGGCATTTTCTGGTCGCATCCTATGAAGGTATCGCCGCTGGTGCAGTTGAGGGTTTATTCGATGTTGTGGTGTGTAATTTTTCGCTCCTCGGAAAGGCATCGGTCGAGGCGTTGTTCGAAGCTGTACCAGCTCGCCTGAAACCGGGCGGGGCTTTTATCGTGCAAACACCCCACCCTTTGCTAGCGGGAGACCTACCCTATATCGATGGTTGGAGGGACGGTTCCTGGGCGGGTTTTGGCTCAGAGTTTGTTGACCCGGCCCCTTGGTACTTCAGAACGCTCGAGAGCTGGGTCGCCCTGTTCTCGGGAAACGGGTTTCGATTGCTGGAGATGCGCGAGCCCATTCACCCCAAGACCCATCAACCTGCGTCGGTCCTTTTCACCGGCGTCAACATGGCAACGCATGGGACTGTATGAGCGAATTCGTCGAAAACCTCAACGATGTGTTTTGCCAGTTTGGCCCGGTTTCCGTTCGGCGTATGTTCGGTGGCTACGGTGTGTACCACGATGGCTTGATGTTTGGCCTTGTCGCAGACGATGTACTGTATTTGAAGGTCGATGGGGAATCGATGGGTCGGTTTAAAGAGCTTGATTTGGAGCCGTTCGAATACGAGAAAAATGGCGCTAAGATTAAGATGTCTTACTACATGGCACCGGAGAGCATTTTCGAGGATTCTGAAGAGGCAAAAGAATGGGCAGAGCTGGCATTCAATGCGGCGCTCCGGGCCAGGAAACCAGCAGCAAGAACCAAGGCAAACAAGAAATGACAGCCTACGTAATCGGCCATGAACTTACCCCGGTACAGTAGGCGCTCCTAGCCTTTGATCGGAGCATAAGAGGAATTTTCATGAGAGTAGGTTTGCTGATCATCGTCGCATTCTGGTGCCTTCCAGTTTCTTCTCAAACGCTCGAAATTATGGGGTCGGACGAGGGTTTTCTGCCGTTTTATTACGGTGACACCCTTAACAAGGGCATTCTGGTTGAGGTGATCAATGAGTTCAGCCTGGAGGCCGGTATTACAGCCGGTTTCCGCCCGATGCCGCGCAAGCGCCAGGCCTGGGCCCTGGAAAAAGGACAAGCCAACGCGGTTTTTGCCAACCCGTTGTGGATGCCGCTACCAAGCCGGATGCACGCCGTCGGACCGGTGTTAACCTGGCGTGATCGTCTGTTCGCACAACCTGGCCGGCAACCGGCCTCCTTCGATGATCTTGATGGCAGCATCTGTCTGCGAAAATGGTTTGTCTACAGTGATCAACTTGAGCGGCGGATTGGTACCAACCTGGCCCGCCATGACTCTTACAATGCCCAACAGATGCTGGGCATGTTTCTGAACAAACGCTGCGATTACGCCGTCATGAACGAAATGGAGTTCCGGTTTCTGGCAAAGTTGGTGGAAGTCGATCCGAATTTTTACAGCACGGAACTGATCGACGCCGAATGGCCGGTCTATCTTGGTATCCTCAAAACCGAGGCGGCTCTGATTGAAGCGGCGGAAGCCTTTTTCGCTACCCGCACGGTTGATGCGGAAGCCATGCTACCCAAACTGCCGCCGCCGGACCGGCACATCTCGATTCAGCCGGACAAGTAAGGCAACTGATTACTATGACCGCTACCCTCACCATGGATCATTTGCGCCGCTACGCCATCTCGCGCAGTCTCTTCAAGCCGACCACTTTGGCACGTGCGATTAATAAACTGGGTTTTGTCCAGCTCGACCCAATACGAGCGCCGGCACGGGCGCAGGATTTGATGCTCCGCCATCGTGTTATCGACTACCAGGCGGGTGACCTGGAAGCTCGCTACCCGCGCCTGGCGATCGAGGAAGATTTCTTTATCAACTACGGGGTTCTGCCCCGCACCACTCAGCGCCTTATGCACCCGCGCACGGCGCGCACCGAGTGGCCACGCTCACGCTGGGAACAGGCGCAGGCGGTGCAGGAATTTGTGCAAAGCCGTGGTGTCGTTCACCCGCGCGAGGTGGACTCAGCCTTCGAGCATGGCACCACCAAGAATTGGTTCGGCGGTAATAGCCGTGCCAGTACGCAGCTCTTGGACGGCATGCATTATCGTGGGATGCTGCGTGTGGCAAGGCGCGAAGCCGGGGTACGCCTGTATGCGCCGCCGCTCGCTGATGGGCACGACGCGGTGAACCCGGATACCACACTGGACGCATTGGTCGACGTAGCAGTCGCAAAGTATGCCCCGCTGCCTGCGGCTACGCTCAGCCGCCTGGTAACGAGCGTGAGTTCTTCAGCGGTCCCGCAGTGGCGCGAGCGTCGTCGTGAAGCACTCGCGCGTGCAAAGGCTCGCCTGCCCCAGGCGACAGTCGATGGCTGTCGCTGGTTTTGGCCCATCGGCGAGAATCCTGGCAGTCGCCGCTTTGCGAGTGACAATATGCTGGATGACCGCCTGCGCCTACTGGCGCCCTTCGATCCTTTAGTTTGGGACCGCGATCGCTTTGAGCGTTTCTGGGGCTGGGCCTACCGTTTTGAGGCCTACACTCCGGCACCAAAACGGGTGCGTGGTTACTATGCACTACCTATGCTGTGGCGCGGTCATGTCATAGGCTGGGCTAATGCCGCCGTACGTGATGGGCAATTGGAGCTAGAGCCAGGGTATGTGAGCGGACATGCCCCAGGCGACGCCGCGTTCAAGCCAGCGTTGCAGGACGAGCGGGTACGCCTCGAGCGCTTTCTTTCGCTGTGAGGCTCGGTGTGCGTGCGTAAAATGAGAGCAGTGTACTTGAAGTGACACCCTCCACCTGGGAGAAGCCCCGATGGGTCTGAAAGAACATTTCCAATTATTGGCCGCTTACAATCAGTGGATGAACGCAAAGGTCTACGAAGCGGCCGGTCGCCTCTCCGCCTCGGAGCTAACCAAGGACCGTGGGGCCTTCTTCGGCTCCATTCTGGGAACGCTCAATCACATCGTTGTGGCTGACACCCTATGGTTCAAACGTTTCGTGACCCACCCATCCTGCCTGGACTCATTTCAGGCTGTCGTTGATCTTGAAAACCCTAAGAGCCTGGATCAGATTGTCTTTGACGATCTGGACGGCTTGAAGGAACACCGGATCTGGCTGGATCGCCAGATTATCGACTGGATATCCCATCTCTCCGAAGGCGACCTGGATATTGTTCTCAGTTATCACAACATGAAAGGTGTTTCCGCCAACAAGCGGTATTCGAGCCTGGTTCTCCATTTCTTTAACCATCAAACCCACCATCGCGGGCAAGTTTCAACGTTGCTGTCGCAGGCAGGCATGGATGTTGGCGTTACCGACCTGTTGGAACGGATTCCGAATGAAACGCAGGTATAACACGACAAACAACCTCATCCGGTCCTTTTTACCTACGGGTTGGGAGGTAACGATGAACTCTGGAAGCAGGTCTTTTGAATGAATATGGATATCTCGATCCAGCAAGGAACAGCTGAACACCTCTCGGGCATACACCACCTTGTTCTGGAATGGGGGTATTCCTCCAACGAATCTCAGACTGGGGCATGGCTAGAGGCGTTGTTGGAATCCCCGAGCCATCAGATATGGGTGGCTATTTCAGATGCCGCAGTGGTTGGGTGGGCGGTCGCCGAGAGGCGTATTTCTATCCGTGAGCTGTTTACCTCTGAGATCACTGGGCTGGTTGTGAGCGCCAATGTTCGACGGGCGGGTGTTGGGCGCTTGCTCGTTCAGGCTGTTGAAGACTGGTCCCGCGCCAAAGGGCTGTCACGGGTTGTGGTACGATCCAATGTGAGTCGTTCGGAGTCCCATGGGTTTTACCCGTCTATCGGTTTCGAGCATACAAAGACGACTCATGTTTATGTGAAAGATCTGGATGGGTCCACGCTATGAAGCGCATTTTCACCATACTTTTGGGCATAGGCCTTATTGGTTGTGCTTCGCAACAATCAGCCGTCGATCTGAAAAACTCGGATTCTGCCATTATTGGTGAAAAGCCCGAAGGTTATCCAAAAACCTTTATCAAACGCCTGCCCGATTTGCCCGGTTTTTGTATTGAGGTGACAGAAGACTGGAGAGAACATCCGTATCAGGGTGAGACGATCTGGCTGAAGGAAAAGACGATAAAGAGCCTGAACTGCCCTGGAGAACCCTTGCCGGGCTCTACCAATGTATTGAAGAGATAAAGAATGATTGACCGCAAATATCACAGAATCGTATTTTCGTTTTTCATGTCACTGTTGATGTCCGGAGCAACCTCGGCCGCTTGCGCTTCATCTGCCAGCGCCAGAGCCATTCCAGGGGCCCTTGGGTGAACAGCCGCAGCCAGACAGCGCTGAAGATCATCTGGGCCATGAAAAATACCGTTGAATACAGCATCAGCGCTGCGAGCGAGAGTGAGGCGAAGCGGTCGCCCCACATGCCATAGAACACGCAGATGCAGACGGCGGACTGCAGAATGTAGTTGGTGAGTGCCATACGATCGGTTGGCGCAAGGGCCGAGCGAACCGCCCCGGTCAAGCGTCCCCTGCCCCGCCACCAAAGCAGCAGAACGGCACCATAGCCCATGGCAAGCAACGGTGGAGCGCCTACACCGCCCAGCAAACTTACAACCCTGTGGGCCAGGCTCTCTTCACCCAGTTTGACCTCGGCCATGGCCAGGGCGGTGCCGACCACCAGGCCAACCAGTGCCACCACAATCAATAGCCGGACATGGCCCGAATTGCGCTCCGCCAGGTGCAGGCGGGCAGCAGCGGCGCCAAATAGAAACATCGCCATCACCCGTAGGGGGCGCAGGTGTTCAATCCGATCCAGAAACACGCTGACGCTGAGGTAGGCATTGGCTTCGACCACCTCCAGGTAACTCCCCCCACTCAGGGCTGGCACATTGTCCTGCAGCAGGCGCAGTGAAGTGCCGCTTCCGAGATCCGCCAACCCCAACTGGGGCGCGAACCAGAGTGCTACAGCCGTGACTATCAGCAGGGCAACGCCGCAGGCAGCCAGCGTTGGAGCGCGAACGTTCAGGAAGGCCCCCAGGAAAAGCCCCATTACCCCGTACAGCATGAGGATGTCCCACGGGGATAGGAACAGGGAATGGGCGGTGCCAATAACCAGCAGCCCCAGCATTCGCCGCAAGTGATAGCGGACGGGGCTTTGCTGTACCCGCTGGGCCAGCATCATGAAGCTGTAACCAAACAGCAGGGAGAACAGGCTATAGAACTTGGCCCGCACCAGGATGTCCAGCCAGGTGGCGATGGGTTCGTCCCATTCCGACCAGGTTAACGCTTGCCTTGTGTCAGCGGAGACGAACCCCCAGCCCGAGAACACCTGAATATTAATCAGCAGGATACCGAAGATGGCAAAGCCCCGAAGGGCATCCAGACCGTCAATACGTTCGCCTTTGCTCGCCATTTCGGATACTCCCTGCGCCGCAGTTGGGTTCTTTCCGTATAAACGCAACCTTCGCATATCAGGTTTAGCGGTAATAGATGAAGATCGCTTGAAGGCTACCGGATCGTAACTGGCGGTTCGTTGACAGCCGTCGGACTGTGCACGCAGCATTGGAACCCTTAGCATTTGTAACCCGGCGCAAACAGGGAGCCCCATGAATCTGCAACCTATCTTCTCGCAGGCCGGTGCGGCACTGTTGGCCCTCTTCGTTCTCAGCCTGGGTTCTGCGGCCCAGGCCGATGACTGGTCCCCGACTCTGCAGAAAGAAATCGAACGCATTGACCGAACCTTCTCTGGCGATCTCGGGGTCTACATCCGTCATCTGGGTACGGGTCAGAAGGTTTCTCATAACATCGACCAGGACTGGTATCTGGCCTCTACCGTCAAAATTCCGCTAGCCATCGTATTGATGCAACGTGCCGAGAACGAAGGCCTGGATCTGGAGCAGAAACTCACTCTCCGGGCTGCAGATTATGTGGATGGCACTGGAGATCTGCTCTGGGTGGACCCCGGTGCCCGTTACAGCCTGGAAGAGCTCAACAGACGCTCTATTGTCGACAGTGACAGCACAGCAACCGACATGTTGATACGTTTTCTTGGCGAGAAATCATTCGGAGAGGATGTGGCACGGCTGGTTCCCGAAGGGCTGGGGCCGATTACCACGATCCTCCAGGTGCGCTACGACGCATACAGGGAAGTTCACCCCAGTGTTTCGGTGCTGACCAATCGTGATTTCATCGATCTGAAAACCGCCCGCACCTACCAGGCGCGGTACGATATGTTGCTGAAAAAACTCAACATTACTGCAAGAGAGGCGGATGCCAAAGGCGTGCGTGAAGCCTTTGAGCGCTATTACCAGCGGGGAATCAACTCAGGCAGTCTCGAAGCCTTCGGGGCATTGCTGGAGCAACTGGTCAGGGGCGAACTGTTGAATGACGCCCACACGGACCAATTGCTGGGGTATCTATCCGAAATCACCACGGGTGATCACCGGATTGCAGGGGGCTTGCCAGCGGGCACCCATTTCGCCCACAAAACCGGCACCCAGGTGGCCCGCTCCTGCGATATCGGCCTGCTCAACCCCCAGGCACCCGATGAAGCGGTTATCGTCGCGGTTTGCGCACGCGATTATGCAGCCCTGTCGGAAGCGGAAAGAGCCTATCAGGCGATTGGCAATGCGCTGCATGAGTCGGGGCTAACGAGGACCGTAGATTAAGGCGCGTCACCCAATTCCAAACTCACCCAATCATGCTAGGCTGATCTCAAACAAATCGAACCAGCCAAGGCATAACCAATGAGAAAGAACATTCTGATTACCGGTGCCAGCACCGGCCTCGGTGAAGGCATGGCCCGCGAATGGGCCGCCAAGGGCTGTA
>OJEO01000203.1_pt1 | contig 26991 bp, 20 predicted proteins | sample 1593621 | NCBI WGS metagenome assembly OJEO01 (sample SAMN05416875, study PRJEB24817) | seawater metagenome | isolation source: Sea water | place: Canada:Atlantic | collected 2013-11
GAGGTCTCGTGGGCTCGGAGATGTGTATAAGAGACAGTCCCTACACCGCCTTTACCAGAAGCGATAGCAATAATATTTTTAATACCGGTAATTTCATGACCTAAAACCAAGCCAGGTTCGGCTGTTGTTCGACCGCGAACCATGTGTTGATCACTGCCACAGATATTAGTGGTAACCACTTTTAAAATAACACCGTGCTCACATTTTCGGTTGCCAATGGCAAGTTTAGGGTAAGCAATGTCCTGAATTTCAACACTTCCTGGGCCAGTATAAACAACGCCTCTGTTTCCATGATTTGAACACATATCAAGCTCTCTTGTTGGTTAAATAACGCTAACAATATTTTTAAGATTTGTTTTGGTCATTAATTAAGAATCTAAGCCAATCTCCTTATCATTATTGAAATAGTGACTGGTTAAGGTGAAAAGCACTCTGTTTAGAGTATCGTTTTGGTGATCATATCGGCTTACCTAAAAGAGACATTCCCATGCCTAAAACAGACGTAACACGTTTGAAAAAATAAAGTTATCAACAGTACTTTTTCTATTTAGAATTGATTTACGCAGATTGCACAGGGGAAAGATGTGTTTGGAAATAAGCAGAAAGGGTCGGATCGAATATCTAATATAAAAGTGCGAAAAATTAAAAAGAAAGCAGCAGGGTTATCAATATTATTGAGTGCACGTTGTTAAGTTTTGATAAGTTGTCTATTGGCTTATCAAAATGAGAGATAGTTATAGATTGTTAAAATGATAGAACACTTATAGATAAATAGATAAATAGATAAATAGATAAACAGATATCGAAGTTACTTGGCCGTTACCCAGAGAATTTGAGCATCAATGTCACTGACCGAAATAAGCAAGTGCCCCATCATCGCATCATAATAAACGCTATCGCCTTCGACTAAGTTCACCGGCTCATAGAATTCAGTAATCAATTGCACTTCCCCTTCAAGCACTAACAGGTACTCTTCACCGCTGTGGCGCACCCATTCACCAAAGTCATCAAAACTACGCGCGTGAACTCGACACTTATACGGCATCATTTTCTTATGGCTAAATTGTGTCGATAACAATTCATGCTCATAAGTTGAGGTTAAATGATCTTTCCCTTGATCTTTTAACGTCACATCACGGCGCCCAGTGGCTTGCGCTATGGCGGGTTTAGTAAATAATTGTGGTAACTCAATATTTAAGCCTGCCGCTAACTTTTGCATCACAGCAAAAGTTGGCGAAATCTGTTCATTCTCAATTTTCGATAAGGTCGAAGGCGCTAATTGAGTAAGATTAGCCGCTTCTCTCAAAGTTAACTTGTTCGTTATGCGAATCGACTTTAACTGCTCGCCTATGCTAATAGCACCGATTGCGCGTACGTCATGTTTACTGCTGGCAACTGTCATTGACATATAGATATCCTTTTTCACTTTTGCTCATTACGCCATTTTGTCTCTCGTGTCATTAGTACAAGAGACATTTACCTAGCAGGGGTAGACAACATAGATGTTTACATTTAGAACGAAGTCTTTAAAATCCCGACTCAGCGCAAACTACTTCGAAAACACTACGGTCTTTTTCCCGTACAGAAATATGCGATGCTCAATATGACAACGCACCGCACGAGACAGGGTTAAACATTCGATATCACGCCCTTTAGCCGCTAAGTCTTTAGGATAATAACCATGATCCACCGTCTCAACGCCTTGGCTAATGATGGGCCCTTCATCGAGATCATCACTGACATAATGCGCGGTCGCGCCCACCAACTTAATGCCGCGATCATAGGCTTGATAATAAGGTCTTGCGCCTTTAAAACCTGGCAATAACGAGTGATGAATATTAATGGCTTTACCCGATAACTTCTGACACAAGTCGCTCGATAAGACTTGCATATAGCGCGCTAAGACCACCAAGTCAGCGTTTGATTCTTCAATGATTTGCCATACCTTGGCTTCTTGCTCGGGTTTGGTTTCTTTACTAATGGGCAGGTGATAATAAGGAATACCATGCCATTTAGCCAAGTCTTCTAAATCAGGGTGATTCGAGATGATCGCCGGGATCTCAATAGCTAAATCGCCAGTACGATAACGGTATAATAAGTCATTCAAGCAATGATCGTGTTTTGACACCATGATCACCACTTTGGATTTATACGGGCTTGAAGCCAGTTGCCATTGCATGTCAAATTCACTGGCGCGTTGCTCAAACTCTTCGCTAAAGGCTGCTTCGCAAAAGTCTGTCGCGGTTTGTGCTCTAAATTCTATACGAATGAAAAAACGATTGACCGCGGTATCATCAAACGAGTGAATTTCATTAATATAGAAGCCTTTTTCACACAAGAAACGGGTCACTACATCAACCGTGCCAGGACGACTAGGGCAATGGGCGGTAATAATATGTGTTTGCGAGACGGGTTTGATATCGGACATCTTTGATCCTATGTTAAAGTGAAAACCGCTTAGTTTGAACAGAATGATTTTATGCATTCAAGCTATTCAGTTAAACATAAGCGGTTTTAGAATGAGTGATCGCTACCCTTAACGCACATTGAAACAACAAACAATGTGCGTTAAGGGGCGATTGTTTTTAGTTAACACTCTGTTTATAAGAGCATTAAAAAAGAACACAGTTGTTAAACAATCGTCAGGCCGTATTCTTGGCTACTTTGTTGGATCCATAACCAGACATAGTCAGAAAAACTGCGACGTACGATAAGCTGAAATTTATCTTCACTGACGCGCAGGATATGGGCACCGGTTTTCGCAAAGGTGGTACCAATCACTTTCCCGATAGGAAAACTCTCCAGGTGTAAGTCATAACCGGTCGATTTTTTCATCAAGCCGATAATGTCTTTGCCGCTGAGCTCAAGCAGCGTTTGCGCGCCACTGATATCACTGACGGCAAAGTGGCCTGTTAAGTACGAACGCAGTTTTTGCTCTACCTCAAACTCTGTCCCTGAGGCGACAATAATTAACCATTCATCGGGCGCTAACCACATGATTTGCGCCAACTCACTTTTAGCGCTGCTACACGGCGTGATTGGCAAGGCAACCCCTAAGGCTTCTTTGACACCGGCTAAAAACGCCGTATCGGCCGCATTGCCACGCAAGTTAAGATGCCCTAATAACTTATGCTCATGCAAAACAATACCGCCCGTGCTTGACTGCCCAATGAGTTGCTCAAGTTGGGCATGGTGTAGCGGTGATTCTGCTTGGATTGACTTAGACATGTTGACGGTCTCCCTTTGGATCATAAAATACTGGGCTGCAAATTTCAGCTTCCACGGTAGTGCCATCACTTAATGGCAAAAATACACTCTCGCCTTTGCGGCTAATGCCCCCTTTGACCACCGCTAAAGCAAACGAGTAGCCCATACAGGCACTGTAATAACTTGAAGTAACATGACCAACCATCTTCATTGGAATAGCTTGGTTTTTCTCAAAGACAATTTGTGCGCCTTCAGGCAAGACAAACGTTGGGTCTTTCGGTTTTAAGCCCACCATTTGTTTGCGGTCATCACGTTTATTATCAAAGCGTGTCCAAGAGCGTTTACCAATGAAGCTAAACTCTTTTTTCTTGCCCACTACCCAATCCATGTCTAAATCTTGTGGCGTTACTGAGCCATCGGTGTCTTGTCCGACAATGATAAAGCCTTTTTCTGCCCGTAAAATATGCATGGTTTCAGTGCCGTACGGCGTGATATTAAACTCTTCACCCGCCGCCATCACCGCTTTCCAGGTTTGCATACCAAAGTTGGCTTGCACGTTAATCTCAAACGACAATTCACCAGTAAAGGAAATACGGAAGATACGCGCTTTAACCCCAGCAACCGTGGCTTCTATCCAATCCATGTATTTGAAATTATCGTTACTGACATCAATGTCACAGATTTTCTCTAAGACTTTACGCGAGTTTGGCCCTGAGATGGTCATGGTTGACCAATGGTCGGTCACGGTTGAGAAATACACCTCCAGCTCTGGCCACTCAGTTTGATGCCATAGCTCTAACCATTGCAATACCCCCGCAGCGCCGCCGGTAGTGGTGGTCATGATAAAACGATTGTCATCAAGACAGGCGGTAACCCCATCATCAAAGACCATACCGTCTTCTTTACACATCACGCCGTAACGACATTTCCCTACGCCTAACTTGCTCCACGGGTTGGTATAAACGCGGTTTAAAAATTCGCGCGCATCCCTACCTTGGATATCAATTTTACCTAAGGTTGAGGCATCTAAAATACCGACACTGTTACGTGTTGCTAAACATTCACGCTCAAGTGATTGCTGCATGGTTTCGCCAGGTTGTGGGAAATACCACGGGCGTTTCCATTGACCGACATCTTCAAACTCAGCGCCATTTTCAAGATGCCATTTATGCATCGCGCTAAAACGGGCTGGGTCGAATAAGTGCTTCACATCAGCCCCAGCTAACGCGCCAAAGGTAGTTGGCGTGTACATAGGGCGGAAGATAGTCGTGCCTGTCTCAGGAATGGTTTTGCCTAACGACTTAGCGGTAATTGCCATGCCGTTGATATTGCCCAATTTCCCTTGGTCAGTGCCAAAACCTAGGGCGGTGTAGCGTTTGACATGCTCAATCGACTCAAAGCCTTCACGGTTTGCCAGCTCAATGCCTGCAGCCGTGACATCATTTTGATAATCAACAAACTGTTTTGGCGCGCGACTGGTTTTTTTACTGTGCGGTATATGAAACAGCGCCATGGACGCATCTTCTTGTGGGTCGCTGGTTGTTGGCGATTGACCGACGTAACGGCCATCCCCTTTGCCTGCGGCCTGCGCTGCAACGGCGCCAGTGTTAAAACCATCATTGATGACTTTGGATAAGGCATAAGTTCCTTCCAGTCCACCACAGCTGTGTTGCTGCTGCACGGTAGCACCGGGGACAAAACCGGCAATCTCGTCGTTCCATACTGGGCGAGAGCCGGTATGTGACGATAAATGTATCACCGGGCTCCAACCGCCAGAGCTGGCCACCGTATCACACACTAGGTGTTTGGCTGAGCCAGTCACACTGTGATTACTGGCATTAATTGGCGCAACGTCAACGCCTTTCACGCGTTTGCTGCCTTTAACTTCAATCACGCCGTGACCAAAGATGATAGTAATGCCTAGTTGTTTCGCTTTATTGACCAAGTCGCCGTTTGAGGCGCTTCGGGTATCAACGATAGCCACCACTTTACGGCCTGCTTGATGCCAATCAATCGCGGTTTTATAAGCGTTATCATTGGTGGTCATTAACACCAATTGTTTGCCTGGCACGACATCATAGCGATTAATGTAAGTTGATACAGCATTGGCTAACATACAACCTGGCACGTCATTATTACCATAAACCAGCGGACGCTCATGAGCACCGGTGGCTAGAATCACTTGTTTTGCGCGTACTTTATGCACGCGTTGACGGGTGCTTTGTAATTGATGCTCACCTAAATGGTCAGTGCGACGCTCGTTGATACCCACCAAGTTATGGTCGTAGTAACCAAACACGGTACTGCGAGGTAATAACATCACGTTATCCATGTCGCTAAGCTGTGCCACGGTTTTTTCCACCCATTGGCTAGGCAATTGACCGTCTATTTGCTGCGTTGAGCATAATAAACTGCCGCCAAATTCATTTTGTTCATCACTGATGATGACGCGTGCGCCGGTTTGTGCAGCAGATAAGGCTGCCGCTAGCCCTGCAGGGCCACCACCGACAATCATCACATCACAATGATGGTGCATTTTGTCATAACTGTCAGGGTCGTTTTGCTGAGGACTTGCCCCTAAGCCTGCGCCTTTGCGAATTAAGTGCTCATACGACATCCACAGCGATTGGGGAAACATAAAGGTTTTATAATAAAACCCTGGCGGCATCATCGAGCCACCGAGTTTGCCCACCGTGCCCATTAAATCGAAATCAACATTGGGCCAACCGTTAGTTGAGCTGGCAGTTAAGCCTTGATACAGGTCAGTTTGTGTTGCGCGCGGGTTAGGGATAGTGGTCGCTTGCGTTGAGCCTATTTGAAAAATGGCGTTCGGCTCTTGCGAGTCACTGGTAATAATGCCGCGCGGACGAGAGTACTTAAAACTACGCCCGACCACATCCACGCCGTTGGCTAACAAGGCTGATGCGACCGTATCGCCTTCAAAACCTGTGTATTCTTTGCCGTTAAAGCTAAAGGTTAAGGTGCGGTTACGATTAATGCGTTTGCTGCTTCGAGCGATTCGATTAACTTGGCTCATGATTGGCCCTCTTCACTAGCGGTAACACGGGGTTGTTCACCCATTTTGTAAGTTTCCATGATTTCATAGGTCGCGGTATTTCTGGTCGCGTTAAAATATTTACGACAACCGGCGGCGTGTAGCCACATCTCGTGATGTAAGCCGCGCGGGTTTTTACGGAAAAATAAGTAATGAGCCCATTGCTCATCACTGATCTCTTCTGGCTGTAGTGGTCGCTCGATATGGGCTTGTCCTGCGGGACTAAACTCTTCTTCTTCGCGCATCTCTTCACAATAAGGACAGTGGATAAGTAACATAATAAATTCCTCTTAGTGGGCAACACCGGCTGCGCCGTGCTCGTCAATTAATTCGCCCGATGAAAAACGGTCAATGCTAAAGGGTTTGGCTAAGGGATGCGGCTCATCCTTGGCAATGGTGTGGGCAAAGACATGTCCGGCGCCCGGCGTTGCTTTAAAACCACCCGTGCCCCAACCACAGTTGAAATACAGTCCTTTGATGTGCGTTTTTGAGATAATAGGACAGGCATCTGGGCAGGTATCAACAATACCGCCCCAGGCGCGGTTTAGGCGTACACGACTAAAAATGGGGAACATTTCAATAATGGCGGCAATGGTATGCTCAACCACATTAAAGGAGCCGCGCTGACCATAACCGGTATAGCCATCAATACCCGCGCCGATGACCAAATCACCTTTATCGGATTGACTGACATAACCATGCACATGATTAGACATCACCACCGTATCTAAAATCGGTTTTAATGGCTCTGATACCATGGCTTGTAAGGGATGTGATTCAAGGGGTAATTCCATACCCACCATCTTGGCAATCACACTGGAGTTACCGGCGGCCACACAGGCCACTTTACTGGCAGAGATAAAACCACGATTAGTTTCAACGCCTTCGACCGCTCCATCTTTGCGGCGAATACCAGTCACTTCCGTTTGCTGTAATAAATCAACGCCTAAGGCATCAGCGGCGCGGGCAAAACCCCAGGCAACCGCATCGTGTCGCGCCGTACCTGCGCGGGCTTGCCATGAAGCGCCCATTACTGGGTAGCGAGCACCGGTCGAGCAATCTAAAATCGGCACCATTTCTTGGACTTGCGCTGTAGTTAAGACTTCACCATCAATACCGTTAAGACGGTTAGCATTGACCCGACGTTCAATATCACGCATGTCTTGTAAGGTATGGCCAAGGTTTAATACGCCGCGTTGACTAAACATTAAGTTGTAGTTGAGCTCTTGCGCTAAGCCTTCCCACAGTTTTAAGGAATGCTCATACAAATGTGACGCTTCATCCCATAAATAGTTTGAGCGCACAATGGTGGTATTACGCGCGGTATTACCGCCGCCCAAATAGCCTTTTTCAATCACGGCAATGTTGGTGATGCCATGCTCTTTCGCTAAATAATAAGCCGTTGCCAGACCATGTCCACCGCCGCCTATGATGACGACATCATAGTGTTTTTTCGGGGTCGGATTACTCCAAACCCGTTGCCAATTCTCGTGGTAACTTAACGAGTGTTTTAATAAACCAAATCCTGAATATTGTTGCATGGTATACCCTTTTTCTAAATTGTATTATTGGCTAAACAAAGAGCGCTAAGCGGCTTATAAACTGTTTATAGCTGCTTAACTTTCCGTCGGGTTACCTAGCGGTAGACCGGATTTTTTTCACATAAGTCCAACACTTTGCTGCGCACGTCATCAATGGCTTGCTCATTGTTGATGTCATCTAACACATCACAAATCCAACCAGTTAATATCTCTGCTTCTTCACGTCCAAAACCACGACTGGTGATCGCCGGTGTACCGATACGCAGGCCGCTAGTGACAAATGGCGATTGCGGGTCATTCGGCACAGAGTTTTTGTTCACCGTGATATTGGCGCGGCCCAGCGCGGCATCAGCGTCTTTACCGGTAATGCCTTTATCGATTAAATCCAATAAAAATAGGTGATTGTCCGTACCACCAGAGACCACGTTATAACCACGAGCTTGGAAGGTGTTTGCCATTTCACGGGCGTTATCGATAACCTGTTGTTGATACTCAACATACCCTTCAGAAAGTGCTTCTTTGAAACAAATCGCTTTAGCGGCGATAACATGCATCAAGGGACCACCTTGACCTGCAGGAAAGACCGCTGAATTTAATTTTTTAGCCAACTCATCATTTTTCTTGGCGATAATTAAACCGCCGCGAGGGCCGCGTAAGGTTTTATGGGTAGTGGTGGTGACCACATCGGCAATCGGTACTGGGTTAGGATACAGACCTGCCGCCACTAAACCGGCCACGTGCGCCATATCAACAAATAACCAGGCGCCAACACTGTCGGCAATATCGCGAAAACGCTGCCAATCCACCACACGTGAATAGGCAGAGAAACCGGCAATAATCATTTTCGGTTGATGCTCTTTGGCAAGGCGCGCTACTTCGTCATAATCAATTTCACCGGTAGCTTCATTTAAGCCGTATTGCACGGCATTATAAATTTTGCCGGAGAAGCTCACTTTCGAGCCGTGGGTTAAATGACCACCGTGCGCTAAGCTCATGCCTAACACAGTTTCGCCGGGCTTAAGCAAGGCCATAAAAACAGCGGCATTGGCTTGTGAGCCAGAATGGGGTTGCACGTTGGCATAATCAGCGCCGAATAACTCTTTTGCGCGATCAATGGCTAGTTGCTCAATGACATCAACATGTTCGCAGCCGCCGTAATAGCGTTTTCCCGGGTAACCTTCGGCGTACTTGTTGGTTAATTGACTGCCTTGTGCTTGCATCACACGCATACTGGTGTAGTTTTCTGAGGCGATCAGTTCAACATGATCTTGTTGACGTTTATCTTCTTGACCCATGGCTTGGTAAATACTGTCATCGAAACCGGCTATTTGATCATTTTTATAAAACATGTGTTTTCTCCGCGGCTCAATACGCCGTAGTTTTTTTGTTTTGGATTGAATCGATAGTAGCTTGCTAAATAGTGGCTAACCATTCTGCTAACGTCTTTATTACATCCATTTACGACATAAAAAAAAGATGATATTTAATTAAAAACATCATCTTTCATCTTTTGTAATAACTATTAATTATTATGCTTAGTAAGTTTATAGACCCGCTGAATCCAGTATCTTCAGATGGAGCGGCTATAAAGCTTAATACTCAACCGAGACATCACCTTGAGGAACACTACAACAGCTCAATATGTAGCCATCAGCGACATCTTCGTCGGTAATGCCACCGTTATGCGACATCACAACTTCACCATGAGTCTTTCTAACTTTACAGGTGCCGCATATGCCCATGCCACAGGCTTTCGGTATATGAAGGCCAACCCTTGAAGCGGCTAAATGCACTGTGCCACCCGGCTGTATTTTGACGGATTTACCGGTTTTGCTAAAGGCAACTTCTATCAAGGTATCATCATTGACTAACTCGCCCGCGGCATCTTCTGCGTGTTGCTCTGCGTCGAGTTTTGCTTCTTCTGGCGGCGCACCAAAACTTTCTTCATGGTAGTTAGCCATGTTAAAGCCAATTCTTTCTAACATCTTTTTGACGGCAGTCATGTAAGGTGTTGGTCCGCAACAATAAACAGTGCGATCCATAAAGTCAGGCGCTATCATTCTAAGTTTTTGTTCATCGAAGAAACCGCTATAGCCGCTCCAACTGTCGCCAATATCATACTTCTCACAAATAAAATTGAGATTGAAGTTAGTGATCCTAGAGTCCATATACTCAAGTTCACGACGATATATAATATCCTTAGGGGTACGGGCACTGTGGGCAAAAATCATATCAACATCACCGTTAGTGTCGAACCACCAACGGGCCATTGACATCACGGGTGTTATACCTACACCGCCAGAGAGTAATAAAACTTTGTCGGCAGCAATATCTATACAGTTGAATATGCCTACCGGACCATGCACCGCGATTTGATCACCTTGTTTAAGGTTGTCATGCAGCCAGTTTGATACCTGGCCTCCTGGCATCCTTTTTACTGTGATTGAAAAGCTGTATGGCACTGAAGGAGAGGATGAAATCGTGTAACTACGTAATACTTGAACTCCGTCAATTTCTAATTCTAGCGTGACAAATTGGCCAGGTTTGAAAAAGTGCATTACAGGCTCTGAGCTAGTAAAACAATAAGTACGTGCATCAATGGTTTCGTCAATCACTTTGACGCATTGAACATTGTGACGTCCATTGGTCCATGTTTGGGTGTTAACGGAGTACTGGGAGGTATTTGTCATAAGTGGATCCAATATTATAGTTATGGCAATACGATGCGCTAAGTACTTATTTACCACTTAACTAAAAGCGACATTGATGTAGTTATTTTTGCCACGTTAAGGTTTGCTCTTCTAAATATCATCACTAAACCAATTGAATAAACGTACTTAAGATATTTCTATATAGCTGATGTAAATGCGTTTTATGCTGATGTAAGGTTGGTGGATAAGCGAATCATGTCAATCAAGGCAATATATTATTAGATAATTCAGGTGTAATTGGCCTGAGTATATTTTCGCTTAAAGCGTATGTTTTTCCTGCACGGCCTTGGTTAGGTGCATTTTTTATTCTCACTGACATCTTCATCTCGATGTGGCTTGGGGATATTTATTGATTTAGATCAACTTCTTTAGAAAATTGCTTTTTTTAGTCGGTATTTATTACTTTTTTGGTCGTTTTTAGGTAAACCGATTCACGTCGTGACACTCAATATCTAACAACAAATAATATGAACACTTGATTGGATAAAGTTGTTCAGTACCTAAATAAAAAGCGACATCTGGTTTGTCGAATATAATAGAAGAGGAATTACTTATGTCTTGCTCACATGAACACGAAAGTTTACTGGTTACTTCACCAAATAAATCGGCGCAAAGTGTTGCTGATGCCCTAGAAAAACACCCTATAACGTTTTCTTTGCCACAGCAGTTTTATAACGATGCGGATGTGTTTCAAGTAGAGATGGAACAAATTTTTTACAAAGAGTGGTTATTTGTCGGTGTCACTGGTGAAATCCCTGATAATGGTAATTTTATCACTTTAGATATTGGTGATAACCCAATCACGGTTATTCGAGATCAAAATGGTGAAGTACGCGCTTTTCATAATACTTGTCGTCACCGAGGCTCTAAAATTTGTTTAGTTAAGCAAGGTAAGGTGCCTAAATTAGTATGTCCTTATCATCAATGGACCTACGAATTAGATGGTGATTTACTGTTTGCAGGCACTGAAATGGGTGATGATTTTGATAAAAATGATTATGGTTTGCACAAAGTAAATTGTCGTGTTGCAGGTGGTTATATTTTTGTTTCTCTTAGTGATAACCCAACTGATATTGATGGCTTCTTCGATGATTTATCTCATTATCTCGAGCCGTACGATCTAGATAATTGTAAAGTTGCGGTAGAAAGCACCATAGTTGAAGATGCTAACTGGAAGTTAGTCATTGAAAATAACCGTGAATGTTATCACTGTAGCGGTAATCACCCCGAACTATTAAATACTTTATTAGAGTGGGATGACACGGAAGACCCTCGAGCTAGTGATGAATTTAAGGCTCAAGTAGCGACGAAACAAGCAATGTGGGAAGAAGAAGGTATTCCTTATAAACATGTGTCTCACGGTCATGGTCTGCGTAATCGTATTGTTAGAATGCCGTTACTTGAAGGTACGGTGTCGATGACAATTGATGGTAATGCTGGTTGTAAAAAATTAATGGGGCGTATTAAAAACCCTGATTTGGGTTCAATGCGAATTTTGCATCTACCTAACTCGTGGAGTCACGCGATGGGGGATCATGTGATTGCCTTTCAGGTGATACCATTAGGACCACAAAAAACACAGGTAACCACTAAATGGTTAGTTCATAAAGATGCCGTAGAAGGTGTTGATTATGATGTGGCCCATTTACGTCAAGTATGGGATGCAACTAATGTGCAAGATAGAACGTTAGCTGAAAATAATCAAAAAGGCATCAATTCAAGTGCTTATCAGCCAGGCCCTTATTCAACCACTTTTGAGTTTGGTGTGGTTAATTTTATTGATTGGTTCAGTGATACCATGCAAAAAAATATTAAAGCGTCCTCTAAAAAGAGCTAAACAGCGAGTGAATAACGCCGCCTTTGAATAAAAAGGGGAAGGTGATTTCAACTATGTTGTCGTGTTAATTTATGGCTCATTATAGAACCAGTGATTTATATCACTGGTTTTTTTTGGCTGAATTTGGACTGATTTTGTTAAATTATAGCAAGCGTACAGCTGTATTACTGACTTAGTCAGAATGCAAATCCTCCTTTAAAGGTGTTTATAATTTAAACTGAAATCTGTATTTTCAAATGGAACGGTTATAAGTCGGTACATGTTATTTCGGTGTCGCGTTTAGATACCTTGATCTAAATCAACTCTGACTTAATGGGATAAGTTGATTTTTTCAATTAACTTGACAAGAAATTTATTTAAAATGTTCAAATTAAAACTAAGGCGCTTATCAACAATAAAATATAAATGAACATTCTTCATCTAGATGCTTATAAACTGATACCTAAATTAACAGTTTATAGAAATCTATACTTTTACTTATAACAACTAAAAAAAAGGTGGTTTCTCATGGTAGCGAATCATGGTCTGTTAAAAGGCATGAATCCAGTTACAACACTTGTATCAATGGCTATAATTACGCTGTTTGTTTTGTCCGGTGTGTTTTTTACTGAACAAACAGCAGCATTATTTACGGCGGTATCGGGTTGGATACTGTCTTATCTAAAATGGTATTACATTGGCATTGTTGCGATATTTTTGTTTCTCTGTATTTGGCTGGCATTTAGTCGCTACGGTAACTTACGTTTAGGGGATGATGACTCCAGACCTGAATACAGTAACTTCTCGTGGTTTGCCATGTTATTTAGTGCTGGAATGGGCATAGGTTTAGTATTTTGGTCTATTGCCGAGCCTATTTACCACTTTCAAAGCAATCCCTTTATTACTGAAGGATTAACGGCGGAAGCGGCACAAGTAGCAATGCGTCTAACCTTTTTCCATTGGGGTCTTCACCCATGGGCAATTTATGTCGTTGTTGGTTTGTCTTTGGCTTATTTCTCTTATAGAAAGAAGCTGCCTCTGACTATCCGATCTGCACTTTACCCATTAATTGGGAAAAAAATGTACGGTCCAATCGGACATGCCGTTGATGTGCTTGCCGTGTTTGGTACTGTATTTGGTGTAGCAACGTCGTTAGGTTTAGGTGTTACTCAAATGAATACTGGCCTTAACACCATGTTTGGTATGGAGGTTTCTCTTAGTAATCAAATTATACTTATTGCTGTAATTTCTGCTATTGCAACGCTTTCTGTAGTATCCGGCGTTGGTAAAGGGGTAAAAATCTTATCAGAAGTCAATATGTGGCTAACCATTGGTATTTTGGTGTTTTTACTTTGTTTTGGTCCTACGCGTTATTTACTGGGTAGCGTATTGCAAAGCACTGGTGATTACTTAGGAAATGTATTATCACTAAGCACCTGGACAGATGCTAACGAGAATAGCCAATGGCAATCTTGGTGGACAGCATTTTACTGGGGTTGGTGGATGTCTTGGGCACCATTTGTAGGTATGTTTATTGCTCGTATCTCTAAAGGTCGTACCATTCGTGAGTTTATTGTTGGCGTATTATTAGTACCCACTATGTTAGGTTTTATTTGGTTAACGCTTTTCGGCGGTACCGCGATATACCTTGAGCTATTCCATCAAGTAACTAATGAAGCAGGAGAGCTGGTTGCTGCTGTTGGACAAGCGGGGATTGTCGACGCAGTTAAAGCCGATGTCACTTCAGCATTATATGTAACATTAGACAAACTTGATGCCGGTTTCATAGGCACTATCGCAGCATTTATGGCAACATTACTGATTGCTACCTACTTCATTACGTCATCAGATTCAGGCACGTTAGTGGTTACCACTATCTTGTCAATGGGTAATGAACATCCACCAACTGCTCATCGTGTAGCATGGGGGTTAGGTGAAGGTGCTGTAGCAGCCATCTTATTATTGGTGGGCGGACTGAAAGGCTTGCAAACAGCCGCTATTACCGCCGCATTACCCTTCTCATTAGTCATGATAGTGATGATGTGGGGTTTGATGAGATCACTGCGAGAGGAGAATTTAACGGCAGCGGTATATACTCCAAGTAAGTTAGCGACTAACTAGTGAGAAGCTAAGACGAGTGTTAACTAAAAAGCCAGAGCGGCAATACGATCTGGCTTTTTTGTAACGGCTTGGCGGCTGTGATTATAAAGTCAGATACAGTCATGGCAATTTAGTCTTCTTATTTTTGAAGTAAAAAGGCCGGTTAACGTTAGCGCTAACCGGCCTTTTCATTGTTGGTTATCTTTAAAGCTCGTTCTCATCTTATGCGCTAATGCAGTGAAAAAGGCTTTAATGTAAGGAGATATTCGTTGAGGATAGCTGCTATTTTCTAATCATAATATAACCATAACCATAACCATAACTCTAACCAAAACATAACCAAAACATAACCATAATCCTAACCCTCAGCGTACTAAATAGCAGCTTACCTGAGATAAGGTGATTACTTTATTTGTACTTAAATACATTAAATACGTTACGACTTCGTTTGGAAGGGGAGTGACGTTGGTGAGCGTGTCATAGGTAGCTATTAAGGTGAAATTTAGCCATTAAGCCTAAGATAAAATCGTATTGATAGCTTGATTAGTGAGGATTCAGAGCGGAGTTTTACTAAAAAATGGCGATTAATATCGCCATTTTTTAGTGGTAATTAATGCGTAATTAGTCGTTCTTGATTTGCTTAAGCGCCAAGATAACCATATCTTCGAGCTGATAGTTACCATCGTCTGCAGCTTCAGCGAGTTGTGCGCGCATGCTTGGCGCCCAAAAACGATTGATGTGATGACTTATCTCAGTCACACATTGTTGTTGTTCTTTACCATGTAATAAATTAAGCGCAATTTGATTGGCCATATCTACCACATACTTTAAACGATCATCTGACATATGCTGCTCTCTTGCTTCTTTAGTTTCACTATGAATAGTTTTACTGTTATTAGGTTTATTGAAACGAGTTTCATTATAAAAAGTTTAACTGTATATGGTATGACGACCATTACGGGCAAAACCCACTAAGGTCATACCGGTATTTTTTGCTATGTTTATCGCCAAAGCGGTTGGCGCCGAAACAGCTACCAACATGCTAATACCTGCAACTTGTGCTTTACTGATCATTTCATAGCTAGCTCGGCTAGAAATAAGCAAAAAACTGCTATGATTGATGACTATGTTTGACGCACTGAGTGCACCAATAAGTTTATCTAAGGCGTTGTGTCGGCCAATATCTTCGCGAATGAGTTTAATGTTACCATTTTCATCACACCAAGCTGCAGCATGCACGGCACCAGTCATCTGTTGCAATGGTTGGTGCGCTTGCAAGTCAACCACAGCTTTTTGGATTGCCACATTGGTTATCTCACTTAATTCGCGCGGTGCTTTTGTGTTTTTTTCTCCATCAGCTATTGAGGTTTGTTGATTTTTCATCGCTTGTTGTAATGACTCCGCACCACACAAACCACAACCGGTGCGACCTGTCATATTGCGCCTTTGTTGTTTTAAGCGCCAAACTGCTCGGTTCGATACTGTGATATTTACTTCAATACCTAATGCTTGTTTAGTCGCACTAATATCAAGTATTTCACTGGCATCATCGACAATTTTTTCGCTTAAACTAAAGCCAATTGCCAAGTCGAACAAATCATTGGGTGTACTCATCATCACCACATGAGAAATACCGTTATAAACCAAGGCAATAGCAGTTTCCTCAGCGATGTCTTCCATCGCTGTTGTTAGGGTGTCATTGGTACAGCGCAGCACTTGACGCTGCTGTGCGGAAGGCACATCAACGTCGGTGTCTGCTGCGGTAATGTTATGTTTTAACAACTTTCCCCCCATTTTTATTTTTTAAGTATTTTGCTTGTCGTTGACTGAACTGTGCGTATTCTGCTTGCCATTTTGACGGCTCATCAACTTTAGTTGCTTGCACTGCAGTTACTTTATATTCAGGACAGTTAGTTGCCCAATCCGAGTTGTCAGTGGTGACTACATTAGCGCCACTTAACGGATGGTGGAAGGTGGTGTAAACAACACCTGGTTGAACCCGCTGGCTAATGAGTGCGCGTAAAGCGGTAGTACCTGCACGACTGGCAATACCGACCCAATCACCATCATTGATGCCACGATCTTCAGCGTCATTTGGGTGAATCTCTAGTACGTCTTCATCATGCCAAACTTGGTTTTCAGTACGTCTTGTCTGTGCGCCGACATTATATTGGCTTAAGATTCGCCCTGTGGTCAATAACAACGGAAAATGCTTATTCGCTTTTTCAGGCGTGGCCACATACTCAGTAATAGCAAACTTGCCTTTTTCACCAACAAAATCTTCAGTGTGCATGATTGGCGTACCAAGCGGCGATTTTTCATTACATGGCCATTGAATAGAGCCTAGTTGCTCTAACCTGTCATAACTGACGCCACCAAATGTTGGTGTTAAACGGGCTATTTCATCCATTATCTCACTTGGATGTTCATAATTCATTTCATATCCGAGTACTTTGGCAAGTGCAACGGTAACTTGCCAATCTTCTTTGCCCGCGAGTGCTGGCATCAGTTTACGTACGCGAGAAATACGGCGTTCAGCATTAGTGAAGGTGCCATTTTTTTCCATAAATGATGAGCCAGGTAAAAATACATGCGCGTATTTTGCTGTCTCATTTAGGAAGATGTCTTGCACAATAATACATTTCATTGAGCTTAAGGCTTTTTGCACATGCTGAGTATTTGGATCTGATTGGGCAATATCTTCGCCTTGACAGTACAACCCTTTAAAGTCACCGTGTATTGCAGCTTCGAACATATTTGGAATACGTAAACCCGGCTCACAATCTAATGAAACTTGCCATTCGTCTTCAAATAAGTTGCGCGTGTTTTCATCGCTTACATGGCGATATCCTGGCAGTTCATGGGGAAATGACCCCATATCACAAGAGCCTTGCACATTGTTTTGCCCGCGTAATGGATTAACGCCAACCCCTTCACGGCCAATATTACCAGTAACCATGGCTAAATTAGCAATGGCCATGACAGATGAACTGCCTTGGGAATGCTCTGTAACACCTAATCCGTAATATATAGCGCCGTTGTCTGCGCTAGCGTAAAGTCTAGCAGCCGCGCGTAATTCTGTTGCGTCAACACCGGTGATTTCTGAGGTGCTTTCTGGAGAATGTCGTTGGTCTTGAATGTGTTCATACCATTGCTGAAAGCTAGCATCATCGCAACGACTTTGGATGAAATTAACATCTTCCAAGCCTTCATCAACAATGACATGGGCTAGGGCATTAATTAATGCCACATTAGTCCCTGGGCGCAGTTTTAGGTGATGTTGTGCTTTAGTATGCGGACTGTCGATAAGATCGATGCTGCGCGGATCGGCAACGACTAATTTAGCACCTTGGCGTAAACGACTTTTCAGTAATGAACCAAAGACCGGATGCGCGTCAGTAGGGTTGGCGCCAATGATGAGCAAGACATCAGCTTTCATTACCGATTCAAAGGTTTGTGTTCCTGCGGACTCGTTTAAGGTCGCTTTTAGGCCATAACCTGTTGGCGAATGACAAACGCGGGCACACGTATCAACATTGTTATTTTGAAAAACAGCACGGACCAATTTCTGTACTAAATAGGTTTCTTCATTGGTACAGCGAGATGACGTTATCGCACCTATACTGTTACGACCATGTTCTTCTTGAATATCAGTTAAACGCTTAGCGGCAAAGGCTAATGCCTCATCCCAGCTCACTTCTCGCCAATCTTGTTCGATATTGTCACGGATCATCGGGCTGGTTATTCTGTCTTGATGAGTCGCGTAGCCAAAAGCAAATCGACCTTTAACGCAAGAGTGTCCCTGATTCGCTTTACCATTTTTATCTGGCACCATTCTGATGACTTTATCGCCTTGCATGTCTGCGCGGAACGAGCAACCCACACCACAATAAGCACAAGTAGTGATAATACTATGATCTGGCTGACCGTGATCGATTACTGATTTTTCAGTGAGTGTTGCAGTTGGGCACGCTTGGACGCAGGCACCACATGAAACACAGTCCGATTCGATAAAGTTATTGTCTTGACCGGTACTGATACGTGAATCAAACCCTCTACCTTCAACTGTTAAAGCAAAGGTACCTTGTACTTCTTCACAGGCTCTGACACAGCGGGAACAGGCAATACATTTAGAGTCGTCAAAGCTGAAGTAAGGGTTCGACGAATCAGTAGCACCGTCGAGATGATTTTTTCCTTCAAAACCATAACGTACTTCACGTAAACCGACGGCACCTGCCATATCTTGCAACTCACAGTCGCCATTGGCAGGGCAGGTGAGACAATCTAACGGATGGTCAGAAATGTAAAGTTCCATAACATTGCGACGCAATCTAGCTATGTTAGGGTTTTGCGTTTGTACCTTCATACCCTCTCGTACTGGCGTGGTACAAGAAGCGGGCATGCCACGCATGCCTTCGATTTCTACCGCACATAAACGACATGAGCCAAAGGCTTCTAAATTATCACTGGCACATAATTTAGGAATATTAATATCGGCAATTGCGGCGGCGCGTAATACCGAGGTTCCTTCAGGTACAACAATATCAACACCATCAATTTGCACACTAACTTGCAGCGTTGATTTAGAGGGCGGTGTGCCTAGATCTTTGCTAAGATCGACTGGTTGATTGGCAGCAGGCTCTGTTTTGGGATCATAATAAGCTATCATTTTATTGAGCCTTTTTGGTAGATGGTTGTGGCAAAAAATCATCGGGGAAATATTTTAGTGCACTACGAACTGGGAATGGAGTCATGCCACCCATAGCACACAAAGAACCAAATTCCATGGTGTCACAGAGGTCATGTAATAAGTCAACGCTGTCTTGTCGTTGTTGTTCGTCATTTTTGTCATTAATAATTTTATCAATAACTTCAACACCACGTACAGCGCCAATACGACATGGAGTACATTTACCACACGATTCAACTTCACAAAATTCCATGGCAAAACGAGCCTGTGCAGCCATATCGACAGTATCGTCAAATGCAACAATACCGCCATGACCTAATACTGCACCAATGCTGGAAAACTCTTCGTAATCAAGTGCTGTATCCCATTGCTCTGCGGGTAAATAAGCACCTAACGGCCCACCCACTTGTACACTGCGCATAGCCCGTTTGCTTTTACAGCCGTTGCCATATTGTTGCAATAGTTCATTTAGTGTTATACCAAAAGCTAATTCAACTAAGCCACCTTGAGCAATGTTGCCTGCTAATTGAATGGGTAAAGTGCCACGAGAGCGCCCCATACCGAAATCACGGTAACTGTCACCGCCATGGCTTAAAATATAAGGTACAGAGGCGAGTGATATGACGTTATTGACCACGGTTGGTTGACCAAATAAGCCCTCAATTGCGGGGAGTGGTGGTTTAGCGCGAACTAGGCCACGTTTACCTTCGAGGCTTTCTAATAATGATGTTTCCTCGCCACAAATATAAGCACCAGCACCCAAACGCACTTCTAAATGAAAGTTGTGCTCAGTGCCACAAATATTATCACCTAGATAACCAGCGGATTTTGCATTGCTAATGGCTTTATTTAATATGTCATGAGCTTGAGGATATTCACTGCGTAAATAGATATAACCTTGGTCTGCTCCTACGCTAAGTCCTGCGATTATCATGCCTTCAATCAGCACTAAAGGATCGCCTTCCATTAACATCCGATCGGCAAAAGTACCTGAATCACCCTCATCGGCATTACAGACAATATATTTCTGCTGCTCTGGTTCACTTAATACCGTTTGCCACTTTATGCCTGTAGGAAATGCAGCACCGCCACGACCTCTTAGACCAGACTCTTTTACCTCATCAACTATCTGTTGAGCTGTTTTTGCTAAGGCATTGTTTAAGCCGGTAAATCCGCCATGGCTAATGTAATCATCAACATCAATGGGATCGATAATGCCGACTCGGGCAAATGTTAATCTTTGCTGAGATTTAAACCAGGGTAATTCTTCAGTCAAACCAAGGCATAATGGATGATCAATGACATCTTCAAAACATTGCAGGTTAATGATGTCGTTTACATCCTCCGCTTTTACCGGACCATAAGCGACACGACCTTTAGGGGTATTAATTTCTAATAAAGGTTCTAACCAGAACATGCCGCGAGAGCCGTTTCTTACCAGTGTTGCTGCTAACTCTGGTTGTGAGCTAAGTAGACTTTCAACCTGCAATGCGACTTTATCACTACCGCGGGATCGGGCAGTAGTATCCAAAGAAACGAAAATTTTTCGTGACGCTAATGGCGTTGCACTTAATGGGACTGTGCTGTCATCGGAAGGTGAGTGATTCATTTTAACTCCAACGGATAAGTATTTAACGATTCAATAATCTGTTCAAATTTCTGTAGATCTAATTCACCATGAATATCATCACCAATGCGGATTGCTGGTGAGCAAGCACAATTGCCCAAACAATAAACGGGCTCTAAAGTAAATTGTCTATCTTTGCTGGTTTGATGATAATCAATTGACAAATTTTGTTTGATATTTTCTTCTAACGCACGTGAACCCATGGCTTGACATGATTCACCTCGGCAGACTTCAATAACGTGGGCTCCTGGCTCTGCAGTGCGAAAATGATGATAAAAACTAATCACACCATGAACTTCAGCTTTAGACACATTTAACGCCTTAGCGATCAAAGGCAGTGCATTGGACGGAATAAAAGACAAGTCGTTCTGAATAGCATGTAATATGGGTAACATAGCGCCGGGCAATGCTTGGTTTTGCTCGATAATGGTCGCGATCTGTTGCAGGCCTTGTTCGTTGGTTGCAGTCATAATAATCCTCTGGGCATTTTTACATTAATGGCATTATCAAATAAGTGATTATAATAAATATAGCCGATTAAGACATCTTCATAGCTAATTGAGACATTCATCTCTTGCTAATATCGTTAATTAATTGATTAAGTAATTAACGATAAATCAAATGTTTACCTTTGTGTGTCGTTAATGGACACGAATAGTGTCGTAATTAGGATGATTTTAAAGTACTGTGAATCTATTGTATGCGTAGATTTGAACTTTGAACCTTTAGCTTTTGTTGATTTAAATCATTTGTTGTTAATAATTAACGATTGATTTTTTGATCTGAATCAACCTCTGGATTTTAAGTTTTAACCTGCAAAATTTAAAAGGAAGAAAAGTAAAGGTATTAATAGAATCGACACTCTGTTTTTTTAATCAAAACTACAATAATAATAAAAACTGCAATAATAGTAGGAATGAATAATATGCCATCAGCAAATCAAAATAGCAGTCAGACACAGATAAAATGTAAACATGTAGGTTTTTTGTTACAACCTAACTTTACCATGTTAGCCCTATCATCAGCAATTGAGCCAATGCGAATGGCCAATCAATTATCTGGAGAGAACTTATATCGTTGGACCATTCTTAGTGAAGATGGTCGTGTTGTGACTGCCAGTGATGGCCTTAGGATTGAGGTAGATTCTGGCATCAATAATTATGTTGAATTTGATACCGTGTTGGTTTGTGGTGGTGTTGACATAAAAAGTACTGTGACGCGAAAAGTACTGAGTTGGTTAACTCATTTATCTCGTTGTAATATCGTGCTAGGTGGTATTTGCACAGGCAGTTATTTGTTAGCGAAAGCTGGTTTGTTAGACGGTTATCAAAGTACTATTCATTGGGAACTATTGGCAAGCTGTCAAGAAGAGTTTCCTTTGGTAAAAAGTTCAAATCAACTGTTCATTCTGGATCGCGACCGTATGACATGTTCAGGCGGCACTGCCCCCATGGACATGATGTTGCAAGTGATTTCTAAGGAGTACGGTAAAGCAATAACAACAGCTATTTCAGATATGTTTTCTCATGAAAATATTCGTGATGAAAACGACCAGCAGCGTATACCGTTGCAGCATATTGTTGGTGCTACTCAGTCGAAATTGCAAGATGTTGTAGCGTTAATGGAAGCAAATATAGAAGAAATATTGTGCCTTGATGAATTAGCGAGCTTTGTTGATTTATCCCGACGTCAACTAGAGCGTCTATTTCAAAAATACCTAGACTGTTCGCCACATCGTTATTATTTACAGTTACGATTAAGTAAAGCTCGTCAGCTGTTAAAACAAACCAATATGTCTATTATTGAAATTGCAATTGCTTGTGGTTTTGTCTCTACACCACATTTTAGTAAGTGTTATCGTAATTCGTTTAGCATCCCACCACGAGATGAACGTAACGTTTTAGCTAAAAATAAGCAATTTGCCGCCAGTAATGAATCGAGTTTGGGATCGGTTAAGGTTCAGCAACAGCAACATCATTAAATAGCAGAACATTTTATAATACCGTTTACTATCGAAGCTAAACGGTTGTTAATATCCCCCAAAACTTTAATGTGCGAGTTTCAGGGGAAATTCACTAATCATGATTAAAGCACACTTTTTATTAATTTTTTTTCTATTAAAAAATCAGATGTAACGATGAACATCTTTTGCTAATATTCCTCAAAATAGCTGGTTTATAAACGTTTATGATGTGTTGTTGACTTAGATAACAATACGACATGTATGGTGTGAATTTTTTGGGGGACAGGAGCATATTCTGTTGAATAATCATTACCTTCAATTAATGCTTGTCTAAAGACGTTTAAAATTCCAACTGAATCCTGCATTTTAAAGCATTTTTGCTATACACCTTACTTTATGAATACTTGACGATATGAAATTATCCTCCTTGTTAAATTCTGAAAACTCAGAAAAAAATCATCTACAAATTCAACAGAGTGGCCAACGTCGTATTGATCGCATGGCGCAATCTGGTGTAGGTAAATCTTCTTTATGGGGTCTCGCTGAAGTTGGTTGGACCGCAGGTCCGGTAACGTTTTTGGCGGCTCAAGGGGGATATTACCTAGGTTTTGGTACTTGGTTACCTAATGAAAACTTGATTTTTTTTATTGGTTACACTGTCTTAATGGGCTTGATTGCTGTTTTGGTAAAGTTCATCTACAAAGCGACAAAAGGGCAAGAACTTGAAGACGCCAAAGAGCAGTTGTTGCTGGTTATTGGCAGCATGCCTGATTTCATTCTTTCGGTTAGAGATCTCACGCTAAGTCGTATGGAACCAGAGTCTAGGCGTTATGAATCGGCGAGAATACTATTACAAAAATCAGATCTTGGTCCGCAATGGTTAACGCTTGCGGTAAATAGCATCATTGATTCCCCAGTGATTGCAAGAGCGGTAGCTAATATTGAAATTTATTGGCGCGCAGGCATGTATAGTCGTATCCATGATATTAACCAAGAACTTTCTACCGAGATTTCTGCTGCTTTAGCAAGTTTAGATGCAGAGCGTCCACGCCTAGCTCGGCTATTAGAGCAACGACTACAAGGCAAAAAAAATACTTTACGTAGCGGTGTTGAACGAGAGCCTTTTTTCATCGAACGTATATTTTCAGCGATTGAAGAAGATAACGAAGACATCATGGGCTTAAGTGATGTTGAAGAAGTCTTAACCTTAGCCTTTGAACTTTTGTCTGGTCGACGCATCCCTATGCTCGTGGTGAACTGTGTCGGTTCATCACAATTGATGAATGCCACCGATAAGTTAGAAAAAGAACGCTCTAAATATCGTATTGCTAGAGCTCGTGGTTACAGTCAACTTTTGGCATTAGCAAATTTTTTAAGTGATAGCAATCTACTAGATTACTCAACGGTTGCGGAGCGCTTGCCTAGCAGTGACTTATTGCAAATATGTCTCGATACCCTAGATCGCCATTGCCAGGATATTTGTGCTGATATAGAGCAAGTGCAGAAGCGTGAAAACGTTGATATGCGTGCGCTGAAGCTCAATCATAGTATATTACTTAAAGCGTTGGAATTGTATCAGCAGGCCTATCAAAGTAGTGCAATGGTGATCAGTGAACATGCAGATTTCTTAAAAGATATAGAGAGTTGGCAGCGAATTAACCAAAAATACGCCGATGCTAACACCACAGTATCGGTTACGGGTAAACAAGGTTTACACATTATCGAACGGAAAATACAGTTATCGGATAAAGATAAAATTACCGTTGTTAAAAAAATAGCTCACCATTTTGATAGTCAAAGTATATTGTCAAAGGGCCTAAAAAACCGTACTCAGCAAAGTAATTGGCAGGTAAGTAATCAACATGTTCGTGCAGCAAAACAGTTGGCTATAGACTTGGCATTAGCATTAAATCCCTGTGTCTTTATTAGTTTACCTGAAGTGCAGCGTGCCATCTATTCTTCTAATTCGGTTGATTTAGGGAGCTTCGAGCCTGGTTTAAGTACCAGCACCAAAGTTGGTTGGGGTGAGTCTGTCGCTAAAGAAGTGCAAAAGGATATGGTTAAGGCGTCAGAGCAAATTGCACAAGCGATACATAGATATTACGGTATTTGCTTGGGGGACAAAGAACTTGACTTTATGCATCAAACTTATGGCATGAATAAGCAGAATGTTATTGATTATTATCATGAAAATGAGCAAGGTGAACAGTCGAGTAATGTTTTTGAGCCGCGCTCGCCTTTAATGATCCCCGAGGTTAAATTTGCTTGGCGTAGAACGTTAGCCTTGTATCGAGAGCATGCATAATCCTGACATCAAAAAAGTAACATAAGCTCGTTGATGTTAAACGCTAAATTGTTAACGAAATAGATAATATAACCCTATTGAATAAACATATTCTCAATAGCGGCTCTTTGAATTATATGGATGCTATAAGCACATAAGAATAGCCACTCATTAATGCCCACGGTACAGGAAGTACCCTATGAAATTATGCAGGAAAACACTTCTTCAGCAGATTCCTTAATTATCATTAACTCATCTAGCTCCTTGAATTTAAACAGCGCTTTTGCGCTAAAGCGACAGCTTAATTTAGCCATACCATTCACGACATCTACGCCGTTTTTAGTAAGGTAGGTGTCGCATTCTCCCAAACCACGCTATTTGCCTTTGTTAGACTGACTTTAGTTTAAATTTGTCTGTGATTGATCAGTGTAGATCTCACAGCATAGACGAGGTTAATTTAATGAATACAGAACAAGCTTTAGCGTTGCATAAAAGCTCAACCATTTTCGATGGTTTAGTCATCGCAAAATGGAACCGAGATTTATTTGAAGACATGGCTAAAGGTGGCTTAACTGCTGCCAACTGTACCGTATCAGTGTGGGAAGGATTTAAAGATACTATCGACAATATCACAGAATTTAATCAATTCTTTTGTGATAACAGCGATTTAATTATGCCTGTGCATACAACTGCTGATATCGCTAAAGCGAAAGAGCAGGGCAAAACTGGCATCATTTTAGGCTTTCAAAATGCCAATGCTTTTGAAGATAAAATTGGCTACGTCGAAATATTCAAAAAATTGGGTGTTGGCATTGTGCAAATGGCGTACAACACGCAAAACCTCGTTGGCACGGGGTGTTATGAACGTGACGGTGGTTTATCGGGCTTTGGTCTTGAAATTGTTGCTGAGATGAATCGCGTTGGCATCATGTGTGATCTATCGCATGTTGGCCCTAAAACCTCAGAAGAAGTCATTTTAGCGTCAACTAAGCCCGTGTGTTATTCCCATTGTTTACCTTACGGTCTAAAAGAACATCCGCGTAACAAAAAAGATGAAGAACTACGCTTTATCGCTGAGCACGGTGGTTTTATTGGCGTAACCATGTTTGCCCCTTTCTTGAAAAATGGCATTGACTCTACGGTCGATGACTATGTTGAAGCGATAGACTATGTCGTCAATATTGCAGGGGAAGACTGCGTTGGCATAGGCACAGATTTTACTCAAGGTCATGACCAAGCTTTCTTCGATATGTTAACTCACGATAAGGGTTACGCACGTAACCTAACCAACTTTGGCACCATTATAAACCCTGAGGGCATTCGTACCTTAGGTGAATTTCCTAACCTGACTGCGACTATGTTAAAGCATGGCTGGTCAGAATCTAAAATTAAAAAAATCATGGGCGAGAACTGGGTTCGCGTTCTAAAAGACGTCTGGGGAGAATAGACAATGAGTAATTTAAATAACCTGAATACAGCGAGCCACAGTCCTGATATGCCGATTTTAGTCGACAATGAGACTGGCGTTTGGACTACCGATGCCTTACCCATGCTTTATGTACCGCGTCACTTTTTTGTTAACAACCATATGGGCATCGAAGAAGAACTAGGCGCTGAAAAATACGCTGAAGTTTTATATAAAGCTGGCTATAAATCTGCTTTTTATTGGTGTGAAAAAGAAGGTGAAGAGCACGGTATTCGTGGTGAAGAATTATTTGAGCATTACATGAAACGTTTGTCACAACGCGGCTGGGGATTTTTCATCACTGAAGAACTTGATCTTGAAAAGGGCACTGCCAAAGTACGGTTAGAAAACTCTGCTTTTGTCTACCAATACGGTCAAGTGAATCGCAAAGTAGATTATATGTTTACTGGTTGGTTTGCTGGAGCAATGGATCAAATTGCTGCTTCTTTAGGTTACCCAGTGAAAACCTTTGCACAGCAAACACCTGTCTCTTATACACATCTCCGAGCCCACGAGACCTCTCTACATCTCG